>Ga0302282_1000266_pt1 | contig 40883 bp, 33 predicted proteins | sample III_Fen_E1_3_FD_198763 | JGI IMG/M metagenome (GOLD analysis project Ga0302282, IMG submission 198763) | Peat permafrost microbial communities from Stordalen Mire near Abisko, Sweden - III_Fen_E1_3 | ecosystem: Environmental > Terrestrial > Soil > Wetlands > Permafrost | place: Sweden: Abisko... | reverse complement strand
GGGGCTTGCATGACGTGGGTTTGCCACTTTGCTGAGGCTTCGTCAATTCGCAAAATGTAACTTCCGCCTTGGCATCAAGAAGCGCTGAAACGATGGCTCGTTCCGACGGTGGAAAATTTCATTGTCTTTATCCCCGGTGCCCGTCCGCGCCCTAATGAATAGCCGACGTGACGACTTGGGGTGTGCCCTTGATTTTCAAACCGACTATCGAGGAAATGGCATCAGGCGCGACTGCGGGAATTTGCACGGCCACGTCAACGCCGGTGCGGGTGAATTTTAACTTCTTTCCAGTCGCGATCCAGCGGGCTTTGTCGTGCCAGCAACCAAAATCAATTCGCCGGACACGGCTGAGTGAGCGGGAGTTTGGGCTTCAAGACTAAATCGTGTCTAAAACTCATTTCAACCGCCATGCTTCAATCAGGCCGGCGGCGGTGTAGAGAAATTTTCCATCCGGCGAAAAGGCCAGGGGCATGTCCGTGCCAAAGGACGAGTCCCTTTGAAACCGGATCACCCATTTTAACCGGCTAGTTTCCGTGTTAAAAACGCCGATCTCACGGGCGCCAATGGCGGACGAAGAACCCACCACCGCCAGCCATTGGCCGTCAGCGGAAAACACCGGCGCGCCCATGTTCCAGCCCGGCACCTGCCAGGCAAACGTCTGCAATAATTTACCCGAGCTGGCATCCCAGAGTTGCAGACCGTCCGCAGCGGTGGCGGTCACCAGCCGCTGGCCATCGCTGGAAATGGCCAGCGCCAGCACCTGGCTGGCGAGCGAATCAACCTGCCGCAGCCGTTCACCGGTGACGGCGTCATACAGGCGGACCACCTGTGGAGAATCCGTGCCGCCGCCCGGAATTGATTCCGGCTCCCAAGAAAGACCGTCACGCCGTCAATCTGGCAAGCAATCCTGAAAACCGGTTCTCCGTCCGGTTGTTCTTCACGGCCATCGCCAGCGCCTTCCTCTGCCCGATCAACACCACGAGCTTCTTGCCCCGGGTGATGCCGGTATAAACCAGATTGCGCTGCAAAAGCATGTACTGCTGCATCGCCAGGGGTATGACGACCGCCGGAAACTCCGAACCCTGGGATTTGTGGATCGTGATTGCATAGGCCAGTGAGACCTCGTCCAACTCGCCGAAATCATAGACCACCTCCCGCTGGTCGAACCGGATCGTTATCTCCCGCTCCACGGGATCAATTTTCACGATCTGACCGATGTCGCCATTGAAGACGTCCTTGTCGTAGTCGTTCTCGGTCTGTATCACTTTGTCGCGAGGCCGGAAATGCCAGCCGAATTTTTCCACCGTCGGTTCCCCAGCGAGCGCCGGGTTCAGTTCGTTCTGCAGCCGTACGTTCAGTTCCCGGATGCCCAGAGACCCTCGGTTCATCGGGCACAACACCTGGATGTCGCGGATGGAATCGAGCCGAAACTTGGCCGGGATGCGCGTCTTCACCATCTCCACCAGTGTGGCGGCGATCTGATCCGGCTCGTCCCGGTCTATGAAGAAGAAGTCCGACTCACCGTCGGCCATCTCCGGCATGTGGCCTTCATTAATCCGGTGGGCGTTGGTGATGATCCGGCTGTGCAAAGCCTGCCGGAAGACCTCGGTCAGACGCACCACCGGCACGACTTTGCTTCCAATGATGTGCCGTAGCACCATACCCGGCCCGACGGAGGGCAATTGGTCAATGTCGCCGACGAGCAACAGACTGGCCTTGGGTGGCAAAGCCCGGAGGAGGTTTGACATGAGCGAAACATCGACCATGGAGGTCTCGTCAACTACGAGGAGGTCGCAGTCCAGTGGATTTCCCTCGTTCCGTCCGTAACCGCCGGTGGCGGGTTTGACCTCCAGCAACCGATGAATCGTCTTGGCCTCAACGCCGGTAGTCTCGAAGAGACGTTTGGCGGCCCGACCGGTTGGCGCACACAGCACACAACGCACCTGTTTGGCCCGGAGAATCAAAAGTATGGCGTTGACCAGGGTCGTTTTACCTACACCGGGACCGCCGGTGATCACCAGCACCCGGCTCGACAGTGCCAGTTTGAGCGCCTGCACCTGGCTGGGGGCCAGTTCCTTCCCGGTCTTGCGCTGGCACCAGACGATTGCCTTGTCGAAATCTATTGCCGGGTAAGAGGATGGTGCGGCGAGGCTACGGATTCGGCCGGCGATTAATTCCTCGGCTCGTTTCAGGTGTGGCAAGAAGATCAATTCCTGACCGTGGATGGTCTCCTGTACCAGATCTTTGGCAGCCAATGTTCGCTCCAGCGCGGCAGTCACGATCTTGTCGTCCACCAGCAGGAGTTTGCCGGCCTCGTCCTTGAGCAGTTCCAACGGCAATGCACAGTGGCCCTCGCTCGTCGCCTCGATCAACACATGGCTCAGACCAGCGCCCGCCCTGATCAGCGAATCCAACGGGATGCCGATCTTCTGGGCGATCTGGTCGGCGGTTTTGAAGCCGATGCCGTGGATGTCCTTGGCCAGCGCATACGGGTTGGTTTGAACGGTTTCAATGGCTTTCTCGCCGTAAGTCTTGTAGATCCGCACCGCCCGGCTGGTGCTCACCCCATTGGAATGAAGGAACACCATGATCTGGCGGATGACCTTCTGCTCCGCCCAGGCGGTTTTGATCCGCTGGCGGCGCTTTGGGCCGATACCGTCCAACTCCTCCAGCCGGGCAGACTGGGTTTCGATGATTTCGAAGATCTGCTCGCCGAACTTGGCCACGAGCTTCTGGGCATACACAGGCCCGATGCCCTTGACCATGCCGCTGCCGAGGTATTTCTCGATGCCCTCCCGGGTGGTCGGCGCTGTGCTTGTCAACATCTCGGCCCGGAACTGCTGACCGAACTCCCGATCCTGAACCCAGCGGCCTTCCGCGGTCACCCATTCACCGGCACTGACCGAGGGCAGAGAGCCGACGATGGTGACCAGATCCCGGTGACCCTTGGCCTTGACTTTGAGCACGGCCCAGCCGTTCTCCTCGTTGAAGAAGGTGACTCGCTCGATCAGCCCGGAAAGGCTTTCGGCATGCTGTGGTGGTTGGACTGGCAACGGAGGCATTCTGCGGAGGGGCAGCGGGCTTGGCAACGGCAATGCAGGTTGATGGCTTGTGTCTCCCGGCGGAGACAAGCCAAGACACCGACAGCCCGGGCGTCGATTGAGTTTATAGAAGAAACGGATCGCCGTAAATGACCGGCGGGCCGGGTTAAAGGCCGCCGGGGCATATCGAACCAGCAGTTTTGCGTTATACCAGCTCCGCCGGTACGTTTGGATAGCTCCCCGGGCAACCTGATGGAACGATCTGTGCCGACCAAGCCCGGTATTGCTACCGGGCTGGATCACCAGCATTAATTCTAGTCAGAATGCTGCCAAAGCGGCTCGGAGTTAGACCTTCATCTGCATCAGTCCTTGCACCTGTTGCAGACCTTTTTGAATATCTTGCATTAACGCGGGAATATCGTCGTCCTTGAGTTCGACCATGACCATTGCTTCCGGACTTGCCTCTGCGGCATTCGGTCCGCCGCTGGGGCCATCTACGAGCTGGTGTGCCAGGCAATTCGCAAAATTGACCGATGCAACTAAACGTTTATGTTTGGCGGCTATTGTGGGTGACTGATGATGTAATTCCACGGCCAGACAGACGGATTCAGGCAAACCCCATCGCGATAGTAGGCGCGCCCCGAGCGAGGTATGTGAAAATCCCATCATCCCTTCCTCTGCGAGGATTAACTTCGGACCGTAAAGTCCGGTAGTCCGGGCCATCTCTGCGTAGTTGACACCTTCCTGCGAGACAAAGACTAGTTTGCCGATGTCATGCAATAGGCCTGCGGTAAAGGCAGACGCCTCATGCACCTCCACCCGCTTGGCAAGAATCGCAGAAATGACGTATCCGGCTGACGGGCCACATCTAGTCTTTGGCGACAGACCGTGAGATCATGGCCGGATGGATACATCAAAAACTGAAACCGGCCAGCGACGTTTAACTTCTAAACAGCGGCGACGACTGCTGGCAAAATTCCACCAAAGCCAATTAACGCAGCGCGAGTTTGCAACCCAGCACGCGATCGGGATGTCCACCCTTAGCAAATGGTTGCGTCTCGAACGTGATGCTCCTGCCCCGAAGGTGAAGTTTCAAGAAGTGCGGATGCCGAACCCAGCAGCGCGCTGGCCGTTCGAAGTTGTCAGCCCGCAAGGTTGGACCGTCCGGTTGCAAAATGGTTCGGATGTGAAGTCCTTGCCAGAACTATTGCGGGCGCTGCCATGCTGAACGTCACTTGTGCTACGCGGGTGCTGGTGGCCACCACGCCAGTAGATTTGCGAGGCAGCTTCAACCGGCTTTACAGCCTGGTAGTGGATCAACTGAAAGGCGATCCGTTGTCTGGTCACCTGTTCGTGTTCACCAATGGGCGGCGGAACAGAGTCAAGGTGCTTTACTGGGATGGGTCTGGTTTATGGGTTTGTGCGAAAAGGTTAGAAAAGGGACGATTCACCTGGCCGGTGAGCGAAAGTGGCCAGATAGATTTGCGTGGCGAAGAGTTCAGCGCGTTGATTCATGGGCTGGAAGTGCGTTCAAAAAAGAACTGGTATCGCCGTTGAAATATTTCTTAAAAAACTTTCGCTACCGTGAAACTTTTCTCTATGGCGTGTGTCTATCAATGCGAGCTGATGAACACCGACACCACACTGCTTCAAAAGGTAGATGATCTGAGTGCGCGTGTCGTCGCGTTAGAAACAGAGAACCGGCTGCTTCGTCAAAAGCTCGACCAATACATCCGCCATTACTTTGGCGGTCAGCGCAACGAAGGTCTGGACAAACACCAACTCGAACTGCTCCTGCAAGGTTTGCCCAACATTATCACGTTGCCAGGAACCAAACCCAAGACGACGACCGCGACGCGTAATGGCACGGCTCATCCAGTTCGGCGGATGTTAATCGAGGATAAATTGGAGACGCAGGAAGTCGTAATCGAACCGGTGGAAGTCCAGGCCCAGCCTGACGGCTGGAAAAAGATCAGCGAGGAACGCACGAGTCAGCTTGACTGGGTTGCGCCCAAAATAATCAAGCGCGTTTACATCCGCCCGCGTTACGTTAAGCAGGAAAAGTTCGCCTTGGCACCACTGCCACCACAGCCGATTGAACAAGGCATGGTGGGGCCGGGCTTGCTGGCGCAAATTCTGGTTGGCAAATATGAATATCACCAACCGCTTTACCGGCAGGAGAAAATGTTTCGCCAACAGTTCGGCGTGGAGCTGAGCCGCAAGACGATGGGGTGCTGGGTCGAACAAGCTGCCGAGTTGTTGAAACCAGTTTATCGTGCGATCCGGGAAGATTTGCTGGCGGGCAATTACCTGCAAGCCGACGAGACCCCGATTCGATATTTGGACCCGGATGTGAAGGGCAAAAGCCAGCAAGGTTATCTTTGGGTTTACAGCCGGCCCAAGGGTGATGTGCTGTTTGAATGGCGGGTTAGCCGAGCGCGAGCAGGACCGGAAGAATTTCTGAAAAGCTTCCGAGGCAGACTCCAAACCGATGGCTACGCCGCGTATGAATCACTGGCCAAAGCCCGTGGGGATCTTACTTTGGTTGGATGTTGGGCTCATTCAAGGAGGGGCTTTCACGAAGCATTGGCCGAGACGAAGTTGGCGGCATGGTTTGTGGGACAGATTGGACAGCTATACGCGGTGGAAAAGAAACTGCGCGAACAAAAAGCCGGGCCAGCCCTGCGGCAGGCGATGCGGGTCTGGCAATCGCAGCCGGTGTTGAACCGGCTGCACCGGGCCATGGAATTGACGCGAAGAAAAACGTTGCCCCAAGGTTTGCTCGGACAGGCGATTGATTACGTGTTGAAACGGTGGACGGCTTTGAGCCAATTCATCACCGACGGCACGCTGGAAATTGACAACAACGGAATTGAAAATTCGATTCGCCCAAGCGCACTTGGAAAACGCAATTGGATGTTCATTGGCCATCCTGAAGCCGGCGAACGCAGCGCGGTGATTTACACGCTGCTGGGCAGTTGTCGTCGGCAGGTAATCAACCCACTTGATTACCTGAAAGATTTGTTTACGCGCCTGCCGGCGGCCAAAATCACGGAGATCCGACAATTCACCCCAGCGGCTTGGGCCAGGAGCAGAGCGGAGCAAGTGGTCGTTCAGGCCGCTTGAGTTGACCAACCACTGGGTCCCCTTCCTTCAACTTCTGCGCCCTGCCGGCTGCACACACGGCGAATACCAAATGTCTGTGCCTGAAAATCAATGGGCTTGGAACATTTGGCTGTCCTCATTTTGTCACGTCTAATGCACCTATTCAGTTGAGTTTACCCTGGCCAGGACGTAAAATGGCATGGCGGGAAACCAATGGCGTCCGCAAGAGCCAAACGAATAAATCTCTGGTCCCATATGAAACCCAAACTCCACGTTCAGTTCATCGTGCTGGCCATGCTCGCCCTCGCCCGCGTCGGCAGCGCGACCGGGGTGGCGAATTTGAGCCTGAGTGCCACTGGTCCGGGGCTAACACAGGCAGGCGTCAATCTGAGCTACTCCATCATGGTCAGCAACGCCGGACCGAATACGGCGACCGGAGTGGTCGTCAGCAACCAGCTTCCCGCGAGTGTGACCTATGTCTCGGCTACGGGCGGGAGCACACCAATCAACGGCGTCCTGCTCCTGAACCTTGGCACGCTCGCCGCCGGCAGCGCGACCAATTCGATTCAGATCATTGAGCGGCCAAGCCTTGGGTTCCCCGCCCAGTCGCTGGGCCAGCCCGTTGGCCAGCTCACCAACATGTTTCAGGTGTTTGCCAACCAGACCAATTCCATCCCGGCCAACAATTCCGCCACCGTAGTCACCACCGTGAATGACGCAGTTCCCGGGACACCAATAACATTGGCTAACCTAGGAGGGCGAACAGTTGTTACATATTCAATTTTATTGGTCGGCGCAGCTAGTCCAATTCAAGTGGGTGGTGATTTCCACACGACCAATGGTCAACCGGGCGATATCGTCCTGCTCACGGATACCAATAACTATACCAATCCCACCAACTGGGCGGCGGTGGCAAGATTCTTCAACCCCGGTGACCCGGCCGGAACCAATGGCTTGCCGGCGACCTATTCGCAGGTATTTTTCCCAACCAATTTTAGCAGCAACAGTTTTCGGTTGTTCCCGGATGTGTCTTTCATCCCGGAGGGCACGGCAACCACCAACAATGGCTTTACGTCCATCGTCACAACTTATAATGAATACGGCCCTGCTGACGCCATTTTAGCCGGCCAGTTAAACGTGGACGTTTTAACCATCGCCCCGCTGTTGTTGACCATCGCTGATACCAACAACGAAGCCATCGTCACCTGGACGCCGGCAGTCACGGGTTGGACATTGCAGACCAACAACAACCTGGCTCCAGGCGTCTGGGGTAACTTGATTACCAACACCGGCACCTACACCAACAACAGCGCGACCAACGCACCGCCCAAAGGAAATCTCTTCTTCCGCCTATTCCATCCTTGAAGTCAGGCGTGCCGGCCCAGACGGATACGAAATGACCGCTGTCCTTACTGTGTGTTGCCACAATCGGGTTGAATCCCAACTGTACTTCGACCGAACCGAAGTCATCGTTTGCGAAGCGATAAATCCAGCAACAATCGTATAGATCTCGTAAAGCCCTAGACGGCAGACAGCTTCGAATATGTCGGAGGCTGGTTCAGCGCCGACGCGACCAACACTGTTACAGCACTTCAGCGTTGCTGCCGTCAATGCAGGGTCATGCTTAATCTTTTCCACGATCTGGTCGATGTCGCGGTCGGGGTTGCTGAAGAGTTCCAGTAGTTGTATGGCCACGGTCGGGGCAGGTGGCAGGTTTTGCACCCGGTCAAGGTAGCGGTCAATTTTGTCAAAAATCATGGTTTAAAAGTTTGGTTAAAAGCTTGCCTGCTTGGACCATATCGGAAGCGTGCCTCTGAAGATTCCTCTCAGCCTTCAACAAGCCATAACACGGTTACAATATCGGCAACATTTAAAGGAGGTTGAGTGAATTGTTACAGGGTCGGCGGAACCCATCCGGGTATCAAAGCCAGACCCGGGCAGTTAAAATCGCTCTATTGGAAACGGGGTGGGGCAGAAAAGGTGGTTGCCGTGGCCGTCTGGGGAGCCACGTGGCCTGATGGAAATGACCGGGGTTGATGCAGTTCCCGGGCCGCCGCACGTTTGCAGGAGTTTACCCAGTTCGGAATGGCTGTTTTCAACCCGATGGTATACGCGACGCCCGGGAAGGCAATGAGCAACATGAGATGGCACTTACTGAGGGTGTTCCCTCAAGGAGAAGATTCCCAGGCCCGGCGGCGCAGCCGACGGCCTCAAAATCATCATTCGTCGGGGAACAGACAGTAGGAAAGTTGGTATCATCATCCAGATGTCTCTACTCGCCGCCAATATATTGCCGCCACTTACCGTCACGGAAACCGTCAAGGACGCGCTCCACGGTTTTAGGCTCGCCCAGCAGTTCGAGGAAGGAGCTGTGGGATTTGAAATAATCGCGGAAGCCCGGCAACGCTTGCGATCGGGCCGAAAGATCCACAAACCCCATTTTCCAATCGGCGAAATTCCGCACTTCGATTTCGCGACGCAATAGCAGCATCACTTTGTCGTGACGCTTGTCCTTCTCGATGGTGTCCAGCAATGGATTCACCGCCGAGACCGGCCCTTCGAGCACTTGCAGGAACGAGCCCCGGTGATAAAGCAGCATGCCCGTTATGTTCAGTCGCTCGTTTTTGATCCGCGCCAGCCGTAGCAGTTCCCGCAGTTCCGCCGCCGTAAATGGCTTGGCGGCCGCGCTCGCATAAATGAGCTGGATCAATTTCATGCCTCGAACGGAAAAAATCGTTCTACGAGATATCGGACAAAATCGGGAATGGCTTGAGGTGCGCGCTCCGTTTTTACCCATCAGGGCTTTAACATCTAGTCCGGCGTTAGTGCGATGGTGGTCGTGTCATACCGCGCAACTCCATCCACAGGCGGCCCAGCCAGTTCTCACCGACCTACCTGGCCGTTGATCAGGACCATGACGGTCCGCAGATTCTGGTCGAGTGGCTTCATGCTACATCAAGGGGATCGAATATTTATTGTCGCCGGTTCAAAAATCCTTGAAATCATTGCCCAAGGGGATTTCGCTCCGGTCATTGGCAGTGCTGGACAGTGTCGGTTTAACGTGGGCATGACCATTCCTACGGACCAGGGTGGTTAATTTTATTTTGGGCACTTCGTGACGAACGACTTTGGCCTGTGCGGGTGCCTCGTTTGACTTGGTCGCATTGCGCCGACTCTTGCCACCGACGAGTTGGAGCAGTTCGGCGACGGATTCCTTCATGGTAATGGCCTGGGCGTTGAGTTCTTCGGAGGTCGCAGCGCTTTCTTCCGCGTTGGCGGCGGCCGCTGAAGAGTTGAACTCCCAGGCCGAAGTCATGAGGCAATCCGTGGGCGAATTGCTTGAACTCGTGGGCGGTCAGAACCGGACAGGAGCGAAACACTCCGCCACCCCGCGCCCGGCACCAACGCGTTCGGTCAAACCGTACGGCCTCCGCCTGGCACCCCTCCCAATCAATGGTAATGGCCCCAGCCACGCCCGACCGCAACCCGCTGCCGCTGGCAAGTCCCGCAGCGCCATCCCGATGGATGGGGATTTCAAGGACTTTTGACTTCCGCCTGATCCCGGGTGGCGTCAGGTTGGTCGGTAAAATCGTTCCTGTATTTGCCAATCGGTATGTTTCGCCGACGGCTTGGGTGGGGCAGTCTAATTCGCTAATAAGCTTTCGGTGTCCATTAGCCGAGGCCGCCCGGAATTGATTCTGTCTCCGCACAAAAAACATCACGCTGTCAATCTGGCCACTTGTGCAACCGGGCGGTTCGGCCATTTGTCGTATCAAGCCAGCCTAACTTCAATTACTTGGGTTGGCGTCCCAACCCCTCCGAGCCAGCTTTAGGAAATTGTTATTCATTTCTGGTAGTTTGCCCAAGAAATCTCTCGCATGTCTCCGGTTTTGGCGAATTGCCGGTGTAAACCAAAGGCCGCACTCAAAGTCTGGGGCGAATGTCCCGAACCGCCGAGGTTGACGTATTCGCGCAACAACCCGCGGTAGTCGGGGTGAGCGCAATTGCTGATGATGGTTTCCGCGCGCTGGCTGGGGCTTTTGCCGCGCAGGTCGGCGATGCCATTCTCGGTGATGATGATTTGCACCGAATGTTCGCTGTGATCCAGGTGGCAGACCATCGGCACGATGGTGCTGATCTTTCCGCCTTTGGCCGTGGACGGACAAGTGAAAATGGAGAGGAACGCGTTGCGCGCAAAGTCGCCGGAGCCGCCGATGCCATTCATCATGTTGCGCCCGAGAACATGCGTGCTATTGACGTTGCCGGCGATGTCCACCTCGATGGCGGTGTTGATGGAAATGATACCCAATCGGCGCACCAGTTCGGGGCTGTTACTGATTTCCTGCGGCCGCAAAATAAATTTGGAGCGGAAGAATTCCAGGTTGGCGTAAATATCCTTGAGCACGGCGTTGGTAACGGTCAGGGAACAGCCGCTGGCAAACCGGATTTTTTCCTGCTTCATCAGTTTAATGACGGCGTCTTGAATTACCTCCGTATACATCTCAAAGCTTGGTATTTCGGAGTTGGCACCCATGGCTTCGAGCACGGCATTGGCGGTGTCACCGACACCGGATTGTATCGGCAGGAAAGATTTGGGGATCAATCCGCGCCGTAATTCGACGGCGAGGAAATCTGCGACGTTCTGACCAATGCGCGCTGTGGTCTCGCCGATCTCGCTGAATCCATGCGTCTCGTCGGGTGCATTCGTGTTCACGACGGCGACGATTTTTTCGGGGTTCACTTTCACCACGGGCGCACCGATGCGGTCGGACGGGCGAAAGAGCGGGATCGGGTTGCGATAGGGCGGATTCTCGGGTTCGTAAATATCATGAATTCCGCGCAGCGAATCGGGATGAAACGCGTTCAACTCGATGATGATTTTGTCCGCGACGCGGCAAAAGGTCGGCGCGGCGCCCACGGAAGATGTCAGGGTGATTTCACCCGTGGGGGAAACATCGCAAGCCTCAATTACGGCATGGTGCACCGGGCCAAGAAAACCATACCGGATATTCTGAGGCGCCATGGAAAGGTGCATGTCGAAAAACTGCGTGCGGCCTTCGTTGATGCTTTTGCGCAAGGTGGGATCGGATTGATACGGCGTGCGAAAGCGGACAGCCTCAGCATCGGCTAGGGCACCATCCAGCGATTTGCCGGTCGAGGCTCCAGTCATGACGCCGATTTGAAACGGATTGCCGGCGGCGTGAATGGCCTTGGCTCGGGCGCCGATGGCCTTGGGAATTTCCTTGGCCGCACCCGCCGGGGTGAACCCACTGAAGGCGACGGTTTGGCCGTGTTGAATCAGTTCAGCGGCTTCGGCCGCAGTCATTTTGGGATATGAATTCATGATAAATTAAAGTTCCCGCAACAGCCGGACCTGGTGCGGTTCGAACGCGGACAGAGCAAGCGCGTTCTCGCGCAAAAGTAATCGTCCGCCGTCATCAATGCCGGCGAACAAACCGGAACGCTGCACCCCATCGAGATCAATCGTCACCCGTCGCGAGCCGCCCCAGAGTTCGTTGATGCGCGGTTGCAACGCGCTGAAGCCCGTCTTTGCCATCACGTCCATTGCCGATTTAAGCGATGCCAGGATCGCCCATGTCAAAGTTGCCAGCGGCGGCGGTTTGGATACCAAATCCGCCAATCGTGTGCTGGTCGCTTTCAATTTCGTATCCTGCACGTCGGGATGGTTGGTGACGTTCACCCCGATGCCGATGACCGCCAATTGCGGCGCAAAAATGTCCACGAGTAAACCGGCCAGTTTTCGTTCGTTGACCATGATGTCGTTGGGCCAGCGCAGACGCGCGGAAGCAAGGCTGAAGGCTTTTAAGGATTCGATCACCGCCAACCCGGCAACCAACGGCAAAGCTTGCCAATGCTCCCGGTTCGCGCCGGTCGGCACCACGGCGGACAACCAGAGTCCGCCGGCATCGGAAACCCAAGTGCGTTGGAAGCGGCCGCGCCCGGCGGTTTGCGTGTCAGCGCGAACGGCATGCCACGCCCCTAATTTTCCGGCCACTAAATTGGTTGAATCCACCATCCCGAACTCCAGCAACGTCCAGCCCGCCACGTGCGAGACGTGGTGCGCTGCGTCCGGCTGGGTGGCGGAAAGGTTCATGGAATGATGCAATCAACCGATTGTGACCAGCACTTGATTTTCCTCGACCACGGCACCAATTTCCGTTTTAACGGCAGTCACCTTGCCGCTCCGGGGCGCAAAAACAAACGTGTTCATCTTCATCGCTTCTAGCGTTACCAAGTGGTCGCCTTCTTTGACATCCTGACCGGCTTGCACCAGAACGGCGGTGACGCGTCCCGAGAGTGGACACAGCACGTCGCCGGGTGCGCTGGAACCGGAAGGTTTGTGTGGCACAGTCGGAGCCGCGGCGGGCGGCGGTGATGCGGCCGGCACAGCGGCGGTCACGGGTGGCGCTGGCGGCGAGGAAATCGCCGGGGCCGGTGCGTCCGTGGGCGTGGATTCCTCGGGCACCTCGACCGTCACATCATAAGTGCACCCATCAACGGTTACGCGCAGTCTTTTAATCATAGAGTGTTGTTAAATATTTTAGCGGACTTTATGGGACATGAAAATCTGCGTGCGGCCTTCCACCGCCCAGACGTTGAGGTGTGGCACCACCGGGACCGACACCTGTTGCACGGAAACCAAACGATACGGCCGGTCAATCACAACGGAAACCGCCGCCGCAATCACCGCCGCGATTTGGGGCGCAACGGTCGTGGTGACATTTTGCGCGCCGAGGGGATTCACGACAGAGGTCCCGCCGGCGTGAGCGGAGCGGGCCGCTTCAAGCAGCACAGCGGCTTTGGTTAAGGCGGATTGCACTTCGGTCCGGCGCGTCGGATCATCGAGCCGGGGTAGCACGCGGTGAATCAACATCAGCGCTTTGCCGAGGTTCGCCTCGACTGGTGTCAGGTCATCCGGAGGATGGTTTGGATTGCTCATGATTCAAGTCGCAGTTAACTCACATCGGAATCGTGCCGTGTTTCTTGGGCGGACGCGTTTCGCGTTTGCTGAGCAGGTTGCGCAAGGCGAGCGAGACGGCGGCGCGCGTCTCGGCGGGGCTGATGACATCCGTGATCATCGTCTTTCTGGCGGCCTCGTAGGGCGAGCAAAACTTCTCGCGATACTCGGCGACCAACCTGGCTTCCTCCTTTTTTGGATCGGCGGCGGCGGCGATCTCGCGCTTGTAAAGAACCTTCACCGCGCCATCCGCACCCATCACCGCGATTTCCGCCGTGGGCCAGGCATAGACCACATCCGCACCCATATCCGAACTGCACATGGCCAGATACGCGCCACCATAAGCTTTGCGGAGAATCACGGTGATTTTCGGCACGGTGGCCGATGCATATGCGAAGAGCATTTTGGCGCCATGCCGGATGATACCACCGCGTTCCTGCGCTACACCGGGCAGGAAGCCGGGCACGTCCACAAGATTCACGATCGGGATGTTGAAGGCGTTGCAGAAGCGAATGAACCGCGCGGACTTGTCCGAAGCGTCGATGTCCAGTGTGCCGGCCTTGACTGTGGATTGATTCGCGATGATGCCCACCACCACGCCTTGAATCCGGGCGAAGCAGATCACGATATTTTTCGCGAACTCTTTCATCACCTCCAGATAATCGCCCTTGTCCACCAGGCGCGCGATGACCTTGGTGACATCCATGGGGTTTTTTATCTCGTCCGGCAGGAGCTTGTTGAATTCCGGGTCCGGACTCAAATCCACCTGCGGCGTTGGCGCATGTGGCGGATCCATCACGTTATTGGCCGGCAAATATGACAGCAGTTTCTTGACGATGCGCACGGCGTCGGCATCGTTTTCGGCCACGAAATGGATATTGCCGCTTACGCTGGCATTCGCCATCGCGCTGCCGATTTCTTCCATCGTGCATTTCTGGCCGGTGACGGCCTGGATCACCTCCGGCCCGCAGATGAACATATTGGCGCTGCCTTTGACCATGATGATGAAGTCCGTCAAAGCCGGCGAATACGCCGCCCCGCCCGCGCACGGCCCGGCCACGACGGCGATCTGCGGCACCACCCCCGAGGCGAGGACGTTGCGGAAAAAAACCTGGCCGTAACCCGATAGCGAATCAACGCCTTCCTGAATGCGGGCACCGCCGGAATCATTAAAGCCGACAATCGGGCAGCCCGACTTCAAGGCAAATTCCATCATGTTGCAAATTTTCTTCGCGTGAATGCGGCCCAGAGCGCCGCCGCCGACGGTGAAATCCTGACTGAACGCCGCCACCGGACGGCCGTCCACCAAACCGGTGCCGGTCACCACGCCGTCGCCAGGCAGGGATTTGCTCTCCATGCCGAAGTTGTGGCAATCGTGGTCGGCATGCATGCCCGCTTCCTGGAAGGTCCCGGTCTGGAACAATTCATTGATCCGGTCACGCGCTGTCATCAGACCTTTTTTGCGGCGCGCGTCGAGTTTGTCTTCCCCGCCACCGGCGCGGGCAGTGGCGCGATTTTTCTCCAGCTGCTCCAGCATTATTTTGGATATGGCCATAAAAAACTTTCTTGAATGGAATTCGGTTTAGTGAGTCGCACTTCCCGGTTTGGGCATGCAGAATTCCGTCAGCACGCCGAAAGTGGATTTGGGATGTAGAAAAGCGACGAGTTTGCCACCGGCACCATCAAACGGTTTTTCGTGAATCAATTTCACACCCGCTTCGACCGCTTGCTGCAGTTGTGCCTGCACGTCGTCCGTCCCGAACGCCACGTGATGAATGCCGCCGGCTGGATTTTTTTCGAGGAATTTGGCGATCGGACTTTCCGGACCGGTGGGTTCGAGCAGTTCAATATGCACTTCGCCACAATTAAAAAATGCCGTGCGGACTTTTTGCGAGGCAACTTCCTCGCGGTGTTCACACTTTAAACCCAGCGCTTTTTCATAATAAGCCACGGCTTCGTCGAGGGACTTAACCGCGATTCCGAGGTGATCAATTTTTTTTATCATAAATGTTTAATTTTCGGTGCCGGTCGAACCGGAATTGGTTTCCGAAGGAGCTGCGAGCAAAGTTTCGGCGGCGCGCACCGCAGTGATTTCCCCGCGCAGCAAAGCCTGCTGGACGACCGGTAGACGGGCTTTCACCCGCGCATCACGATAGAAACGTCGTTTTAATTCATCCTGAATCAAATCATTCAGCCAGGTTAGCGATTGTTCCTGCCGCCGACGGGCGATGATGCCTTTCGGTTCAAGCGTTGTATAAAATCTTTCAACGCGTTCCCAGATTTCTGGAATGCCCTCGCCGGTGAGGCCGGCGCAGAGCACCACCTCCGTGGGCCACTCGCTCGTGGCGGGTTGCAGATAGTGCAGCGCGGCGGACTGATCCTGCCGCGCCAGTTCTGCCCGCAGCCGATTCTCGCCGTCCGCTTTGTTGATGGCCACCAGGTCCGCCATTTCGACGATGCCCTTCTTGATGCCCTGCAATTCATCGCCTGCTCCGGGTAGCAGCAGCAACAGGAAAAAATCCACCAGTGCGCGCAACGCAATCTCGGTTTGCCCCACGCCAACCGTTTCCACCAAAATCGTGTCGAAGCCTGCCGCCTCGCAAAGCAGCATGGTTTCACGCGTACGCCGTGCGACGCCGCCCAGGCTCAGGCCGCTGGGTGTTGGGCGGATGAAGGCAGCGGGTAACTGGCATAGCCGTTCCATGCGCGTCTTGTCACCAAGGATGCTGCCGCCGGAACGCGAACTGGTCGGATCAATCGTGAGTACGGCGAGTTTCAGGCCGCGCTCGACGAGCTGGCAGCCGAGCGATTCGATGAACGTGCTTTTGCCCACGCCGGGCACCCCGGTGATGCCGACGCGTTTCGCCCGGCCGGTAAATGGCAGCACCTGGTGCAATACTTCCTGCGCCTGGACTTCGTGCCGCCGCGAATCGCTTTCCACGAGCGTAATGGCGCGGGCCAGCACGGTGCGATCGCCGGCGCGAATCCCGGCGACATAATCGTCCACCGACATTTGCCGACGCCGATGGGTCGGGCTGGAGATTTCATTGCTCATGGACCGACACCCTTTCCCAAACGACTGGTTAAAAACCGTTTTGCCCGCAAACCCTTTGCGCCGGAGCCGGTCTCGATGGTAAATGCTTTTGGCACCTTCATTCATCAGTCAAGCGTTTGATTCAACTGTGTCAGCATTTCCTTGGCGGCGTCTGGAATGAATGTGCCCGGACCAAAAACCGCCGCTGCGCCGCTGGCCTTCAAAAATTCATAGTCCTGCGGGGGAATGACACCGCCCACCACAATCATGATGTCCTCGCGGTGGATTTTTTTAAGTTCGTCCCGCAGTTGCACAAGCAAGGTCTTGTGGCCGCCTGCGAGCGAGCTGATGCCCACCACATGAACGTCATTTTCCGCTGCCATGCGCGCCGCTTCCTCCGGCTGCTGAAAGAGCGGGCCGATGTCCACGTCAAAGCCGAGGTCGGCATAAGCCGTCGCGACCACTTTCGCGCCGCGATCGTGACCATCCTGCCCCATCTTGGCGATGAGGATACGCGGCCGGCGCCCCTGCTTTTCCGCGAACTGGTCGGTTAGTTTGCGAACCACCTGGATTTGCGGGGCCGCGCCGAATTCAGATTGATATACGCCACTCACAGAACGGATGACGGCTTTGTGCCGGTTGAATTGTTTTTCCAAGGCAAAGGAAATTTCACCGAGCGTCGCGCGCGCGCGCGCCGCGTCAATCGCCAGCGCCAGGAGATTCCCTTCGCCGCTGGTCGCCGATTGCGTGAGGGCATTGAGCGCCGTCTGCACGCGTGCAGCATCGCGACCGGCTTTCACGGTCGCCAGTCGTTTAAGTTGGGCTTCGCGCACGGCGGCGTTGTCCACGTCCCGCACTTCCAGCTGATCGGCCTTTTCGAGCCGCAGGGTGTTTACGCCAATGATGGCTTCCTTGCCGGAATCAATGTGCGCCTGCCGCCGCGCCGCCGCCTCTTCGATGCGCAATTTGGGCAGGCCCGTTTCAATTGCCTTGGCCATGCCGCCGAGCGCCTCGACCTCTTCGATGTGATGCCAAGCCCGCTGCATGATTGCCTGCGTGAGCGCCTCGACGAAAAATGAACCACCCCACGGGTCAATCACCTTGGTGATGCCGGTTTCTTCCTGCAGGAGCAGTTGCGTATTGCGCGCGATGCGGGCCGAGAAATCCGTCGGCAGCGCAATGGCTTCGTCGAGCGAATTGGTATGGAGCGACTGGGTATGGCCCAGCGCGGCGGCCATGGCCTCGATGCAGGTGCGCGCGACGTTGTTGAATGGGTCCTGCTCGGTGAGCGACCAGCCGGAGGTCTGCGAATGGGTTCGCAGCGCCATGGACTTCGGATTCTTTGGATCGAACTGCTTGATCATTTTCGCCCACAGCGCCCGTGCGGCACGCATCTTGGCGATCTCCATGAAAAAGTTTTTCCCCTGCGCCCAGAAAAATGACAATCGCGGCGCGAAGGCGTCAATGTCAATGCCAGCCTTGATGCCGGTGCGGACATATTCCAGTCCGTCGGCCAGCGTGTAAGCCATTTCCAAGTCCGCCGTCGCGCCCGCTTCCTGCATGTGATAGCCGGAAATCGAGATCGAGTTGAACTTGGGCATGAACTTCGACGTGAAGGTGAAGATGTCCGCAATGATGCGCATCGAAGGCGCGGGCGGGTAAATATAGGTGTTGCGCACCATGTATTCCTTGAGGATGTCGTTCTGGATGGTGCCGGCCAGCTGCTCCAGCTTTACGCCCTGTTCCTCGGCGGCGACAATATAAAACGCCAGAATCGGCAGCACGGCGCCGTTCATCGTCATCGAAACCGAAATGCGATCCAGCGGGATGCTGTCGAACAGAATTTTCATGTCCGCAATCGAATCCACCGCGACACCGGCTTTGCCCACGTCGGCAAAAGCGCGCGGATGATCTGAGTCGTAACCGCGATGCGTCGGCAGATCGAACGCGACAGACAAACCCTGCTGCCCGGCGGCGATGTTGCGGCGGTAAAAAGCATTTGAGGCTTCGGCGGTGGAGAAGCCGGCATACTGGCGGACGGTCCACGGCTTGGTGACATACATCGAACCATATGGCCCACGCACAAATGGCGCGATGCCCGGCATCGAGTCCAGGGTTTCGCACCCCGCCAGATCGGCGGCGGTGTAAAGCGGTTTCAGCTCAATCTGTTCGAGAGTCATGAAGGCCCAATCCTCGACGGACTTGCCGGTCTCAGTCTTGAACTGCGCGCGCCAGTCGTCGTAGCTCGTTTTGGCTGGCGCACTGTCAAAGGCAATTTTGGTAAAATCAGGAAAAGTTTTCATCAGGCGATTCCGAGTTGATTGTGAATTTTTGCAAGCACTTCGAGCGCATCGGCGCGGATATGGACAAACTCGTTCACGCCGGATTTTTTGTGCGCCTCAATTTGGTCGGTCGGAAATCCCGCCAGCACGATCAAGGCGTCCGGTTTGTGCGCCCGGATTTCGGCGGTCAGCGCCGGCACCAAGACGGGATAATTATCGTCGGTCGAACAAATGACCGCTACCCGCGCCTTCGATTTGAGGAACGCGGTGACGGCATCCTCGGAGGTCTTGAAACCTTCTGGTGAAACCACCTCATAACCGCCCACACTAAAAAAGCCGCGCGCGAAATCGGCACGCGCCTTGTGTTCTTTCAATGAACCCATGTTGCACAGAAAAACTTGCACCGGCCCGGGTTGCCGGTTCATCGCAGCCCGCAGTGCTTCAAACTGCGCGGCGGCGCGGGTGAGCGAGACTGGCGTGATGGGGGTACAGGGTGAATCAAGGATGCGGATAGCCCGGGTGAGTTCACCCAACGTCGCGCCGGCGCCTGCTGCGGCCACGCAGGCTTCGAAGCCGTCCCCCACATTGGGGCCGATGACTTCTGCGAGGTGATCAAGCACGATTTGATTCTCCGCGTCGTCAAGCGAGGTGCGGTGTGAAGCGATCTGCTGCACCCGCCGTTTGTGAAACGCCTTGCCGTCCACTCCGGGCAAATCCAAGGGCTTTTCCTTGGGATTGGCGTATTGATTGACGCCCACGATGGAATCGCGTCGCCGGGCAACAGCTTTGATTTTTTCGACGGCCGTGGCCGTGACCGTTTTTTGAGGAAAACCCGCGCGCAAGGCCGCTTCCATGCCGCCGAGCTTTTCGACTTCCTGAAACAGCGCCCAGCCGCGCGTGGCTAGTTCGCCGGTCAAACTCTCGACATACCACGACCCGCCGGCGGGATCCATCACATGATCCAACGCGCATTCTTTTTGCAGCACCAACTGGGTATTGCGCGCAATGCGGAGACTGAAATCGTCCGGCGCGCGGACCACTTCATCAAACGCCGCGACTTGCATACTATCGCAGCCGCCCAGCACGCCGGCGAATGCCTCGACGGTGGCGCGGAGCAAATTGTTGTAGGGATCCACGACCGTCTGGTTCCACTGCGCCGTGCGAACGTGCAGGGAAATCTTCTGTGCGGCTTCGTTGCCGCCGGCCGCCGCGACGACCCGCGACCAAAGCATCCGCAGCGCCCGCAGCTTCGCGATCTCCATGAAAAAGTTTACCCCGACCGTTACCGCAAACCGGATGCGCGGAGCGGCGACGTTCACTTCCAGCCCGAGTTGGTTCAACTGGCGAAGATACTCGACGCCGGTTGCCAGAGTGAAGGCCAGTTCCTGCACCGCGCTGCCACCGGACTCGTGCCACGCCCGGCTGTGGACGCAGACGGTTTGCAACTGGGGCGCGTGACTGGCCGACCAGCGGGTGAGAGTGGCCATTTCCCGGTAGGCGCCGGTGAGTGACTGCGGCAGCCGCCCTTCATGCGCCAGCACGCCGAGCGGATCCATCTCAATGCAGCCGCGCAACTGGGCGGAAGTTTTCCGGCGTTTTTTGGTCAGCGCGATTAACAAAGCGGCGAAGGGCAGAGCCGACGCACCGGAACGAACAAAGAGTGAAGTTTTTTCCAAGTCCACGCCTTCCAAGGCGCGATCAAGGTCGCTCAGCGTGGCGATGGACAGACCGCCGCCGCCCACATCTTCCGGCTGCGCCCAATCAGGGTCATGGCCGTTTCGCGTGGCGCGGTCGAGCACCATGTTCAAGGCGTTCAGCCCACGGGCAATCGAATTGCGCGCGGCGTGATTGAACTCCGTCGGGCTGGCGCAGGTGATTTCCTGTGATACCGACCATGGCTCCTTCACAAAGCCGCTCGCGCTCGTGCCACGCACAAAGGGCGCAAACCCAGGCAGTGAATTAACATGTGACAATTGCGCCACATCCTCCCGCCGGTAAATCGGCTTGAGCGTGATGCCTTCGTAAGTGGTCGTGAACATTTTCTTGTCGAACGGCGCGCCTTTGAGCTCGGCCTCGACCAACTTGCGCCAGTTGTCGTAGCTGACCGGTGGAAACTCCGCTAGCAACTTGCTGTTGATGGCCGCTATTTTGGTGGAATTCATAATCAGCCTTCCAAGGTTTCAACCGTGACATCGTGACGCGTGCCATTGACGGTGACGAACAAGTGTTTGCCTGGGCCGCTGGCGCGCACATTAATGGGGGGAGGCTTGGTTGGGGCCGGCGGCGCGGCGGGCAGTGCGGGCACGGTTTTAGGCTTGAGCAATTCCTCAACTTGCTGCGGGAACATGGCGAACAAAACCACGATTTCATCCGTGATCGGCAGGCCTTTCTCTGCGCATTGCTTGCGGTGTTTTTCCATCCCCGGTTCCAGCAAATCCGCCGGGCGATCGGCGACGCGCTTCTTGCCGGTTTGCTTTTCCACCATGGCCAGCACGTTCGGATCAATCGGACCGGGCGTTAGACCGTATTTGCCCAGCGCAATGTCCTGTGCGGGCTGGCAGACCATTTTCCAGCGGCCGAACTTCACGTTCATCATCGCCTGCGTGCCGACGATCTGCGAAGTGGGCGTGACCAGCGGGATCCAGCCGAGGGCTTCGCGCACGACCGGAATTTCGCGCACAACCTGGTCGAATTTATCGGACATGCCCTGTTCCTTGAGTTGCGTGCGGAAGTTTGAAAGCATGCCGCCCGGCACCTGATAAATGAGAATGTCGCTGTCCACGCGCTCGTTCGCCGGGCTGGTGAATTTGGCAAGTTCCTTGTAAACGCCCTCAAAATAGTCGCGCAGCTTGGCCAGTTTTCCCATGTCAAACTTTGGACAACGCGGATGGCCTTCCAGCAAAGCCAACATGCGCTGCGTGTCGGGCTGGGAGGTGCCGTTCGCAAACGGCGCGATCGAGACCTCGACGCAATCCACGCCGGCATCAATGGCGGCCAGATAACTGGCCGCGCCCAATCCCGCCGTGTCGTGCGTGTGCAGCGTGATCGGAATGCCGACCTGGCTTTTCAATTCCTTGACCATACGATAAGCGATTTGCGGCTGAAGTATGCCCGACATGTCCTTGATGCCGATGGAGTCGCACCCCATTTTTTCCAGTTCGATGCCCAGCTTCACAAAGTTTTCCACCGTATGAACAGGGCTGATGGTATAGCAGAGCTCCCCGCGCGCGTGTTTGCCACACTGCTTGGTGGTCTTGATGGAAGTTGCAAGATTGCGGACATCGTTGAGCGCGTCGAAAATGCGCAGAATATCCTGCCCATTCTCGCAGGTCTGCCGCACAAACGCCTCCACCACGTCATCCGGAAAGCTGGCGTATTGCACGATGTTCTGCCCGCGCAGCAGCATGAGTTGCGGCGTCTTGGGCGCAATCTTCTTCAGCGTGCGCAACCGGTCAAATGGATTTTCATTCAGGTAGCGTAAACAGGAATCGATCGTGGCGCCGCCCCAAGTTTCAAGGCCGGCGAAGCCCATTTCGTCCAGAATCGGCGCGGCTTCGAGCATTTGCGAGGTGGCCATGCGCGTCGCAGCCATGGACTGATGGCCGTCCCGCAGCACCGTGTTGTTGAATAGCACTGGTATTGATTTCATATCTGCAAAATATTGGTTGCCTGCATTTAGGTGGTTTTGTGCCTGGCAGTCATCGGAAGTTTCCGGGGTGACCTCAGGTTTCCGGCACCGACTTTCAGTGATTCGGAAAGCTTTTGCGAAAGCCCGGCCAGCGAACAGTAAAGATCCTCGTTGTGTACGATGACGTGCTTGGGAACGCGCAAGCGGATGGGCGCAAAATTCCAGATGGCGCGAATGCCGCCCGCCACCATCAAGTCAGCCACGGCCTGAGCCTCAGCGGCCGGCACGGTGATAATACCCATCCCAACGTGCATGCGACTCGCCAGACTGGCCAGCTTTTTCAGCGGCAGAACCTGCTTGCCTTTGATTCTTTTTCCAATTTTCTCTGGATCGGTGTCAAATGCCGCCACAATGTTCAAGCCACATTGTTCAAATTTCCGGTAACCCAAGAGTGCCGAACCCATGCTGCCCGCGCCAGCCAGACAGGCATCATGCACGTGATGCCAGCCCAGGAACTCTTCCAATATCGGAATCACCTCTGCCAGCAGATAGCCGACGCGTGGGCGGCCCGTAGCCCCGGCTGATTCAAGATCCTTTCTGATTTGGGTTGGATCCAGATCCAATTCGGTGCCGATGTCCGTGCAGGAAAAGGATGTCCGGCCAGACTCGGCCAACTCCTTGAGAAACCGATGATACAACGGCAGCCGCTTCAAGGTCGGTGCCGAAACTGTTTTGTTCGGAATCGTTGGTGGCGGAATGTGACCTTCAGTGCTCATATAGAGAAATATTTATCAATAATTATATCTCCATTTAGTCCCGAAAGCTTCTGGTGTCAATACCTATTCCAAAATAATTATGACTTTGACGTCGCCCAATCACGTCGCCCAAGCTGGCTGGCAGACGACTTAATTCTCGGAATCATTCCAGTTAGCAGGTCAGATCACGGTGTCGCCCTGCTTCAGTTTATTTTGCCGGGAGTTCCGCCCGACTTGGAACGTCGCAATTGACTGAAGCGTTAACGATCGGACACTCATGCGGCGTAATCACGTCGGAAGACCGGTCCTGATGTCAGTGGAGCGGCGGTGTTGACGTAAATCAGCGGTACATTTGGCTCGAAATCCGGCTGGATGGCCGGTCATCTCGGCAAATATAACGGCCGCGAGTTTGGTTGGCCCCACGGTTAAGAACGTCGAAAAGTAGAATCTTCGAGAGTTGGATTCCTGAAAGAAATCCAATTTCATTCATCGGACGGAGCTGGCAGTGGCCACCGGAAAGGAACAGTTTTTCGAAGACAACCCTCAAGGGCACGTCAGAAGTGGCAAATGAATTTAGTCCCCGAGGCAGATACCGAGTGATCGGGTGGCGCGAACGAACCCTTCGTCCAGTGGCACCGTCCGCAACCGACCGGTGGCTTCGGCCAGCGGTACGCTTTCTACAAATTTACCGTTATGGGCAACCATCCGGCCAAATCGGCCTTCCGTGATCAACTCGACGGCTTTCGCACCAAACAAGGTGCATAGCACCCGGTCCATAAACGTGGGACTGCCGCCACGTTGCAGATGACCCAGCACCATCACCCGGGTTTCCTTGCCGGTGCGTTGCTCTATTTCCGCCGCGACGACCGCGCCGATGCCGCCCAGCCGCGCCTCCCGATTTTGCTGCGGGCCGCCGGTGGTGACAAACTCACCGCCCGCCGGTTTCGCGCCTTCGGCGGCAATGACGAGCGTAAAATGTTTACCCTTTTGCTCTCGCGCCTGCACCGCGGCGCAAATGCTTTCATATTTGAAGGGAATTTCCGGGATCAAAATCACGTCTGCGCCGCCGGCCAAGCCGGCATAAAGCGCAATCCAGCCAGCATACCGGCCCATCACTTCGAGTACCATCACGCGATTATGACTTTCTGCGGTGGTGTGCAGGCGGTCGAGCGCGTCGGTCGCGCAGGCTACGGCGGAATCGAAACCAAACGTGGTCGTCGTCGCGGCAAGATCGTTGTCAATCGTCTTGGGGACGCCAACAATTGAAATACCGGCCTCATGCATCTGCTGTGCAATGGTCAGTGAACCGTCGCCGCCGACGGAGACGAGGGCAGAAATGCCGAGTTCGGCCATGCCGCGTTTGGTGGCGTCCATCAATGCTTTTGGCAGCTGGCGGGTTTCGCCATGGCCGGTCTTGGCGGAAAACTGGCCGCGATTGGCCGTGCCGAGAATCGTGCCACCACGAACTAGCAGACCATCGAGCGCCTTGTAATCCAGCGCGATGACTTTTTGCGGTGACAGCAAACCGTCGTAGCCGCCGATGATGCCGAGGGTTTCCCAGCCGCGTTGGGTCGCGGTTTTCGTGACCGCGCGAATCACGGCATTCAAGCCGGGACAATCGCCGCCGCCGGTGACAATGCCAATTTTCATTATAAAACTGATATACCATCGGTGATTTGCCAGCCTCCCTTTAGCCATGAATACAACGTTAAATGGAAAACTTTGCCGGCCGGCAAGTTCCGTCACCGCGAACATCGTTCCGAATGGACACGCTCCGAGTTTCGGATTGGGCAAATCGTGTGGCACCAGTTCTGGCTAGAAAACCCGCTTTCTTTCTGTCGGCCCTAAACATTCACCCCTGATCTTGAGGTGTTTGCCCGCCTGCTTATGGCTACGGTGGCGGAGGGTTCCAAGCGTTGAGTTGCGCTTGGTTTGCTGGTTAATTTATCGGCACGCGGGGAAGGGAAATAACTTGAATAACTAAAATTGCGAAGGATGAGACAAGGGGGATTCTCCATTCGCCGGAGGATCACCGCAATTTCAATCAGGTATTGACCCCATTGTTTACTTTGCCACATAAACATATTTTGCTCTCGTGCGAACAAGAATTGCTAAATCAACCACCACCACCGGTCACGCATCCAGTACACAGTGGCGTAGGGGCAAACTAACCACGCCCGCCATGGCTGCCGCCGCCGAAAACAGCAATGGTAACCGCGATCTTGTGAACACACTGGTCGGTTCGCGCATGTATCGTGATTACGAACGCGCCTTTGGCATTCTCACCGGCCTCCCCGTCGCCCTCCAACCGGTGGAGACCTGGCAACTGCCGCACCACAACAAGGCCAACGAGAATGCGCTATGCGCTTTGATGTCGCAGAAAAGCAGCTCCTGCGCCGCCTGCCTGCAGGTGCAGGAACGGCTGTGCCAACAGGCCGCCACCGAACCGCAGACCATCACCTGTTCCCTGGGCCTTTCCGATAGCGCCGTGCCGGTGCGTATGAGCGATCGCCTCATTGGATTTCTCCAAATCGGCCAGGTTTTCCGCAAACCACCGACGGCTGAACAGTTTGAAAAGGTCGTCAGGCTGGCGAAAAGTTGGGGGATCAAAGGTAACCGGGCCACGCTCAAGCAGGCATTCTTCTCCGGCAAAGTGGTTACGCCGCTGGCGCACGATGCCGCACTAAAACTTCTGGCCATCTTTGCGCAACATCTGGCGGAGATGAGCAATCAGGTTTTCATCCAGCACGAAAATGCGGAGCCGCCGGACATCCACAAGGCCCGGGCCTTCATCCACGAAAATCAGACCGAGGCACTCTCCCTTGGCCAGGTCGCGAAGGCTGTGAACATGAGCAGATTTTACTTTTGCAAGCGGTTCAAAAAGTTTTGCGGCATCAGTTTCACCAATTATGTCAGGCGCGTACGCATAGAAAAGTCCAAGAACCTTCTACTCAACCCGAACCTGCACGTGAGTGAAATTGCCTACGAAATTGGTTTCCAGTCGCTCACGCATTTTAACCGCGTTTTTAAGAGCATCCTCGACCAGTCGCCGACCGAATATCGGGCGCAATTGCTGGCGCATTGACCCCGTGCCACTCAGTCGGGAGGAGACGTGGGTCGACCGATCACTTGGCAGCTGAGCGGCAAAACATCACGGCGAGTCGCATTTTTATTTTCCCCTCATCTTGTTCGGAAACCATCGTGTCAACAGTATGCGGCGCATTATGCTCCAAGTGGTTAGCCACATAAATGAAGTCTTGAGCACCTGCTCTTGCAGCCTCCAATTCCTGCCAGCAACAATCTAGCAGGACATCATTGCCGCTTGCCCTTTAGCATTTTGGTAGCTTGAAAACGTATTGTTTACCGCACGTTTTACAGGCCTTCAGATCCGTACCGCAACAAAAACCCTTTGCCGAAAGAATGATTCTCATACTGGCAGTTTCGGACAGTGTAAGTTCGGCCGCCGCGCCCGGTTCTAATTCGTCGGCGATTTTACAAAGCCTCTCAATTTTGGATGGGTTTGCCAGATCAGCGCGCCGTACCCTCCGCAGCATTTCCTCCATCGGGTGAGTCAAAAGGTTCGGGTTGGGCACTACCACCCTTATGAATCTAGTCGGGCGTTGATGAGGTGTCGCTTGCGCCATAAAAATTCAATTTTCAAACAAACTGTTCCGGCAGTTCTGCGCAAATATTTGCGTCGGGAACGGCACGGTGAGAAAGTTGACGCCCACATTCAACGGGAAATCTTTGGCGACGATGTCCGCGCTGTAGCCGCATGTGTAAATCTCCCTCAGTTTGGATTCTCCTGAAGTAGTCGTTGTCCTAGTTCTTTCCGGCCATACGACCGGGCATGATCAAATCGGCGAGCAACATACGAACTGCGCCGTGATATTCTGGATAGACTTCCAAGACTTTGACTCCCGTGGCCGATCCAGCACGCGGCAGCCAAGGCGGCAGACGGTGAGTTTCGTCAACAAGCTCCCTTGGTCTAGGTTTTGGTTCGGGGCGTAATGTTTTTTCACAACCGGATTTTAGGTGGCATCTTGGCGGGTAGCTATGGGGTGTTACCCGACCGCGATTCCGAGATCTTTTATCAAGCCACGTAACTGTGTGATTTTCGGAATTATTTCGCGCGATGGTGCGCTGTTTCCGTATTTGTCCCGCGTGCAGGCAGGGGACCGAGCCACCGAATTCGGCCAGCGTCGCCGCCAGCTTGGCATTACCGGCGTGACACTCCACAGTTACCGCTAGGCTTGGGCCGAACGAGCCAAAACCGTCGTTTATCCCGAACGATTCGCACGAGAGGCTTTGGGCCACAACAGGAAGGCCGTGCATCCCGCCTACCTGCGAGCGTCAAAATAAGGTGTTGCGAGGGGGGCAGCGCAATAAGCAGACAAATTAACCGAACTGAGCCAAAAAAATCAAGCGGAGCGAAAATTTTCACGCGCACGGTGGGGTGTTCACCCCATAGCGTTAGGGCAGCTTCCAGTTTTACGCTGTAATATGATAATTGATTGCTGGAAGCGGCTGACTTGGATTTTAGGATTTGATTCAGGCAGTTGTTCGCCTTTTCCGCTGGGTTCTTCACCCGCACCTACTGCGTGGCCTCCGCCCCTATTCTGTTGGCAGGAACGCACCGAAATGGGGCTTGTGCCAAGTCCAGCGCTGCAACCGTAAAAGTGAATACAAAGTTGCTCATCGTGGATGATCACCCCATGTTGCTGAATGGTTTGCGCCAAGCGCTGTCCGAGCATTCCAATCTTAAACTCATGGGCGAGGCAGCCACGGGCACCGAAGCCATGAGGCTTGCGCGGGAATTGACGCCTGATTTGGTGGTCATGGACATTCATCTGCCAGACATGAGCGGCATTGAGGCCACCCGGCAGATTCTCAAAGCTCAACCTTCAGTCAAGGTTCTCATTTTCAACAAGGATGCGGACAGCACGATGGTTCAAGAGGCTCTACAGGCGGGGGCCAGCGGTTATGTTTTAAAAAAGGGCACGGTGGCCGAATTCATTGACGCAATCGGTGTCGTGATGGGGGGCAAACTTTATTTCAGCGCTGAAGTAAGTGTCGGAATCGCGGAAGACTACCAAAAAACTTTGATCGGAAAGTCCGAGCCGACTAAGCCGGTTTTGTCGGAGCGGGAAAAGCAGTTGCTCCGGCTTATTGCCCAGGGGCGGCGGAACAAAGAAATCGCGGCGAAGCTCAAACTGAGCCCAAACTCGATTGAGACCTATCGCGCACGCTTGATGAAAAAGGTTGGATATCGGAACACGGCAGAATTGGTTCGGTATGCCATTCGCGAGGGAATTGCCCCGCTTTAGCATTACCACCCCTGTCTTCCAAACGGCAGTGTGCTGGTTTCCATACACCAAAGATGTGGTTTTCTGTTCCTCAGGAGCTCTCCTCAACCTCCGATGACTACTCTAGTAGTAGCGAACTCTACAGCCGACTCGTGAAGCTGCGTGATTACGCCAATACCTGAATCACGCACGCCAATGTGGTATGCGGGGACCGAAACACAAAAACAATCAACCGAAACTGAAATTAATTATGACCCCGACTGCAAATCCCGAATTCAGCCGCCGCAATGGTGATCATTCTTTGGCCGCTCCGCGCAAAAATACAACCGTAGTTGTTGCCGCAGCGACAAAAACTGAAACAGCCGACGTGTCGGATGACCGGCTGGCAGCGCGCAAAATGGCCGAGCAAAAATCCAAAGCGCGCACACTGGCACGCGCCCAGGCGGTGGCCGAAAAACTTTCGGCGGCAACCGAGGAAGTATCCTCGGCCATCCAGCAGGCGAGCGGCGCGATCCATGAATTGGAAAAGACCATGCAGCAGGTGGCGACTGGTTCGCAACAAGCTTCAGCGGCGGCGGAGGAATCCCGTACCGCGATCAACCAGATTGAAAAGGCTTCCGATGAGGCCAACAAAACGGCGGCCCTTTCCAAAGAAAAGGTCAACGCCTTGCAACAGTTGGCCAAGGCGACCACGGCGGATATTGAAGCCCTGATAAGCGGCGTAGGTGGGGCAGCCAAAGCCAACATGGAGTCGGCCAAGATGATCGGCGAACTGGAACGGCTCTCCGACGAGATCGGAAAAATTGTTCATGCAGTTGCCCGCATCGCCGACCAGACAAATTTATTGGCGCTTAACGCGGCCATCGAAGCAGCACGGGCTGGTGAACACGGCAAGGGCTTTGCCGTTGTGGCCGATGAAGTGCGGAATCTCGCCGAGATCAGCGAGAAAAGCGCGCGTGGCATCCAGGAAGTTGTCAGCGAAATCCAGAATCAGGTAAAGGTCGTCGCGGCTGATACCGAAGCCGCCGGAAAAAAAGGCATGGACGAGGTCGAGAAGGCCAAGAACATCACAAAAGATCTTTCTCAGATTGCGCAGGACATGGTGGTCATCCAGCAGGGTTGCGAAGTGATCTCCGTCAACGCCATTCAGGCCGTTACTGGTTCCCGCGAATATTTGAAAGGCGCAGAGCAAATTGCCTCGGCGTCGGAAGAAGCTTCGTCCGGTTGCGAAGAAGCCCTTAAATCCGTGCAGGAACAATCCAAAGCTTTCAATGAAATGAGTGATGCCGCCCGCTCGATGGCCGAACTCGCCGAAGGACTCAAGACGTCCACGAGTGCACAAAAATCCGCCGAGGAACTGGCGGCGTCGGCTGAAGAACTCTCGGCCAACGCCGAAGAAATCAAGGCCTCAGGATCACAGATCGCGTCGGCGATTGATCAGATTCAAAAGGCCGCCAGCATCCAGGGCAAGTCGGCGGCCCAAGCCACCGAACTGGGCGTGCAATTACTGCAGGCATCCAAGGCGATGAATGAGCGCGCCACAAGCAGCTCGGAAAAGATGAATTCGATCAAGGACTTGCTCGTGCGAAATAAAACGAACGTGGACGTGTTGATCGTCAACATCGGCAAAGCGGCAGAGGAGTCAATGGCCTCCGCCAAAAACGTCAAGCAATTGGAAGAACGCACGCGGAAGATTGACAAAATTGTGGATGCCATAGTCATGGTCACAGTGCAAACCAACATGCTGGCTGTAAACGGCAACGTGGAAGCGGCGCGAGCCGGAGAATTTGGCCGTGGCTTCTCGGTCGTGGCGGGCGACATCCGTTCGCTTTCCAATGAAAGCAGTGAGAACGCCGATCGCATCAAAGATCTCGTGCGGCAGGTGCAGGCCCAGATTGCGCGCGTCGCGACCGATATCGAGTTGTCCGGCAAGACGGCAGCAGCCGAGGTCGAACGTGCGCGGGTTTCCACCGCCAACCTAGACATCATCGCCAAAGATGCCGACGTTGTGCAGGTGAACATCCAACAGATCGGCAATGGCGCCAATGAATCAGTAAAAGCCTTGGATCAAGCTGCCAAAGCGACCGAGCAAATCAGTGCTGCCGCGCAGCAGATGGGACGGTCCACGGAAGAAGCAGCCAGTGCCGCCGAGGAAGCCAGCAAAGCGGCCCAGCAAATCGCGCAGGCCATCGAAGAAATCGCCTCCCAGGCGGACGAACTCCAGCATGGTTAAACCCAATGCCTCACGCATCCCAAAGCAGATCGGGCATCCGATCTCCGTTTAAGTGCGCGAGGCGACCACTTTTAACCGAGGAACATCTATGAGCGAAAAAGCAATCACTGCATCCGCCGGCAAAGACGAGAGCCAGTTGGTCACGTTTTATCTGGGCGAAGAAGAATTTGGCTTCGACATCATGTCAGTGCAGGAAATCATTCGGCAGCCGAAACTGTCGCGGATTCCCATGGCCCCGAATTACGTCGAGGGCGTGGCCAATCTGCGCGGCATGATCCTGCCGATCATTGACACCCGCACGCGTTTCGGCATGGCCCGCGCGGAGGACACCGACCGCACGCGCGTGCTGGTCGTGGACGTGGATGGCAACAAAACCGGTTTGCGGGTTGACCGCGTCCGCCAGGTGACACGCGTGTTGCCACAACAAATGGAACCGCCGCCGCCGGTGATCCGTGAGGGAATGCATTCCGACTATCTTCAAAGCGTCGTTAAACTCGACGACGGCAAGCGCATCATCATGGCGCTGAATCCCAAGGCCATCTGCAAAGTGTCTGAAGACGATTTGCAGAAGCAGATGACGCCACAAATTGATATAGCGACAACAGCCGAACAAGCCAAGAGCACCACCGAAGACCAGTCGGTCACCCAATTGGTGACGTTCAAGCTGGGCTTGGAGGAATTCGCCTTCAAGATGGAGCGCGTGCGGGAAATCCTGCGCGTCGAGCGTCCCAGCGAAGTACCAGGCACTCCAAAGCATGTCCTGGGCGTCTTGACCGTGCGAGGAAATATTCTGCCGGTGATTGATCTGCGCGTCATGCTGGGTTTAAACAGCTTGGAATCTGAAGTGGTGGCTATGGCGGCCGATTTGGGCGCACGCTTCAAAGCTTGGCTGACAACCGCCGCCGAGACGGTGCGTTCTGGCACAGGCAAGCTGGATGCGTCCGGTGCCGAAACGGTGCGGAAGTGGATGGTCGACTGCACCACCTCAAGCCAGACCTTGATGGAAATCTTGAGCAAGATGCGCACCGCCAATGACCGACTTTTGCGTGGCGTGACACAGACCCAGAGTCTGATTGCTGCCGAACCGACCAAAGCGCGGGATTATTTCTTGCAGGAAGCGGTAGCATCCGCCCAACTGGTCATTCAACTGCTGGAGTCATTCCAAAACAGCGTGAAGGAAAACATCCGCGAGGATCAACGATTGATCGTGGTGCAAACCCATGGTTCATTGCTGGCGTTGCTGGTGGACAAAGTGCGCGAGGTGTTGAACATGCCGAAACGCCAGATTGATGCGCCGCCGCAAAACTTGTCGGAAAACCGGAACCTCGAACTCAGCGGCATCGCCAAGCTGGAAAACGGCAAGCGATTGATCCTGCTGCTCGATGCAGACCATTTGATCAAAGAACAGGAGCTTCAGACTCTCGGCGCGGTCGCCAGTGAATCGTCGGCGAATGAATCCCAAAAGCATCAAGTCGGCGGCGCGAGTGCGGCGCTCGGCGAACAGCAATTTGTGACGTTCCGCCTCGGTGACGGCGAGTATGGCGTTCCCATCGCGAAGATCCAGGAGATTGACCGGTCCTCGAAAATGACCCGCGTACCGCGCACGGCGGATTATGTGGATGGAATCACCAATCTTCGCGGCGAAGTCGTCCCGGTGATCAACGCCCGGAAACGCTTCAATCTGCCACTGAAAGAGGCGGACGAACGCACGCGCGTCATCATCATGGAACTGGCCGGCGTGAAAACCGGCTTGCTCGTGGACTCAGTGCGCGAGGTTTTGAACCTTGCCACCAAAGACATCGCTCCGCCGCCCACTTCGCTCTCCACCACCATTGATCGCCAGTATATTTCCGGCATCGGCAAGGTGGATGGTGACAAGCGCATGATCGTTCTGCTCGACGTGGAGAAGATTCTCCAGCGTTAAGGAAAAGTGTCTCAAGATTCAGCCGGTCCGGAAGGTCGTCCGCGGCCTTCCGAACCTGACTTAATTTTCCATTTATTTTTATGAAACGTATTCGTGTATTGGTGGCCGATGATTCCGCGTTGATGCGGCGGACGCTGCGCCATGTCATCGAGTCCGATGCTGAATTGGAATTGGTCGGCACCGCGCGCGACGGCGAAGATGTCATCCAAAAAGCGCGCGAACTCAAGCCTGACGTCATCAGCATGGATATCAACATGCCAAAAGTGGACGGCATCACGGCGCTCCAGATCATTGTCAACGAGAACATCTGTCCGGTGGTGATGTTGTCGTCCCTCACGCACAAAGGTGCGACCACTACTTTCGAGTGTCTGGAGTTGGGCGCGTTCGATTTTGTCGGTAAGCCAGACGGCACCGTGAGTTCGGATCTCGGCAGTGTGGCGCGCGAATTGATTCTCAAGCTCAAGGCTGCCGCCGGTGTGGGGACGCTGCAACGAACTGGCCGGCAGCGCCGCGAACGACGTGAAGAAATTGTTCGCACCAAACCCGCGCTCATCGAAAAGGATTTTGACCGGCTCAAGGAGTGGGCCAAATTCAAGGCCATTGCCATTGGCATTTCGACCGGAGGCCCAGCCACGATCATGGAAGTGCTGCCGCAAATTCCGCGCGACATCAACGGCGCGGTGTTTCTGGTGCAGCATATGCCGGTGTCCTTCACCAACTCTTTCGCGCGGCGGCTTAACGACGCCTGTGACTTGAAAGTGGTCGAGGTCGAGTTGGGTATGGAAGTTCAACCCGGCTATTGCTATGTAGCGCGCGGCGACGCGCACCTCACGCTTTATCGCAAGCTTACCGGACAAGTTTTCGTGCGGATGCCAACCACACCGCTGACGCTTTTTGTTCCATCCGTCAATGTGATGATGGAATCGGTCCTGGCGATCTACGGCCGCGATACCATCGGCGTGGTAATGACCGGCATCGGTGATGACGGGGCTGATCAGATGGTGCGGGTCAAACAAGCCGGCGGTTACACCATTGCCGAAAGCGAAGAAAGCTGTGTGGTCTATGGGATGCCGCGCGAAGTGATCGAGCGCGGTGCCGCCTGTGAAGTGAAGCCCAGTTGGGAGATCGCCCGGGCCATTATGAAGCGGATGTGATTCGCGAAACCCACCCATTATGAATATTCAAACCCTGATTGCCGGCCTGACGCTGGAAGATGAAACGGATCGCATCTACGCGGCCGAGGACTTGGGCCATACCGGCATGGCAGAAGCTGTCGCCCCTTTAATTGGACGGTTGGCCAACGAGCCGTCGCGCAAAGTGCGCGAGACCATCTTCAGCGCTTTGGAAAGGCTTGATCGCCCGGAGGTTCGCATCCACATGGCAATCCTCCTCGATAGCGATGATGCGTTCCTGCGCAACCAGGCGGTGGCCCTGCTTCAGCGGGCAGGCGCAGCAGCAGCTCCAGTATTGCTGGCGAGAATGAGTGATGCCGACCCGGACGTGCGGAAGTTCGTGCTCGATACAGCGGCGGGCATTTCGTCGCCAGAAGTTGAGCCGATCTTTGACGCCGCAATGCGGGATACGGATATGAACGTGCTGATTGCGGTGTTGGAATATTTAAGCCAGCAGCGGAAGACCCGGTTCAAGGCGGCCGTCGAGGGAATTTTTCTCCACGCCAAGGAACCGATGCTGGTGTGTGCGGCGTTTGCCGCTCTTTTACAAATTGGTGATACGACCTCTTGGCAAACCATCCGCCAGCGCTATCCCACGGCAGCGAATGTGCCGGGTTGGGAACTGGGTTGGTGGATTCGCGCGCTCGGAGAGTTTGGCGTGGCTGGCGAAATAGAAGTATTTCATGAGATTTTACAGGAGCATGATGGCAAGGTCGCCAGCGATACCATTGATGCGCTGGAGCGCTTTCAGATCCGGCATGGTCGCGTTGAAATCAGCGAGGTCTTCTGGACGTTGCTGCAAGAATTGCTCCAAACCACCATGCCACCTGAAGACAAACTCCAATTACTTCGCGTAATCGGTGGATTTGGCGCGCCGGCAGCCATTGGTGAATACTTGGCCTCGTTGCTCGGTCAAGGCGATCGGTTGACGAAGTTGGGAGCGATCGAAGGCATCAAACGACTGGAACGGCCAGACATAACAGCTCGACTACGGGATCGGCGCAGTGTGGAGTCAGATCCAGAGGTCCTTGAGGCCCTCGGGGAGTGCGAGGGGACACCAAGATGACGCTCGCGTTAAAAGATTTTGCCACGATTCGAGATGAGGTTTACCGGAAGTTGGGCCTCTATTTCGAGGACTCAAAAGTCTATTTCATCCAGAAGCGCATTGAGAAGCGGATGGAGAAACTGGCGGTGGGATCCTTCGCGGATTACGGTTTTCTGCTTCGCTTCGGCGACAAGGAGGGCAAGGAAATGCAGGCGCTCGCCAATCTGATCACAACGAACGAGACTTATATGTTTCGCGAGTTTGAACAACTCCAGGCCTTCGCCGATCACTGCCTGCCGATGATCTTGAAGCCGCGCGAGGCAGCCAATGATCGCACTTTGCGGATTTGGTCCGCGGGTTGTTCGTCGGGCGAGGAGCCTTATACGCTGGCGATCATCCTTAAGGAAGTCATGCACGATTTTCGCTCGTGGGACATCAAGATCAGGGCCACGGACATCGATCAGGTGCGTTTGGAAATGGCGCGGCGTGCCGTTTACGACGAGCGCTCGGTTCATCAAATTCCTCCGGAATACTTTGACCGCCATATCACACGTCTGCCCGCCGGCCACTTCGCCGTCAAGCCGGAGACCGCGAAGCTGGTGGAACTCGAACATCTGAACTTGAGCGACCGGATGGCGATGCGCGCCATGAGGCAGTTTGATTTTATTTTCTGCCGCAACGTGTTGATTTATTTCGACGATGCCTCGCGCAAGGCGGTGGTGGATCATTTCTACAACGCGCTCAAACCGGGCGGCTTTATTTTTCTAGGCCACTCGGAATCCATCGGGCGCATCAGCACGTCTTTCAAGTTGCTGCGCGTTGGCCAACACCTCGTTTATCGCAAAGAATAATATGACCAAAGTTCTGATCATTGACGACTCGTCGCTGACCCGCGAATTCCATTCGCACATCGTGAAAGCGGCGGGCTTCGCCTGCGTCACTGCGGCGGATGGCATGGAGGGATTGGAGAAAGCGACGGCCGAGAAATTTCAAATCATTCTTACCGACGTAAACATGCAAGGGATGGACGGCTACGAGTTCACCCGGCGCCTGCGGCAAAATCCCGAATACGACGAAGTGCCCATCATCATCGTCTCCACTGAGGCGAAGGAGTTGGACAAGCAAAAAGGTTTCAGCGCCGGCGCGAATCTTTATCTCGTCAAGCCGACGGATGCCAGTCGCATCGTCGAGAGCATGAAGCTGCTCTTGGGGACGCGGTAAGACTATTTACATATTAAATTTTCATGCGCTGGCCATACCACAACCCGTTGTGCGAGCGAGCGGATTGCCATTCATCGGCAAGCCGCGTTTTTCTCACGGGTTGGCGCAGGCTGGGAGCGCGCGTGTGGTCGTTGGCAAAAATTGGCAAGTCCACTTCTTCCAGGGGGACGGGAATCTGGGCCAGCCGGTTGAATGAGGAAAAAGACTTTCTCCTGTCGCTGGTTCGCGGTATGGAGGCGGAATTTCTTAACACGGGCGGCGGACTCATGGTCTTGGCGCGGCAGTTGTGTGACATCCAAAAGGAATGTCAGTCACTCACCGACCTGACCTTGGGCCAGACCCAGGACGCCGCCGTTCAGTTCGCGTTTCAGCTGCTTAAGAAAGCGGAGGATCTCGTGCTGGCCAGCTATGACCAATACGACCATGTGTTCGCGACATTTGCCGAGTTGCAGCGCCGGCTCGCGCGACTTTCTAATCATCACCAAGACCTCATGCGCGTGATATTACCGCTGAATTTCATTACGACCTCGCTCCGCATTGAAGCCAGCCGACACCCGCTGGAAGTGCAGGAAGTTTTTTTTATGTTGGCCAGCACAGTCAATCAGACGGTGAACGACGTTCGAGTCACCCTGGAACGGCAATTTGAAGAGCTGGCTATGAGCCAGCAAATGGTGGATAAACTGGTGGCGCAAGTCTCCATTTCCATTGAGCAGCATCGAAAAACCGTCAGTGGCACTCTGGCAAACAGCCGCAGCCAATTGCGCGCTTTGAGCCAGGAACTCGTAAGTGCCAGTGCCGGAGCAAATAGTCTTTCTCAACTAAATCAAGCCGTTACACGCCATATCGGCGGCATCGTCATGGCGCAACAATGCCAGGACATCACCCGCCAGAAAATCGAACATGTGGGCGACGCGATGATTGAAATGTGCGTTCATCTTGGCCCCACAAGCGCCTCGGGTTCGGGGACGCATCAGTTCGTTTTTCACGCCGCCCAGATTCAGTTGCAGCAAACGCAAAATGTTTTCAACCAACTCAATCTCGCGGCTGACAGTCTCAAGTCCGGCGTTCAGAGTTTGCGCAGTGACGCCGGTGCAGCCACCGCCGCGTCCGTCAAAGTGGGCGGCACGCTCCTCGATGCCGAGATCGCCATCCAATGTCAGGTCGGCATGGGAAAAATTTTGACCATTATCCAGGAGGTTGTTCAAAAAACCACCGACATCTTGACAGTCTTCGAGCCGTTGCAGGCCCGCTTTCTTAACTGCACCCAAGAAGCGGGCGTATTGGCGAATGACGTCCGCCATTGCGCATTGAACGCCCAAGTCTTCGCGATCCATACGCCTGACGGAGCCACGCTGGAAGTGCTGGCGGGCAACATGCGCATGATTTCCGATGAAACCATGCTGCAAGCTGGTCAGTTGGGAAATGCGCTTCAAGATACCGCTGAGATGGTCAACAACCTCCGGCAGCGGCTGATGGATTTTCAGGAGTTCAGCCAGATTGAACAGCAAGTGTTAACTGAGGAATCAGCGTTTTCGCGGAAAATACTTTCAGATTTGGAAAAGGCCTTACCGATCATCATCCAGCGCATTACCCTCCAACAGGAAACTTTCGCTCACTCCGTAGGCGAAGTGCTCGAGAAGGTCAAGTTTCCGGTCACGGTTGCCCTCGCCAGTTCGCGGTCCATTGGGTTCTTTGAGGATCTGGTGACTTGGGGCCGTAAGGGAATTTCTGATTCACAGGCAGAAACTGGGTCTTCCGAGAAAATTGACCGGCTCAAATCCAAATACACGATGGACTCCGAAAGGCACGCTCATGCCACAGCCTTGCAATTAGTGAATGTGTCCGCTGGCCAATCTCCCCGTGAGTTATTTGGCGAGCCGGAATTGCCAGCTACCACTGACTTTCTGGTTGTGGATTCCACCCAAAGTGCGAAGTCCGTCGACCATCCGACTGTTGTTAAACATTCCGAAAGCTCAACCTGCGCGCCGACACCTTCTACCATGGCAGCGGAATCCTCGGCCAGCACGGACCTAGGCGACAACGTGGAATTATTCTGATGAAAACCCTTTTGCATAGCTTTTGAAAGATTCTCTATGATCAATATCTTCCTTTTCAATATCACTTTGGCTGGCGCATATCAGATTGTGCTGGCGTTAGCGACGATTGTAGGCGTTCGGTTGCCAATTGAAACTTAACGAGCCAACATTATGAACAACAACATTATTTGGGTAGAACAGGCCCGGTTGCCAATCGCCAAAATGCAGGACGTGTTGCTGGCGAGATTCGTCGGTAGGGATGAAGCCACAAAAATGGATTTTTCGCCGGCCGTTTTAACCCGCATCGCCACGGCGATTTCCGAAATCACGCGCAACGTGGTACAACACGCGGGCAGTTCCGGGGTGCTTCAAATCGGGCAGTTCGCAGTCGACGGCCGACGCGGGCTACGAATCATCGTGTCAGACGAAGGCAACGGGATCGGGCGCCCCGAACAGTTCCTGGAAGATGGCAAAGCCGGCACGCTCGGATCTGGGCTGCCAGGCACGCGCCAGTTAGTGGACCATTTTCTTATCGAGTCGGCACCCGGCACCGGCACCAAGGTGACGATGGAATTCTGGAAAAGCGAGGCCACGACATGAGCTGGCAAATTAAGACTGAAAGCGGTGTCACAGTGGTAACGTTGGACAGTGAGATGGGGATTCAGAACGCCGCTGACTTTCATCAGGCTGTGCTGCCACTCGCCGTATCCGGTGCGGCCTTGCGCATAGACGCTCGGGCGGCCAAGTTCGCACACACTTCGATTATGCAGATTCTTTACGCGCTTTCGCAAGCGGTGCCGGACTTTGGCGTAATCAACGCCTCGGACGATTTTCGGGCGACCGAGACGCGCGTCGGATTTTCTTTGGCGCGAACCGACCAGATACAAAATTCAATCAATCCGGCGGAACCGGCATAGGAACTTTATGGCCAAAACAATCATGGTAGTGGACGACTCTTCCAGTATGCGGCAGATGGTCAATTTCACCTTGGCCAGCGCGGGTTATTTAGTGGTCGAAGCCGCTGACGGAGCAGACGCGTTGGTGAAGAGCACCGCCCAGAAAGTGGACCTCTTTATCACCGACCTCAACATGCCCAACATGAATGGCATTGAACTCACGCGTCAGTTGCGCGCCGCCGCAACTTATCGGTTCACTCCGATTGTGCTGTTGACAACTGAGTCGCAGCAGGAAAAAAAGATTGAAGGCAAGGCTGCCGGTGCCACGGGTTGGGTCGTCAAACCGTTTCAAGTCGAACAATTGCTGGCGGTTGTGAAAAAAGTCTGCCCGTGAGAAATAGCAAAATAAAATTCGAGGAACCATGGATATAGCCGCGCTACAAGTCAAGATGCGGGAGGCCTTCCGCGTGGAGGCCACCGACCTACTAGCCGAGTTGGACGCGTCCATGCTTGAATTGGAATCGCGACCAGAGGATGCAGATCTGCTGAACCGAGTCTTTCGGGCCATCCACACCATCAAAGGTTCCGGGGCCACGGCGGGCTTCAACGAGATGGCCGCCTTCACCCATCATGTTGAAGAATTGTTCGATGAAGCACGCATGGGCCGGCTAATTATCACGCATGAAATGATTGATCTCGCGCTGCAGGCCAAGGATTTGATTGGGCAATTGCTTGATTCGCGCAATCCCGGCGAACATGAATCTACTTGCGCGCAAGTCGTGGAAGCCTTGGCTAAGTTTCTTCCGCAATCAGCCAAGCTAGGTTCCCAGAGTCAGTCGAAAGCAGGCAGCGCTGCCGCCCAGAGGCAGCGGCACAAAATCTTTTTCAAACCGCACGCGCAGGTTTTTTTTAGCGGCACCGATCCGGTAAATCTGGTGGATGAGCTTTGCACTTTGGGAGTCACGAAAGTAACCGCCCTGATTGATGAAATCCCATCCTTGGAAAACCTGAATCCAGAACAATGCTATCTGGCTTGGAATGTAGAGCTGGTCAGTTCGCAGCCTATTGCCAAGGTCAAGGAAGTGTTCCTTTTTGTCGAGGACGAGAGCGAAATTCGAATTGAGAGCCGCCTAGAGCCGGCACCTGGCGAAACCGCGAAATCGGATCCGCTGGCTGACTTTCTGAACATCGCTGGCCAGAGCTTGGAGGCATTGGATGGTTTTTTATCGCAGCTTCGCGCCCGCAAGGAATCGGATCGCGATTGTTGCAAGAATTATCTCCGCATCCTCAAAACTTTTCAGTCCGCCGCTCATCGCCAGAATCAGAAAGAAGCGGCGGCTTTGCTCGAGGAACAAATTCATCTGCTCGAAGTGGCCGTCACCAGTGGCGTTATTTTGCCGGAAGAAACTAAGGTACAGCTTGAGGAAGGTTACCAGAAGCTTGCGGCATTGATACAATCTTTGCGCGAGCACAACCAGGGCGGGAGCAAACTGGAGACTCCGGCAATGCTCCAACCCGATGTGGCTACTGCCCCAGGGGCCTCGGCGACAGAGGGGCCGAAGAAAGAAGCGGTTCACGTCGCCGCCTCGATCCGGGTTGATCAGGATAAATTGGACCGGCTCATCCAGTCCGCCGGTGAATTACTGGTCGCCCGCAATGCCTTTCCGCTTCTTGCCAAGAAACTCGCTTTGGAACATGGCCTGAGCGGCATGGGCAAGGAGGTCAAAGATGCCGGCGATCATATTTCACGCATCGCCGAGGATTTGCAGGCGGCTGTCATGTCGATTCGCATGATGCCGATTCGGACCGTCTTCCAGCGCTTCCCGAGATTGGTGCGTGATATTGGTCGTGCCCAGGGCAAGGAAGTTGAACTGTTGCTTGAAGGCGAAGACACGGAACTGGACAAGACGGTGATTGAACAGATTGCCGATCCACTCGTCCATCTCGTGCGCAATGCGGCCGATCATGGCGTTGAGTCGCCGGATGTCCGCGAACAAGCGGGCAAAGCGCGCACTGGCAAAGTCACGTTGAAAGCCTACAACCAGGCGAACAACGTCGTGATCGAAGTCGTTGACGATGGACGTGGCATGGACCCGGCGCGACTTATACAAAAAGCAGTAGAGAAAGGACTCATCACGGCCAGCGCTGCCGCAACCATGGATGATCGTTCCGCACTGGAGTTAATCTTCCTTCCCGGCCTTTCAACGGCGGAACAAGTAACCGGCA
>Ga0302282_1000261_pt1 | contig 41155 bp, 29 predicted proteins | sample III_Fen_E1_3_FD_198763 | JGI IMG/M metagenome (GOLD analysis project Ga0302282, IMG submission 198763) | Peat permafrost microbial communities from Stordalen Mire near Abisko, Sweden - III_Fen_E1_3 | ecosystem: Environmental > Terrestrial > Soil > Wetlands > Permafrost | place: Sweden: Abisko... | reverse complement strand
TCTTTTCGTCCGCCTTCTCCCGGAAACACCTTACAACTTCAACCCTCTCGACGATGATCGACAGATGATTGCGCCTGCGGCGCGGATGATATCAAGCTGCGTTATACCGGCAGATGGCCGGAAAACAACGCTTTCTGATGACCGTTAACAATGCTGAAACTGCCGTACTTGCACTCGCGGAGAATCAACGTATCGACGCCGGTTACACGCCGCTTCTTGAGTACTTCGAAGCGCTGGCCTCGAAGTGGATGAAACGGATGACGGATTTCCGCCCATCCCAAATTCGAACTGTGGGTCAGTGCAGTTTGCGCTGACCGTCCCGACGGTGCTGGATCGCATGATCCAGCAGGCTGTGTTGCAGGTTCTTCAGGGCGAATGGGACGCGACGTTCTCCCCACACAGCCACGGGTTCCGCCCTGGTCACTCAGCCCATCAAGCAGTCGCCGAGGCACAGCAGTATGTGCGCGAGGGCCGCGCGTGGGTGGTCGATCTTGATCTGGAGAAGTTCTTCGACCGGGTCAATCACGACCGACTGATGGCTGCGGTGGCGCGGAGAGTAGCGGACAAACGTCTGCTACGACTAATCCGCGCATACCTGAAAGCTGGAGTGATGGAGAATGGGCTAGTTGGAACTACGGAGGAAGAAACGCCGCAAGGTGGACCTCTCTCCCCACTGTTGTCGAACCTCGTGCTTGATGAACTTGACCATGAGTTGGCGAGACGGAACCACTGCTATGTACGGTACGCGGACGACTGCAACATCTACGTCGGGATCCAGCAAGCAGGGGAAAGGGTGATGCGCAGTATCACGCGCTTCATCTTGAACCGGCTCAAACTGAAGGTCAATGAACAAAAGAGCGCGGTGGCACGGCCAGCAGAGCGTAAGTTCCTCGGCTTCAGCATATCCAAAGGGGGAAAGAGGCGGCTCATTGCGCTGAAATCCCTGCTTCGGTCTAAGCAGAAGATCCAGAAACTAACGAGTAGAACCAAGGGGATCAGTATCGAGCAGGTGGCGAAAGGGCTTGCCAGCTACCTACGGGGCTGGACGAGCTATTTCGGCTTCTGCGAGACACCATCCACGTTCCGCCGGTTGGATGAATGGCTCAGACATAGACTAAGAGCCATCCTGTGGAAGCAATGGAAACGCGGGACGACGCGGTTCACCAAGCTACGCGAACTAGGCGTCAGTAGGGGCCTGGCGGCGAGAACCGCTGGGAGTCCAAACGGCGTCTGGCGTTTAGCCAATCGCCCCGCCCTGTCTTATGCGCTCCCAACTTCCTACTTCGAATCTCTGGGAATCCCGAGACTATACAGGGGAAATAGCTCAATCCATCGAACCGCCGGATGCGGACCCGCTTGTCCGGTGGTGTGGCTGGGGTGGAGAGAGGTGACTCTCCCCCCTATGCCGATTTGCGCGCCCATCTTCCCGCCCTGAAGGTCGCTCCTTGTAATCGGAGCGCCATGATTTGCCCACCCGATGGGCTTGAAAAAAGAACGAGCAGCCCCAAGTTTTGGTAGAATCGCCGCCGATCAAATCACGATGTTCATCATGGCGTCTCTGCTTTGCGCAACTCCCGGCGTACAGCACGGAACACCGTATCGAACTCGGGAAGAGTCTCCATCTGATGACCGAGCCGGCTATTCCATAGCGCTTTGAGGCGTGCTTCTTTGGCAACGATTCGATCTTGAAGACCAGCGATCTCTTTGCTGCGGAAATGGAGTTTCCCCTCGATTGCGGGCAGCAGTGGTTGGAGTTCAACTCCGGCGTGGGCTGTGAGGAACCAGAGATCGTAAAGGTCTCGGGGTTCATTCCGTGCCCGGTCTCCAAGGGCAACTACCTTCTCGGTGGCGATTTCGTCCAAGCTGTAAACAGCCACCGCGCGGCCCTCGGGAATGTCGCTGAATTCCTCGTAAGCTCGCAAAATCTCTTTCTGCTCGACGGGGAAGAGCACGGTCTCCGCGATGGTGATGTCCACCTTGACCGTATTCGGATTCGGGAGTGGACCTTGATAGCTGAGGTAAAAAGTATGACTGTTGACATGGCTCTGCCGATCTTCTCGATCAAAGGCGAAACGAATCCCTGATGCTTGGGCGACGTGCTGGTAGACCTCCTCCAGGCCAGCACGGATTTCATCGAAATCCGCGGTCCGAGCAAGGGTGAAGTCCAGATCTTCCGAGAATCGGTAATCACCGAAGTAGCAGCGTTTGAGCGCCGTGCCGCCTTTGAAGATGAGAAGCTTGCCGAGCTGGCTTTGACTCAACCCCGCCAGAAACCATGCCAAACAATAGTCCCGTTCCAACACCGATTCAGGGATACGGCGGCCACCGTGTTCTTTGTGCAGCCGGTTCGCCAACAGGGAGAGATTGCGTTGTGGAATCATGTGTGACGAACCGCCTCAAGTTCCTCGGACTCAATGTTAAGCTGCAAACGCCAGCGCGCCTGATACGGGCCGACTTTGGGGAGGGTCGGATCGAGCCGGTCATAGGTTGAACTGAGCGCGGAGCGCAGTAACACGAGCTGCGCCGGCGAAGCCATTTTGTAGAGTTCCAAGAGGTATCCAACACGCCGAGTAAGAGCACCAGATTGGAAACGCTGGGTGTATTCGAGCAGGCGGGGAATATTTATCTCACTTCTGCTCATCCAGAGTGCCTTGGCAACCTCTGGGACGCCACCGGCGTACTGCGGATGCCGAAGACCGTCGGCGATGGTCCGCTCCCGGTCGCTGACTATAACGGCCTGTTGTTTGGTGATCCAGAGCGGCGTGAGTCCAAAAAACTGATCTGGCTTTACGGCTACGAAGTGGTACTCGTAGCCGTGGATGGTCCGCGACGGTTTGCGGAAGGTGGAACTGATGTACAGGGTGAGCTGTGGCTGAGTGACCATGCGGTGCAACTCCATTGCGGAAGCGTAAGATAGGAAGTAGTCCTGCCCCCCGCATAGCTCCCTGGCGATGATGTAGGGATCGCCGACGTATTCCGTCGCCCTGCCTAGCTCGAACGGAACCAGGTTGTACAGGCCGGGGCGCAGGCGAGTGACGACACCCCTTTTTTCGGCTTTGTGGATAAGCGTCCGCGCGGAAGAACCGCGCAAGCCTGTGATCTCTTCCACGTCCCGGAGGTTGAACGTGGCTTTGCTTCTCTCGTTGAGTTCGACGAAGAGGGCGGAGGTCTGTGGACCCAGCGTCTTGGCTGCATGATTGATCATGTATGAATTGTTCCCGCAAACGGAACTTATCAAGCATAGGATAGCACGATTCTCTAGCTATGGATTGTTGCCTCGGAGGGAACTTTGTGAGCACGGAATATAATCGAGAGAGCAGCGAGGCGGACGTGGGCACAATCCGGGAACAACAACCTCTGCCCAATCGTGCCTTCACAAAATGTGCCAAACCTCTGCCGTTTTGCGGAAGAATTCGTCGAAAGGGTGAGAGCAAAACGCGGTTCCAAACCTCTGCAGTCCAGCGGCAGAGGTTGCCTTAAAATCAGCTAAAAAGCCGCAGGGCACGTTAAGTGTACAATAATGATTACCATGGGTGTCGCCTTGCGCTTCAGATCACACATGTCTGTGACAAAGTAAACACTGGTTGACGCACGATGAATCTGTGAGACACGCTTAGCCAACCAGAGTGGTGCCCTCCTCTGTTCGGAATGGACGATGGCGTAGTGCGTAATAAAGACCCGGTGCTGCGCAGCCTAGGAATCAAGAAAAAGTACCCGACACACATAGCGACCAAGATTAGCCACAACCTACCAATCGGAATACTTAGTGCCATCGAGCGCCGTGCCCTGTGACTTGGAATACACATCGAAGACGGCCTGGCCACCAAACGAGTCTGATTTGGGGTCGTCCTGCATCGAATGCAGACCCCAGTCGGCTTTGCCGGTCATTGGGTCTATTGGAATCCGGCGCAGAAACCTCACTTTCATACCCCGGATGTCGATACCGTTCACCAGCGTCTCTAGATCCGGCGGATAACCGTTGCCGTCCACCTTGATCTGCACGGCCCCACTGTCGGCAATGTCCTTGTAGTGGTCTATTGCGTCACGCATCTCCCACAAGTCGCGTCGCAACACATGCTCCTTGTCGCGCTTTATGGTGAATAACGTCACCGGCACGGCAGCCGAGGCAAGGATCGAGAGAAGTGCAATGGTGATGATCAACTCAACCAGCGTCAGGCCGCGTTCTTGTGCACGGCCCATGCGGATTGACAGTTCAGGCTCCGCCATCGCTGGTCCTTAATTCGCCCGAGGATGCTGGGCGGGCATAGCCTTCTGTAGATCCTTCCATCCCACAAGGATAAAGCCTTTGTCTTTGAGAAACTTCTGGAATTCAGGGCTGCTCACCACGTCCAGGTCGTTCTGCCGCCACTCCGCGCCCCAGCTCGGATGGTCCCATGTCATGGCCTGCAACTCGTCGTCGTTGTATCCCAGGTGAACGCTCAGCAAGTAGACTCCGGGGGGCAGTGCATCAAGAGTTTTCTCGTAGGCGCTTAGCCAATCTTGCTTGGCAAGCCCAGGCATGATCTCCAGCTCGCGATCGATCGGCAGGCTGGCCAGGTCCACATCGATCCCGCCAAACTTGAGAACTCCAGGCGTCTGAGTGGCCACGCCCTTCAGCTTCACCTGTTGATTAGGTAGGACGATGGGCAGCCCGTACTCTTGGCCCATCTTCCAGTACGACTGGAAAAGGGCTGGAGTCACCATCATGACGCGCATGTGATGGTCCAGGTGGGTGATCTGGATACCTGCCCGCTTGGCCATGTCAATCTGGGCTCGCAGCTCGCTTTCCACTTCGGCTGGGGTTGCGTGTTGCGAAACGAAGATCTGGCTGCTGGACAGATAGCCTCCTGGATCGGTCAGCCCCGATCCCTTCTGCGCGCCGGAGACGGGACGCCAGCGATAGCTCGACCAGTCGGCATTGAGATCAAGCCGCATACCCAGATCTGAATTCGGATGGCTACGCGACCAGCGAAGAACCTCGGGAAACCACGGCCCAGGAACAAGGACCCCCGCCGACGTTACCCACCCCTTCTCCAGCGCCTCAAAGCTGGCCTTGTCGATGGAGTGGGCCATGCCCAGATCCTCCGCCTCAATGACGAGTCTTCGGATTGGAGGAATTTGACTAAGCTGGCCGTCAGGTATTTGCGACTGACTGCAAGTCACTGAAACGCACATGAGTAACCATAGGAATGTAGAGAAGTGTTTTGGTGTCTTCAGCTGACTCATCAACTTCAAGTGCCTTCCCCTCGCCTACTCTTTGCAATTACTAGAATTACACCAATAATTCTTCGCGTGGCCGAAATCAATCCTCAGCAGCACTCCCCAAACGGGCCGTGAAAGTTTAGAATCACTACGCGATAAGTGGCGTCGCCGAGGTTGGCCAATACCCGCATGGTGAATTCTGGATCGCCATCGTGCGAAATGCAAATCCAGCGATTGCAGGAATTTTGGAAGAAGTGGGCTAGTCTCCTCCAAGACTATTTGCGCGGGACTTCCGAGCGTGTCGCCCGCAAAAGAATTGGATGGAGGACCGGGACTTCAACCAGCAAGACTGCAATGCCGACAACAAAATCCAACCCGTGACCATGTCTGACAAGCGAAGATTTGCTCCAAATGGCGAAACATAATGAAACAAAGAAACCATGAATCAGCGCGGTTGCAGTTAAGACAGCCAGCATTCTACGCGAAAAAACCCTTTGAATTCCGGGCATCGCAAGAATCGCAAAGGCGATGAAAAAAGTTGGAATCTCAATTATGAGGACTAATCTAGCCAATTCGAGCTGTCTACACAAAAGCAGCGTGTATGTCAGTGCGGCGATAGACCCAGCGCCGACAATCTTGGCCATTGGATTCAACTGGCGAAGCGTGGAAAGGTTATCCGGCTCCCATTCAAGAACGCGCGGTGGCCTGTCTGTCGTCATATTTGACCTTCTCATCGACTCGCTACTCACCATTTTGATTTCATCGGTTAACTTTCTCTCTTCATCGAATTCGAATACCTAGGGGTGTGGTGATTGGCCGCTCAGGCATTGATAAATGGAAGCTCCTGCATTGACAGCCGTAAGTGTCCACATCCATGGCTCTGCCTTCTCGGCAATATCTGTAGCAGCATTAATGCCGTTTTCTAGTCCTGTGAAATTCGCCGCAGCGGTCTTACCGTATTTCGACACTGCCGAAGTGGTAGTGGCTACTGCAGAAGTGTATCCTGACAAACCGTTGTATTGAGGTACACCGATCGATGAACTCCCAGGGATTTGAGAAATGACACCGGCAGCTATACAACCCGTCCAATTCATAACGCCCTGCGTTTGATTCGCGACAGCGGTGGCCAGTGCAAGTGATGCATCGTAATTCGGGCTATTCGGATCCGTGCTTGGAACGTTACTTGTTATTGTGAACAATCCTGTCGACGGATCAATCGTTGAAAAGTATCCCATCGTATTCGACCCTTCAATATAGGCTGCCACATATGCTGCGGTTCCATCAAAACCCGTCAATACCGCCGAATTCATGTCGGAATTAATTGTGATATCTAGCAGTGCTCCATTTACCCAATATCCGCCATTTCGAGCGCACTCGTTGGCATTGCTATTTTGATCATTAGACTCTAGTGAAGTCCCGTCATCTGACAAATACGCACAATCGAGCCCGTTTGGGTCAGTCAGGCTCAATGGATTATTCTGCACGAATGAATATCGATTCAGAGATTGCGGGTAGGTTTGGCTTACGGCTGTCCAGCCTAGTGGGTCGGGACTAAGCCAACGTCCGGCCGATGGATCATACTTGCGGAAGAGGAAGTCGTATTCTCCCGACCCACCGGATCCGGTTGCCACATTCTGGTCCTGTCCGGTGAAGCTGCGGTCCGGCGTACCGGCTTCGTTGTACGTCTCACCAAAAGGAGCATACGCCTCCTTGGAGTAGACGGCATGCGCCCATGTCGTGGCCAAGCGGCTCGATCCGAGCCAGTCTTTATGACGAATGTAGTTCAATCCACTTGCATTGTAGACCGCTGTAGACCCGCCGGGAAGGGGAATTAGGCCCTGGGCCAGAGTGCTCCTGTAAACCGCCAGCTTGCCGCCAGATGGCCGATAGACAAACTGTGTGTAGACTCCGCCGACGTACTTCTCAGCCATGCGGCCCAGCGCGTCATAGGTCGCCGTGGTTGTGTTCACGGTGACGGGCTGATTGAGCGCATTCCAGGTGAGCGTGGCCGGGGTGCTGGTCAACTGATTGCCATTGGCATCGTATGTAGCCGTCGGCGAGACGCCACTCGAAACCTGGTTGGTGACGGTGCTGTAGGCTGCTCCATAAGCCGTCCCAGAATAGCCGCCGGGTACTGTCTTCTTGATGTTGCCAAACGGATCGTAAGAGAACGTTTGCCCCCATGTCGAAGTTCCGCAACTGGTGGATGCTATGCGGCTCAGGTCGTCTGCCGAGTAGGTGCAGGTCTGGCTGAGAGGGCTTGGACTGCCATCGGTGTAGACCATCTGCTGGAGAGACCAATTGGCGTTCCAGGTGAGGGCAGTCGTCACAGTGTATGGGCTTGAGGTCGGGTTAATTGCATAGGTCAGGTTTGTCGGGCGATAGGTGTTCGAATCGTAGGTGAAGCTGTCCACGTCGTTTGCAGAACCCGTGCTTGCGTTCCCGTAGGTGATGCTGGTGGGCGAGCTAGCAGAGTTGTAAGCCGTGGCTGTGACCAGATTGAGGCTGTGGGTGGAATCGGTGGCGGAGTAGAGGCGTCCTTCGCCATCCACGTTGTAGGTCAGGTTGGGTATGCCAATAGAGGAACCATTCAGCGACGCCGAAATTGCGCCGACCGCCCCGTTGGGGAAATACGTATCTTGAGTAAGGAAGTAGTTGCCGGAGTGTGGGGTAGATTCCCACATTTGTTTCTGAATGCCACCCGCCATCGTCCCCGATGTCACCGGCGAGGTACTTAGGAAGATGTCTGTGAGTTTGGTTGAGCAAGGCAATGAACTGCAAGTGGAGGCCTCTGCGACCTGGCCCTTCGCATTCTGCATAGCTGTGCTGCCGTAGCTGGCTGCGTCGTACACCGTAGACGTCGCCGGAGTGACCGAAGCATACGAGCCCGAAACAACCTGGGACGATGTGGGCCGATGAAGAAGGTCGTAGGTGTAGCAAGTCTTGTTTCCGATCGGGTCAACCGTCTGGACCAGGTCGCCTGTCGAGCTCGTGCATCCGCTCGCAGAATCGTAGTAATAGTTGGTCGTTCCAGCTGAACCTGTGCCCGCGCTCCACTCCGGAATGGACTCGGAGGTCTTTCTACCCAATTCGTCGTATGCTACAGTGCGCGTCTGAACGCTCGATGATTGAGCGTTCTGCTTGACTTGGGTCAACCGACCCGCCCCATCGTAGGTGTACTTCGTGAGGTATCCGGTGTACGAGCTTGTCTGGCCGCAAGTCCCACCGGCGGGCAATGTGGACGTGACCACCTCACAGACGGAGGCGAGCCAGCCCGCTCCGTTGTACTCGAGGTTTCTCTTCTTGAGGTTTTCCGTTGCGGGTGAAGTAACCTGGGGGCCGACAGTGACCAGAACATCGTTCTGTGAATACGTATAAGACTTGGTTCCTCCGCCGCTGTCGGCCACCTGCGTCTTCCGGCTCAGCGCATCGTAGGTCGTTGTTGAGCCGGGGTTGGTGGAAACGTAATTCCCGAGGGTGCCGGAATAAGGCAGCGTCTGCTTCGCTACGCGACCAATGGAGTCGTAGGCGGTAGCTACGGTGTCGTAGCTGGATGAGCTTTGGCCCTGCTGAGTCTGCTGAAGCAGGGTTCTACCCAGACTGTCGTAGGTGGTAACGACTGTGTTTGTCGATGTGGTTCCATTGAAATTCATCGAGGTTGACGAAGTGTTCGAAGACGAAGTCTGATAAGCGTAGTTCGTCACAGCCCCAGTAGCGTTGTTGGTGATCGACACAGGTCGCCAGAACGGATCGCTGCCATAGCTGTAGGTCGTCGTGTTTCCATTCACGTCCACGCTTGTGAGCGGCACACCACCAGAGCAGTTCCATGTGGAGGACGTCGAAAGCGACGTGACCACACTGCCTCCCGTCGTGCTGCTCACCGATGTGGGAAACGAGTTGCCGCAGCTTGTTCCGCTCCCGTAGGTGTAGGTAGTTGTCGCCGTGTTCACGTCAGTTGCGACGTAGACATTTCCGGTGTCGTAGTACGAATAATAGGCGTACTGGTATGTGCTCCCGCTCACCAGCCCGCCGACATATATAAGGTTCCCCAAGTTGTATCCGCTGTAGTGGTTCGGCGTTCCGCTGGTCGCCACGACAGTCGTACCGTACCCATACACCGTATCGGAGACGGTACTCGGCACAGCGTCTGTGACCTTGACATCAGTTGGTTTATCGCCCCCATAACTTGTTGTGTAAGTCGTGGTTGTCGTTTGCAGCAGATTCCCATATGAGGTCCCCGAGGCGAAGTCATAGACTGCGTGAGTGAGGTTGCTGCCATAGGCGTCCAGGGTGTCAAGGGTTCCGGAGGAAATTGATCCGGACCCTCCTGGTAATTGAGCCGTTTTTTGAATGCGGGAAAGCGCGCTTGTACTGACGCTTGTGCCGCTGTCGCCTATTGAAGAGGAGCAGTTGGATGGATTCGTCTCGTAGCAGGTGAGGAGCGTTTCGAGCAAGGTGCCTGAGGACGACGAACCGGCATACACCTGCCGCTCAATCTCGTAGAAATCAGCACCGGATGTTGCACCAGTGGTCAGGAATTTGCTTACGGTTTGGTTCTGGACACTGTTGTAGGTCGGCGCCGTAGCCGTCGTTGTCCACTGGGTTCCTGAGCCGCTTCTGGCGTAGGTCCAAGTGCCATCCGGAGTGGTCCGCGTCAATCCGGCAGTGCTGCCGTCCGCGCAGACAATCCCGTTACTGCCGCCTGTATACGCATAGCTGATCGTGCCACCAGTCGGGAGGGTCACCGACGCCACACGTCCCGTCTTGTAGCCAGAGTAACCAGGCGTGTTCTCGTAGGTGAACGAATATGACCTGCCATCGGGAAGCGATACTTGGTTTACCAGATTCACATTGCTAGCGGAATACTCCGAAATTCCCGGGCAGCCGAAATTGGTCTTGATGTTGTACGAGGTATAGCTCACCGTGTAGGGATTCCCGGAAGGATTGCCGTTGGAAAGTGTGGTGGTCGAACCTGACGACATCGAAAGAGCAGTTTGCCCAAGCGTATCCGTAAACACACCGCCACTGAGGGTGATCTCGTTTCCGTTGGCATCCTCGGAGATCACACCACTGCTTGCCCCGGGAGTTATCGTGTTTCCCGTCCTTGTCAGCATTTGGATCGCAATGCCGCTCGAAGAGATCTGCCACTCGGCTGAGTAGCCTGACCCGTCGTTCGAGACAGCGACGGTGGGTCCCGAGGGTGACGCACCGGTTGGCGGACACATGCTACCGGTTGAGCTGATGTAGACTCCAACAGTCCCAATCCAAGAATGCGTCCCGCCAGTCGGGTCTGTATAAATGATGTTGCTGTAGGTCCACTGCTCCCAACTGTTCTGACCGTATTGACCGCATTGACCCGACGACGTAGAAACTGAGTATGTGACAGTTCCCCCGAAAGCTGGTGCTGAAAGACCCCGCCATCCCCACCAGCTAGTAGTATTAACCGGCTGCCAGCTTTGAGATCCGCTGGACCCAACCGGATACCAGACCGAACTGTCGTAGGTCAAATTGTAGACAAAATTCTGCCCACGGCCAGGCTTGTTGACAATCGGGATCGTCAAATTGGCATTCAGGTTGCCGAGATTCACGACATCGGGACCACCAGTGAAGCTGCCGTCCGGGTAGGTCCCCGTCGCCGGCTGCGTCAATGCTTGGAGGCTGAAAAGTGCAAGACCAATAGCAACAAGAAAAGCGCGGGCGTTCTTCATGACCATTCTCCAAGTCGCTTCGAGAAGAAACTAGTTTGCCGAAGCGGTAGTGGCAGTCGAGGCAGACCCAACCTGCAACTTGAGAGCGAGAGTGGAATTTACATACTTTTCCACCGTGAACGGAATCCACACTCCGTTCACGCTCGTGTAGTTGCTGAACTGGATCTCAACAGGAATATCGATCAGGGCATTGTTGTCAGGATGAACATTGAAATCCAGAGCCACTGGCCTGAGCGTTGTCGGATCAAGGAATAGGTCCGTGATGGACAGATGGGCGACGAGCTGGTTTGGCTCGGTATTGTCAACGGCCGGCGCGCCAATCGTGAAGTGGGCTACAGCAATCCCATTCTTCGATTCGTTTCCAACCAACTGGACCGTGAGGCTGCTGTTCTGAAGAATCCTGGCGAGGGCAATATTGGGACAGAACCACGACTCCGGCGTGAGAAGGTTGTGCCCGGCCATCGCATGCTGCTGGCCCTGGCTGTCCAACCAATTTCCTGTGTGGGTTCCGTTGGAGATTTGTCGATTCTCAGTGCGCGATGCAGTTGAAAGCTGCAATTGCACCTGACTGGAACCTGCCACTGAACAGGATGCACTGAAGGAGCCCGTCTCGTCTGTCGACCCGGCAATGAACTCGGCTGTTCCGTTGAGCGTGAGGCCCTGGTTTGCGGTTTGCCCCGCCAACGCGACTAGAGATTGCTGCAGGTACGAAGCCGCTGTCGGAGCCGTCTGTTGAGCCGTGGCGATGTTTGAAACCGTCAACGCGCCAATCAAGATAAACAAGACCAGGTGTCTTTTCATATGCCCTCGATTCTCATGCCGCACAACTCCATTGTCATCCTCATCAGCAACGAGATGTGGTGTGACTCGTCCACCGCTACACGTTCCTCCAGCTGAAGGAGTTACCCTCCGAGTTGGTGATCTAAATCACGTGATTAGGCATGACAACGGTTCTAGATTGTGAAGGTCGAGTGTGGACAACTTGTTGTGGTCAGTCACAGACTGTTACTGAGTCACGCCATTTTCTGACGCATCCTTTATGCGCCTGAAGCTTTGGTAAGTCAAGCGAAACCGCAGAGTTTTACACGCGGCCAACCGAAGTAACTGGCATGCTTACTAGTTAGATAATAATCATCCTGAATTGCGACCTTAAGGCATCTCGCTCATGAGTCAGAGGTTAGGGAACCTCTGCGCAGGCTCGTGATTTTGTAGCGACGACTCAACCGCAGATGGTTTCTAGGTTTTGAATCAGTTTTCTGACGAAGAATAATGGTCGCTGCTTGTCTTTTTGGTTTCTTGAGGCCGTTTTCCGGCCTCCGGAGACACTACGCCCTTTGCGGGGCCAGCCGGTTGCGGTGTTGGTACAGGTTGACCAGCGCGAAGGCGGCGCACAGCCACTGATGATTTTTCCAGATGCCACGGTAACGAACCTTGGTAAATCCGAAGACACGCTTCAGGATGCGAAAAGGATGCTCGACTTTGGCTCTAACTCGGGCCTTGGTTGTATTCTTTCGCTTGGCTTCTTCATCCACATAGTCCTTGTATTTCGTCCGGCGGCAAGTCATATCCTGTGCCTTCGGCGCGGCCGCGCGAATGGCCTCGCCCTGGCCCTGATAGCCGCCATCGCCCCATACCTTGCGCTCGTCGCCGTGCAGTAGGTCGGGCAACATATGTTTATCCGCCACGCTGGCCGCAGTTGTCGCCACCGAATGCACCACCGTCTCCTTGCTGTCCACGCCGATGTGCGCCTTGGCTCCGAAGTACCACTGCTTGCCCTTCCGGGTCTGATGCATCTCAGGGTCGCGCTGGCCGCTGGAGTTCTTCGTCGAACTGGGCGCATGAATAATCGTCGCGTCTACGATGGTGCCGGTCGTGATGCGGATGCCCTTCGTCTCCAGGTAGCGATTCACCGTGTCCAGCATCTGGCCGCATAGATCGTGCTGTTCCAGCAGGTGGCGGAAGCGGAGGATCGTGGTTTCATCTGGCGCGGCGGCCAAGCCCAGATCCACTCCGGCAAAGCGCTGCAGCACCGGCGAATCATAGAATGCCTCTTCCATGCCGGGATCCGAAAAGCCGAACCACTGCTGCAAAAAGTACGTCCGCATCATGATCGCCAAGCCCACAGGCTGCCGCCCGTTGCCTGCCTTGGGATAAACGGGCTCAACCAGCGCCAATAGCTCAGGCCACGGAACCACATGGCTCATCTGGTCAAGAAAAAGCTCCCGCTTGCTCTTGCGACCATACTTCGTAAAACTCGCCTGCGATGCCAGTGTTTGCTGAAAACGCGCCTCTCGCTTCATAGTTATAGTCTAATCAACAATCAAGCGGCTTGTGGACTTGTGCAGAGGTTCCTTAGTTCGAGACGATGCAAGGCAGGGAAACATCCGCGACAAATGACTCCTCGATGGCCGGTGTCGTGTATCCACTTTGGTGGAGAGGTGATTTCGATCACGGCATGAGAAGTGGAGCTGAGCACTTGGGGCGCTCTGATCTCAAAGTAATGACTGTCTCGAAAATGAGCCATATAGGGCTGTTAATTGGAGCAAGCGTCCCCCGCAACTCGTTAGGGCGCAATTCTGTCGAATATCGCACATATGCTTGCAAAGACTGAAATGTAACTGTAGTTCAGGCATTCGACTGTCTGTTTAATTCGAATCCTAACGCTCAACGGGAAGCTGTTTACGGCCTATCTGCGGAGTGCCGAGGAAGGAGCGTTGAGCGGCTTGCTGGTAGAGATCACCATTCTCCACGCGACCAGTCGGCAGTACGCGGCGCAGGTTCTCCGTGACGCAACCACAGCTTACAAAGTGGACGTGGACGCCATAAGCCTCAAGCTCAAGCAGGAGTTCACCGAGAAGGAGAAAGGCAAGCTGGCACCAAAGCCGGCAGCGAAGTCCACACACCCGACGGCGTTGAACACCTTGTACCCGAGCGTCTTGAATGGATTTATGGGTGCTTATGGGTGGATACACTCTTTATTGATGAAGGGTTCGGCTCTCTTGACCAGGAGACTCTCGATATTGCCCTCGACGCTTGAATCCCTGTACAGTCGAGGACGTAAAGTGGCTGTCATTACTCACGTTGCTGGGATGATTGACCGCATCGTCGTACAAGTGCGAGTGGAAAAACTTGGCGGAGGTCACTCAGTTGTAAGGCTTATTGACGGACTCGCCGCCTCGCACTGATTTGCAGCAAGGCGCCAATAGCGCCCTGCCTCTAGTAGCGCTTCACGCCATAGGCGAAAATGCCGTTCATTCTTGCGAGCGTGATCCGGAGATGCACCTGCGCCGCGAACTGGACTGTTGAGACTGACGGAGCATCCGGCGAGTCTGCGGTGACTTCTGCATCGATTGGGACTAAAATCCGAGGGGATGCAGAGCCGGATTTCATGTGAAATCTGGTGCCACTTTTTGACCGCCTCGGACGCGTTTTTGAATGCTCCTGGAAGAGCATCGGCGCATATTTATAGCGCTGCGGACCGGATATCCGCAGGCCGCTCGATTCTAAAGGACTTACGCGATTTGCCCGGCGCCGCTTTTGGTGCCACTTTGTACTGTGATTTGGGGCATTTTGGTGCAACAATGTGCGATCTGGAAAACGATTCCATATTGTTCATTCTATGATGTTTATTCGTCATGGTGCGATGCAGTGCAGGGTGGTGCTGAAGGCTCAAAAACGGACTTAAAATCCGCAGGCCGCAAGGCCGTGGGGGTTCAAGTCCCCCTCTGGGCACCAATTCGAAGGGGATCCGGGCGCCTTGCAGCTCAATCGGAGACGATGCCGTCATGTTTGCCAATTGAGCTTGCCGGGTCACGACAGTTTTTCCCGAGTGGTGCAATGAGCCCGCGATTCCACTCGACATACCCTGATTTCATGAATAGCTTGATTCGGCGCCGGGCCACGGTCGGTGGCGCGTGGCCAATCTCCATGACCCTATCCGGTATGTGACTGGCGGTGGTCGGGGTTGACGGGGCGGCCGGCTAAGCGGGCTGATTTTGTGCTGCTGAGGGGGCGGGCGGCGCGCGGACTGCTAGTGATCGACAGAAAAAACTAATGTCCATGGCACCCTGAGAATTGAGGGGATGGGTGCGTCATGACGATGCTTTTTGGCGTGGAGACTGAGTATGCCGTTGCCGGGAGTAATCAGGCGGGGCCGATGGGGCCGGAAGATGTGTTGCGCGGGCTGCTGAATCGGGGGCACTCGCAACTGGTGAACTTGCCGGGGCTGTCTGCGAGTGGAGTCTTTCTGGGGAACGGCGCGCGGTTTTACGCGGACTGCGGGAACCACCCGGAGCTGTGTACGCCGGAGTGCGCGAATCCATGGGACCTGGTGCGGTACATCCTGGCAGGGCACCGGATATTGGCGGGGCTGGCGGCAGGGCTGAAGAATGAGTGCACGCCGGGAACGGAGATCCTATGCTTCCGCGGCAACGTGGACTATAGCGGCTCGTATTCGACGTGGGGCTGCCATGAGAGCTATATGCACCGCATCCCGCAGGAGGAGTTGCAGCCGCAGATTGTTCCTCACTTGGTGACGCGGCCGATTTACACGGGAGCGGGCGGATTCAATCCGACGGCGGGGGGGCTGGAGTTTACGCTGTCGCCGCGACTGGCCTACTTCAAGCTGGTGGAGACGGAGAGCTCGACGGGGGGGCGGGGGATTTGGCACAACAAGAGCGAGTCGCTGTGCGAGGGGTATGGGCGGCTGCATGTGCTGTGCGGGGAGAGCTTGTGCTCGGAGACGGCAACTTTCTTGAAGGTGGGAGTGACGGCGCTGGTGGTGGCGATGGCGGATGCGGGACTGGAGCCGGGGAAGGGGGTGCAGTTGGCCGATCCGCTGGAGGCGCTGCAGACTGTGGCGAACGATGTGACGTGCAGCAAGCCGCTGAGGATGAAGGGCGGGGGCAGGCGAACGGCGATTTGGGTGCAGCGGCAATATCTGAGGGTGGCGGAGGCGAATCTGGGGGATGACAGGTTGCCGGAGTGGGCGGGCGAGGTGTGCAAGAAGTGGCGCGAGATATTGGACAGGCTTGAGGGCGGGCCTCTGGCGGTGGAGAAGACGCTGGACTGGGCGATCAAGCAGGCGCTCTATGAACGACATGCGCGCGGGCGGGGGATGCGGTGGGAGGATCTGGGATTCTGGAGTGGGTTTATTGTGCGCTGTTATGGAGCGCTGGGGACGCGCAGAGAGCGAGGGAGGGTGAGTCTGGAACAGGCGATTGAGCCGGGCCAACCCGTGGCGAAGGAGCTGGCGGTGCTGGAGCCACACCTCAAGGCGCGGGGTCTAGGCTGGGAGGATTTGAGAGAACTGCTGCGGAGCCGGGAGGAGTTTTTTGCGATCGATACACGGTTTGGGCAGATTGGGGCGGAGGGGATATTTGAGTCGCTGGAGATGGCGGGGGTGTTGGACCACCATGTGGAGGGAGTGGACAGGATTGAGGAGGCGATGACTGAGCCGCCAGCGGTGGGGCGCGCGCGGATCCGTGGGGAAGTGATTCAGCGGCTGGCGGGGAAAGACAAAGCGCAGGCCGATTGGGCGAACGTGGTGAACTTTCATGATGGACAGGCGCTGGATTTGTCGGATCCATTTGCGCGGGAAGAGGTTTGGGAGCCGTTGGATCAGTATGAGATTCGGGAACGGCAGATGTCGCTGCGGTTTGACGGGTTTTTCGAGTCGGGCAGCAGTGCAGGCGAAAGTCGCCCGCATGATCAGTATTCGAGGCGAGAGGAGGCGTTCAACTGCTACCAGGCAGGGAACTATGCGGGCGCGGAGGCGCTGCTGCGGCCGCTGGTGGAGGAGGGATTTGAGGTGGCGAGCAACCGATGCCACCTTGCGCGTTCGCTGATGCTGATGGATCGCGGGGGCGAGGCCAGGCAGGAGATTGAGGCGGCGATACATTCGATCCCAGGCGCGAGCGACTACGTGTTGCCGCGGGTGCTGTTCTTCAAATGGATGTTTGCGATTCTGGATGGGGGACGGACGGCGGCGATTGCGCGGAGGATGAAGGCGGCGCTGCGCAACCCATGCGCCAGCTCGAGTTGGACGATTCAGCCGATGATTGACTACATGCGCGCGCGGCTTGGGGATGAGAATTTCAACTTTTTGACTGCGCTGGCTGCGGCGCTGAGCGGTGAGAGGAATTTGGAGAGGCTGGAGGGGTTTGTGCAGTGGAGAGGGCGGGGGGCGGAGAGGGATGCGGCGTAGGGGGCGGGATCCGCTTTCAGCGAGTGAGGCAAGAAAGGAGACAGTCGAAGCAAGGGAGTTTGGAATTTGGGTTAGCATCCTTCCGCACGGGGATGAGGAATGAACTTCTCCAATCCTGCCTGGTAGCTATACAATTCTCCCCAATTGATCGAGACAAGTGAAACAACCGTCAGGCTCGATGTATCTCTGGGACCCATGATCGGAGATGAGGATGCCAAGCCGAAAACCATTTCTGTCGTACAAGTTTGTTGACGAAGAAGTTGAATTTGCGGATCAAAAGTTCGTCGACTGGGTCTATTTCATGCTGTCGAAGCAAGGGATCAGTCCGATCTATTGGCCGCTGCACGGTCGGGCCGGGCAGCTACACGAAGAGCTTGGAGATCAGATTAACGAGTGTGACGGAATGGTGGCTCTTCTTGGCGCCGTTTGGGGCGGGACTCAGAAACAGGAGATCGACCATTTTCTAACGAACAAGAAGGATTGCCCCTTTGTGCCCGTGCAACTGGTCGAGACGTTGCCGCAGGAGGCATTATCCAGACTTGCAGGCCGGACAGTCGTTCCGGCCGTCGTTCTTGAGCATAGTTATAAGTATGCGCGAGAACTGGCGGCACGGATTGTTAACCTGCTGGGATTGGCTTGGATTCCCGATGATGGCCTGCCAAGCTGTTACGTTGTCGAAAATGAAAAGGAGTTCCTCGACAAGTTTCACAAGCATGATGAGGCATTGTTGCTCGAGCTCCGAAGCCAGTGCGGCTGGACCAAATGGCCAGAGGTTGTGAAAGACGACGCTTCTCTCCGGTGTTCTACAAAGGAAGAGGCCGCGCGGGCCAAACCCATCAATGAGGATGACTCGCTGCGCAACCCCATTAACGATGACAGCATCGGCGCGCTGTCTGATGACAGTGCACGAGTGCTTCTGGATGCGCGTACGAATGAAACGACGAAGGAAATCAATAAGCTGACTTTGCCTGAGGCGCGGCCGCGTACACATCTGCTTCATCCGCTGGTCGATGGCGGCGAACTTGGGGTTGGAATCCTCGTATCGGGAGGAATTGCCCCAGGAATCAATGCGGTAATTGATGGAATTGTCACGCGGCATACTCTTTATTCCGAGCGACAAATTGCGGCAGGGAGAGATCACTCCTTGAAGATTCAGGGTTTTCGTGAAGGGTTCCGGGCTCTTCTGAAGGGAGGCGTGGCACCGCAGCCTTTGAATGGGGCAGCAATTCGCAGCGTTGTTGAGGTTGGCGGGTCGTACATCGGCACATCGCGCGCCGATAAACTCCTTCCGGGCGACGCCAAGGATCGGGATGACAGGCTCAAATCTGCAGTTATGCGGTTGCTGGACCATGGAATCGATATCTTGTATGTCATCGGTGGAGACGGCAGCATGAGTTGCGCCCATGCTCTATGGCGCTATGCCAGGGATGCCGGGCACAAGCTTTCCGTGGTGGGAATACCAAAGGCCATGGACAACGATATTCTCTGGGTGTGGCAATCCTTTGGCTTTCTTTCCGCGGTCGAAGAGGCGCGGCAAGCCATCCTGCACATGCATACCGAGGTCTCTTCCAATCCCCGCGTTGGTATCGTTCAGTTGTTCGGCTCCGATTCGGGCTTCATCGCCAGCCATGCGGGATACAGCACAGCTTGCGATCTGGTTCTCATTCCGGAGGACCCGATGAAGATGGATGAGATTGTCGCGCATGTCTGCGACAAACTGAAGAAGAGATACAAAAACGGCCCGAACACCGCGGGTCCCTATGCGATCGTGGTGATGGCCGAGACCGCGTTGCCAGAAGACGCAAAGATATTTGTCGACGACCCGCGCGTGGGCCTTTCCGCCGGCAAGAACTCTGAAAAGGAGGCCGTGGAGAAATTCCTGAACGAGGGCCGCCGGGTACGCGGACAAACACCAGACGAGTTGCGCACTGCCGGGCTCAAGATCATTTCGAGGGTTCTGGAAGACAGGATTCGAAGGGAACTCAAGCCCGCTGAATATTGGGAACATTTCCGGGTCATTACCAACGAACCGAGGCACCTGATCCGCTCAATTCCACCCAGCGTGACGGATGTGATTTTTGGAGAGAGGTTAGGTGCTCTGGCCGTAGACAATGCCATGGCCGGTTACACCGATTTCATGATTAGTCAATGGTTGACCGAATTCGTTCTCGTTCCGTTGCCATTGGTGGTGCTGGGACGCAAGCGTGTGCCGACAAAAGGAATTTTCTGGAAATCAGTTCTTTCCAAGACGGAACAACGAGGCCAGACTTCCTCGAAGGATTGCGGCTAGCAGAGACGACTCAAGAAACTTGGTTGGGCCGATGTGCCGCTGAGGGCTGGGTGGGATGCGGATAGAGTGCGCACTGATGTATCGGGGGAAGGCTGTGGTGAGGCTTGAGGTTGGTGAGCCGGCGTTTCTGCCAGAAGCCGTGGGGAAGGGCAGGTTGCCGGCGGCGGTGGTGGTGAGGTCGGAGGACCTGGGGTTGTTCAGGGAGTGCGGAGGGCTGTTCAAGGATCGGCACCAGAAGGACGGGCGCAAGGCGCTGGCGACGGTGCTGCTGGGGCAGGGGGACGCGATTCCGTTTATCGATACGGAGTTCAGCGCGATCGGGCGGCTGAAGCAGGGCGTGGAGGCCTTGCTGGCGAAGGCGGATGAGAAGGGCGAGGCGGGGATCTATCTGTTGGGAGTGGGGGAACAGGTTTTCCGCGAGGTATGGCGCGACGCGGTGACGGAGGATGAGGCGCTGCGGCCTGATGCGACGGACAAGGCGCTGCTGCAACTGATGACGCCGCTGCCGGGCGAGGCAAAGCTGAGCAGGACATTTTGGGGCGATTCGGAAGACTATCACCTGGTGAGGCAACTGATATTGCGCGCGGCGCGGGTGGACGATCCGGTGCTGATTCTGGGAGAGACAGGCACGGGGAAGGGGGTGGTGGCGCGGGCGATTCACGATCTGAGCCGGAAAGATCAGCCGTTTGTGGAGGTGAACTGCGCGGCGATTCCGGGTGAATTGTTTGAGACGGAGGTGTTCGGCTATATGCCGGGAGCATTTACAGGAGCGCTGAAGGCAGGAAAGATTGGACTGTGGGAGGCGGCGCGCGACGGAACGCTGTTTCTGGATGAGGTGGGTGATTTACGACTGGACCACCAGGCGAAGATCCTGCACAGCCTGCAGGAGGGGTATATCCAGCGGGTGGGTGCGGTGGTAACTACGAAGGTTTCGGCGAGGGTGATTGCCGCGACGAACCGCAACCTGTTGAGCATGGTGGAGAGCGGGGCGTTTCGCGAGGATCTTTATTACCGGCTGCGGCAGTTTTTGATTTACACTCCGGATCTGCGTGACGATCCGCGCAACCTGGAGTTGATTGCGCAAGAGGTTTGGCACGAGATTACAAAGTCGAAGGAGCGGCTACCGAAGGAGATAGTGGAGGACCTTTGCCGGCATCGCTGGCCGGGGAACGTGCGAGAGATGCGGAGTGTGCTGGGATCGCTGAACAACTTCTTTGGGTCGCACGACCTGAAGCGCAAGCATTTGAATGCGATATTCCAGCACTTTGGATTGGCAGTGGGTTATGGGGAACGCGAATGTTTGAGCGAGCAGCCAGCGCTGCTGCGGGTTGAGTGCTTGCGAATGATTCGCAGGGCGGACGATGCGATTCGCGCATGCGAGCAGGAGTTGAAGCCGGTTGCGGGTGGGCTGGGGTTGAGCGGCGCGGGGCGGGACTCGTTGACACGCCTGCGCGTGGAGTTGCATGCACTGATGCGGAACCGGCTCTACTTTGGAAGGCCAGACACCTACCAGGCAGTGGAGGGGGTTGAGGAGGGGATTGGGCGGCTGCTGGAGATTGACGAGGGCGATTCCAGGACAATGCTGGGCTTCTGGAAAGAGACGCTGGGCAGAGACATACGGCAGGCTGTGGCGCGGCTGTTTGGGGAGCTGCAGAAGCTGCGGGGGTAGGGTGAGCAAAGGGCTGCGTGATCGCTGGCGGGCGAGCCGTTGCGATGAGGAGCGGAGGCTTGGCAGGGGGGTAATGCTCAACTCACCAGGCTCTAACGGTTTTTGCATTCGTTGGGCGACTTCGAGAGACAACTCATCCGGGGAATTGGCTTTAATTCACGCTTTGAGTGTCTATCTGGTGGCGAGCAAGGATAACTCAACCCTATAACTCAACCCTATAACTTCACGTCTCCTGTAACCTGCTGATTAGAAAGCACAAAGTATCCGGCGAAGGGAATGCATTCACCCCTATGACCGGGCGTGCGCGCTGCCCAACTTGGGCACACGCCGACCCCGGAGAAGGGGTGAGCCATGGCTGATGAGATGGAGCCGCTGGGCCCGCGTTTCAATCTTGATGCTTCTCTTCGGGATGTTTTGCGTGAGGTGCGACAGGTGAGGGCTGGTCTCGATGGGTATGTTAGCCGGCTTGACCGCCTGGAGGTGGAAATATTGGCGCTGCTGGGCGGCCGCATTGCAGGGAGGGTGGGGCCGGTGCCGCCTGGGCCAGGGCGTGTGGCGCATAACCTTGAGATTGAGGCGCGTCACGACGGCTATTCCGTGGTTTCGATTGACGGCGGCCGAAAGTTTGTTCTTGCGCCGCAGTTGGCGGAGGTTTTCCGATTCATTGCCACAGGAGACAAGGAACGGAGCGAAAAAGATCCGCTGGTGAGTTGGAGATCGCGCGAGGCGGTTCTTGAACTGTTGGACTCGGATGGGCGGAGCTATTCCAGGCGCTACGTGAATAACCTCGTGCATCGCCTGAGACAGACCCTTCGAAAAGCCGGATACGATTGGAATCTGATTCAGACACACCGCCAAAAGGGCGTGAGATTTGCATTCAAGCGCGGGGCCAAGCTGATGGAATAAGACGTGCTGATAGCGCTCTCGATTGCCTCATCCGAACGTCAGGCCCGCTCGCACAACATTCTGGAGGCGGTGACATAGACGTCCATCAATGTCAGCTTTGTGTTTCCGGTGAGGCTTGCGCGAGCTGCGGCGAGGTCGAGGAGTTGGATCGCTTTGCCGGGAAGAGAGCCGTCCATACTGATGGAGCGCTCGACTGCGACGTGCTCAACTTCAGGGTCAATCTCAACGCGATGGAAGGCGGAGAGTGCAGGACTGATTTCTTCAAGAATCCGGCATGTATCGCTGGCGCAGAGTTCGTTGAGACGGATGAGTTCGAGTTTTGGAGCCAGGGGATTCGCAACGAATCGCCGCTCCTGATCGGGCAGAGCGGTTGCAATTAACCGGGCGCCCTGGTCCAAGGCATCGCGCAGCAGCACGTGGCCGCGAGGTACGGCGCTGACGGCCCACTCGGCTTGCTCGAGCGCGAGGACTGCGCCGGATTCGCGGGCATCTCGGAGCAGGGAAGTGAGCAGCGCCTCGCGCTCACTTTCGAATAACGTGCCAGACATGAGTGAACCCATGTTGACAGTCAGGACTTCATCGTCTCGGCCTGCAAGCAGGCTCGCAACACCGTGCAGGAGATTGGTCTTTCCGGTGCCAGGGTGGCCCAGGATGAGAGGCAGGCGCCCCTGGAAGCTCAGGGTGCACGCGGCAACCTGCTCGATCTCCTCATCGCGAAAGCGCGTTGGGGTTGAAGAGGCATCGTCCGGTGCGCAGGTGATCTTCCGCGACCACGCGCCCAGCAGCGATTTACGCGAGGGAGGTTTTCTTGCGAGATCTTCGGTGGAGTCATGCTCGGTTCCGAGAACTTCAAGCGCAAAGTCCAAGGCGGCAGAGAGATCATCCTTCAATGAACCGCCAAATGTGAGGATCCTCCAGCCCTGCTGCGTGGGGCCGGCAGCGAACGCGTGGGCCAGCGCGGGGTCTTGACCGACATAGTCCAGGTCCTCATCAACGCAGACGACACACGGCATGCCTTCGGATGAACGCTTGATGAGCAGATTGGTGCTCGCTTTGTTGAAAGAGAGAGGGCAGGCGGGAACGCGCTTGATAGCCAGTGTGTGCTGATCGGGCAACTCGGGGCGGAGGTGCAGGCGCTTCAGTTTTGTTTCGAGCGCGGGTTCGAGTTTGAATTCGGTTGCCATTGCGTTCCTGCCTCTCATTCTGCACATTGCCGCCGGGCATCGAGGAATGCCGATGCAGGCGGAGTTCCGCGCGTAACTAGAAAGCTTGTTCCCCGCTGATGTTGCTCCAGATTTCTGAGGTCGCAAATGGATCTGAAAGATCGAGCATTCGACCATACTTCTGGCTGAAGATTCGGTCCCAGTAGCAAACCCATCTTGCTTCTTCATATCCTGCGAGCCTTCGCACTACTGCACCGCGGATTTTGGCGCGGCTCTTGCTGGGTGGGTTGCGGGTTGCGTGCTCGATGTTGTCGACTCCACTGACGTGGTGCTCGAGGATTTCATGGTTGTCGAGCATTTGAAATATTCCGCGCGGGCCAATCTGGCCGAACTTTGTATCGATTTCGAAGAACTCGGCGCGAAGACTGAGCAACAGTCGAAGTTCGTCCCAATCGAGCCCTTTCTGGTGCAAGAACGCTTCAATTTGGCGTGCGACGTCTGGAATAGGGGTCCTCGCGGAGATTGCATCCTCGAGGGGAAATGGTTCGTCATTTCTGGGTAGTTCCATTGCGCGGTGCATTCGCTCGATGATGGAGTTCCAGAGTGGAAGGCGGGACCAGTCTAAACCGCGACGCACGGCGTGGCTCGCAAAGAGATGCAGTTTCATCGGCCAGTCAAGCATCTTGCCGGCGGCATCGAGGCCACAGTCGAGGGCGTCTAAGACGCGCCGCCATTGCACGCAGACATCGGGCGCCCAGATGGGCATGAATTTGTCTCGGGAGTGTTCTTCGGCCAATGCGAGGTAATGCTTTTGGATATCGATGGCATTCATCCTGTGAGGGTGGCCCTTCATCTTTAGAGGCTGTTTCAGAGTCAGATCGGAGGCGACTGTACGAAATGCAGAGAGAGGTGAGTCCAATTCAACAGCGGCGCCTGGAGCCAGACCTGCTTCGGCCATAGCTACGACCAGAGAAGTAGCTCCGAACTTCACGAACATGGCGAGGTGAGAACACAGGCTCTCGCCACAGATCACGTGGAGACGGCTGTATCCAGAACAGAGGGGTTCGTTCTTTGAGTGGAAGATTCCGCGGGCGTTGGTGGAGTCAAATGAGGTGGTTCGATCGATGTGGGCGGCGCGCGGGCTGAGAGTGAATATCAATCCGCTTGAGAATGGCTCGAATCCACCGGCGCCTGTGTAGATTTGCCGCGTGACAAGATGAGGGATCAAATCGCGGGGGAGATCGGCGGGCGGCATTCCATGCAGATACGACTCATGACAGCCCCAGGTAGATCCTGATCCGGAGTAATCCACGTTGACGCGATAGCAGCCGATTTGAACCTCGGGGATACGCTCCTTGCCTACACGTTGAATCAGGCTGAGCATGGTGTCATGGCCGGCTTCAACATAGCGCACCGCATCCCAGGGGTTGGAAACTTCAGGCGTCGAATACTCCATGTGCATTCCGCAGTCCAGATAGAGCCGAGCCCCGTTTTGCAAAAAGAGCCCAGAGGAACTTCCGTCCTGCAGGTTGGGCAGCGAGGTATGCGATAGATCGAGGAGGTGCCGAATGATGGTTGAGTGATCGGCGGCCTCCTCTCCGTGCATTCCACTGATCGCATATTCCGTCTCGACGCCCATGATCCGATCGGACATAGCTATTGGCCGCCTAACTGCCTGGTGCTGCGCAGAAACGCTTCAGAGTTACTCCCCGCAAGGGCACGTTGAATTGCGTCATCACCCGCTGCAAGCAAGCTGTCGCCCTGGTCTCGAATCTGCTGGAGCCGCTCGCCTGAGCCCGAGTCACTATCTGCGCCGGCATGGCTTTGCTGTGGGTCGTTCAATCGTTGAAGAAAGCGCATTGTGGTTCTCTCCTTTGTTTAGTTGATTGCGACTGTGTCGTGGATAGTGGAGTCGCCGACGGACAGCGATTCCAGTCCGTCGAGCAGGTCATTGAAGTCAGAACATTCGTCGAAGATGGATTCAGCGTGGGCCTGCGTGAATCCAAGCGGATCAGCGATGGCGATTGTGCGATACGAGGGCCAATTGTGCCGGCCTTTGATCCTGAATGTGATTCGGTCCCAATCCACCGTATTGACCTCAACTCTGTCTTCGATTGCGCGCCGCAGGAGCATGGTTCTTGTCCAGGCGCGTGTGTCGGAGGGTGGATTGGTGGAGAAGTGGGCGATACGTTCAGGTGTTACGAGTTGCTCGGTGAAGCCGCTCGCCTCATAAGCTCGAAACAAACCATCGTCATCGAGGCTGGAGTAAAGATGATCGATTACTTTGATTTGGGGTGAATCCCAACTCAAGTTGGGGCTCTGTTCCATGGCTCGCTCGATGGCCATCAGTTTCAGGACCCAATCAAGACGGGGGGCGAGGGACATGAGATCGTTGTCGACGAATTTGTTCAGCGTGTCTTCCCAGAGTGCGATGATGTCTTCGAACCGGGGGACGACGCCCTCGAAGACTCCCTGCGCCGCATGGCGTTTTACTTCGTTGAGAAAGGCGCATTGCAACTCGAGGGCTGTCATGTGCTGGCCGTTAATGAGAGCAGCGCGTGATTTGAGAGTGGGGTCGTGACTGAAGAGCTGGAGGGCATGCAGGGGATCATCGAGGATGAGTTTTGAATTTACGTGGCCGAGTTCGAGGAGCGTGAGGACAAGCTGCATAGGGCCCACGCGGAAGAGACAACTGCCGTGTGCAAGAGCGCTATCGAAAAAGATGACGTGCCAACGGGCTGGGGCGGATGGATCGTCGTTGCCGAGTTGACCGCAAAGAGTTTCATCGCGAGCGTTTACGAGCGGCCGATTGTAAGTTGTCTGCGCGCCTTGCAGTGTTTCGAAGAAGTCGGCACGCTGACTGATCTGGTATGGAGTATCGGGGCGGCCATTCTCCGAGCCGACTTTGCCCTGGCCAGAGAGAAGGATGCTGGAGACCTGGAAAGATGCAAGAAACTGGAGATAGTGCGCCTTTCTGAAAAGAATCTCGTCAAATGCGCGGCGGCTGATTAGGAAGTTGAGATGGCTGCCGTATGAATGGCCGAGGCCGTCGCTGTTGTTCACGAGGACGTGAATCTTCTCGCCGGCTGCGCGGTCTTCATTTGCAGAATCGAGCGCGGTCCTGGCGATGGTGAGCATGCCATGCCATGCGGCAAGGTGGTCATATGCACTTACAACTTCGGGCAAACACAGCTCAGCGTGATTGAGGTCTATGTAGGCGCTGCCGCCGGTACTCGCGAGGAAGCGGCGGCTCACATCCTGTGGGTTGTAGAGTGAGTTGGTCTTCGGGCCGCAGGATTCGTAGCGTGCGTCCTCGTCGGCTTTTGGAGCGGCAGGAGCCGCGGACCAATAGCTATCGAAGTAACTGCTCGGACGGAGAGGGAGGCCCTTGATCTCGGCGATGAGGGCATGGGAGGCATCATAGCCAGTGCCACCGATTCGCTCCATGCCGACGATGAAGTTGCCAAGTTCAATATCGGCCCCGCAGAGCTTTGGCAAGGCAAATCCAGATGCGTTTTGGGCTGAGCGTTTTGTCATGTCAGGCCGCCTCTACACGGTAGCGGTGGGGATGGCTGACTTTGCGCTCTGCCAACGCAACTCGGACTACATCCACGTCCTGGGGAAGATCGCGGAGGTAGTTGCGGGCGTTGCGCGGGGTGAGCGCGCGCGGCGCAGCCACAAAGAAATTGGAGATTGCGGCGCTCATATCAGCAGGGGAGACGCCGGCTGGTCCACCTTCAGCTTCTCGGACACAAGCGCGCTCAAGCGCGGCCTGCGCGATGGATTCAAGATGAGCACCGCTGACGAGGTCGGCGGCACGTACGATGCGATTCTTGCCATCGCGCAGGGTGAGGGTGGCGAGTTCAGTATCGGCACTGTGGGCGAAGAGCTGGGCAACGGCCTGGTCGAGCAACGCTTCACGCGCCGATGCTGTGGTCGAGCCGTTCTGAGCGTAAGGAATGTCGGGAGGCATGTGACGGGCGAGAATGGCACGCGCCGCATTGCCACGGGGCTGAGGAAAGTGGAGGACGAGGTCGCCGAGTCTTCCGGGGCGCAGGAGGGCGGGGTCGAGGGAGTCGATGCGATTTGTGGCAGCGAGGATGAGGATGTTGCCGCGATTTTCAAAGCCATTCAACTCGGCCATGAAGGCATTCAGCATGCGGTCATCGATGCGGTGAGCGGACTCACCCCTATTCCCACCTATTGCATCAATTTCGTCCCAGAACATGACGATGGGCACGTCGGGATCGGCGGCGGCAGCTTCGCGAGCGATGCGGAAGGTTTCGCGGTAGCGTTGCTCAGTCGCCCCATACCACATGGAATTCAGGCTTCCGGGCTTGATATTCAGGAAATGTGAACGTCCCGATTGAGAAAGAGTCGCGAGGAAGTTACATGCGGCGCGCGCAACCTTGGTCTTGCCGTTGCCCGGAGGGCCCTCCATCAATATGGAGCGCTTGCGGGGAAGCTGGTATCGGCTCGCCGTTGACGAGTGAAAGAGGTGCAAGGTCATGAGGCACTTGATTTGATCGATCTCACGGTCGAGGCCGCCGATCTCTCCAAAGGTGTCTGACGGTGTGGTTTCGAGGAAGAACTCGTCGCCTTTTGATGGAGCGATCTTCTCGAAGGCCAGGCCCGCGGTGCGGCTGAATCGGACTCCGTCACCGGCTTTCACGCCGGCATCGCGCAGAGCGGCACTCGCCAGCACAACCAGCTCTTCATCGCGCGAACGAAGGACGATGCGTCCATCACCGGCGTCGCGGTTGTACGTGGCTATTTCGCCGGTGAGGAAGCTCGGCGTGTTGGATTTGGCGACCACGACGTTGCGCTCGTTGCTGAGAAACACTTCATCACCGGGCGCCAGTTCTTCTGGAACAACACCTTGCCCACACTGGACAACACGGCGCTCGTTTTCGGTTTGCACGATCGCACCCTGAACGCCGGCTGCATCTGCGGCGGCCAGAAAGACCGCGGGGAAGTAAGGCGGCGCAGTCAAGTGCTTGAGGAGATCGCGAAGCTCCGAGTGCTGCTCGTGGACGGATGAAAGAGTCTCGCGAAGAGAAGTGATCCGCTCGAGCAGCAGGCGGTCGACTGCGCCTGGCGATTCTGTCTCGATCTGACGGGCACGCGCAAGGGCAGCGAGCCGTTCATCGAGGGACAACGCCCCGGGTTCAGCGCTCAGGATCTGTTCAATCATCCTGCAAACCTCATTTGTCTGTTCAACTGTCCTACGAGCCATTTGTGGTCTCCTCCAAAACATAGAATCCTCGCGGTTGTGTGGTTCCTTCGCGGTTGCCGAACATGCTGAAAGTGAGGTCAGTAAAGGCAGTGTCATTTGCGACGATCGCCACACTGTAGGCGCGCGGAAACGCTGCGCGCATTACGGCGTCGTCATCGGCGGAGAAGAAGTCCCTGGCCAAATGGCAGGACTTTTGTGCCTCAAGAGTGCAGGATTTGCCCTTACACCATTCGCGAACCGGGTGGCTATGCCAGTATCCGAGGAAGACCTCTCCCCGGTTACGGAGACGGAGCGCCGCGTCTGCCGCGGCCCATGTCTGCGCAGTGAATGTCAGTTTCACGTTGGTGCCGCTGGTGTGCTCGGCAGGGATCTGGGCTGTGATCTCGGCGAAGATTTCACCGATCTTGGAATCGCGCCAAAGCGTGCCGATGAGGATTCCCCCGGTTTCTGTCCCTTGCTCGGCATGCGTGCGTTCTGCTGCTTCAGCAAGAAGCTGGCGGGAAACGAATACCGGCATGTCGTCCGAGTCGATGACCCCGGTTGGCGTTGCCCTGTGGAGAAAGTTCTGAAGCGCCGCATCCCGCGCAGGGACACTCGGCGATGCGTTTGTGACTGAAAGGCCACCCGATGCGGGCGTGGACTGGGGCGCAGGATGAGCAACAAGCAAGTAGGAGTAGAAATCGCCGGCGCGAAGGCGCTGCTGCTCAACGAAACGCGAGGCCACAGTTGCGGCGAAGTCGCGGAAATGCGTTGTGGGGAAATCGGATGCGACGGGCCTCGAGTTTGGCGCATCGATTTGAATGCGATATCCGCGGCAGTAAGGCTCGCCCAGTGTGTGCTCCCAGAGGGGAATGACTTTAGAGACAGCCTGATTGCCATCGAGGCCGAGCTGGCCCCTTCTCTGGAAATAGAAACGGGTCCACTCATACGCGGGCTCAAAATCATGTTTGGCGAGGACGGTCCCAAGGCTGGTGCCGTCCTCGCTGTACATGGCGACCGCAAAGCGGTAAGGGAATGTCAGGCTCATCGCCGTTTCCTCGGTGGGTGGTTCTGTTAGACAAGCCCGGCGTCAATGTTCGGCTGAAGCGTGAGGCGGTCGCCGCGCTCAAGCGCATCGCCGATACGCTCGGAGGCGTTGAGGTGGCGGCCTTCCCGTTCAAGCCGTGCCTGGTAAGTGAGCGGTGCGCCGCTTGCATCGTTGCGCGGGAGGTTCATTTTTCCCAGCATCTCGTGGACAAGCTCGCCAACCGTATTTGAGGTCGGCGCATTGGACACCGAGAACACTTTCTGTCCCGAGACGTCGCTAATTTCGAGAGGGATTTCGAGAGTTGCTTCTGGTTTACCCATGTTCAGATCTCCTGTTCGTGGAAGTGATGGTTGCAGGTTGGTAGATCGCGGGCAGCGAGGTAGCACCGCGCTGCCGCTTCATCGAGAAGCACATTTGCTTCCCTTGCGCACATGCTGTGCGCAATCGAGAGTGCCGCCAAACTGTGGTCGATTTCTTCCATTGCCGGCACGGGCGGAAGACTGACCATCATGCCACAGGACCATACGCAATCCGTCTCGGAGCCATAGGCACGCGTGAGTCGCAGCGAAGAACTTGCAGTCAAGAGAAAGAGGGCAATTGCTTTCCTGCTGCAATCAGAGACGGTGTTTGCGCGAAGAAACTCCGCAGTCAAGGCAACCTCGCGGCTGTTTGAGTGAAGCCGGACCGAAGGAGACGATTTGGTTTCGAGTTCCGTGGAGAACTCACCGGGGCCGCGTTCGGTGAGGCGCCATGATGACTCACGCATAAGCTCCGCGAGGGCGATCCCGCTGCCGATGTGATGTTCTTCGGCTGAGCCAGGATTGGACGCGGGCAGCTTCAGCAATCGGTATCCGTCATGAAAACCATCGAGTGCCCAGCGGAATCGATCGAGGAGCTGTCGCTCGTCTCGAACGAGGATGTCGGAGGACAGTCGGAGCGCGTTGGTTGCACTGTCCAGCGCGAACTTCACGCCACCGGCAAGACTGCGGTTGTACAAGATCGCCTGCTCGATGGTGCAGGCGGTCCTTCTGGTCACCGCGGGGAGACAGTCGAGATGAAGAAAATCCTCGTCGAGTGTTGCTGCGATGGGGAGCCTGGCGCCGTTCTGCACGAAACAACTCCACCGCCACGGACGCTCCAGTTTCATTTCATCAGTGCACTTGTTGAGCACGCGGAATGCAGTTTCTGACGCTTCATTAGCGAATCTCATAAGGGCTCCACCTCGAGGTCGAGCGGACGGCGTTTCAAAGGGCGACGGTCGATCGGGAAGCGATCGTGGTTCTCGCGCGCCCATGCGCAGGCCGTCTTATTCATGCAATCGTCTTCGCGGGGGTTGTATTTTTGGAATGTCAGGATGTCGAAGCACTGGTACAGGATGTCGACGAGAGTCGTTCCAGGAGTGAGGCGGCCGATGCAGATGAGCGGGTGCTCGCGGCTGACATTGGGGTGCCACACGTTTGGCGTAAACATGCGCAGCATTTCGAAGGCATCGGCCCTGCGGAGATAGTCGGGCGGAAACCAGATGCCCACGTGGAATTCGCTTGCCTCCTTGATTTCGCCGGATCCCTCACGAATCAAGCCGGTGCAACGGAACTCGGCTACCACGTGCGGCGGCGCCATGGGCGGAATGTGGAGACGGATCAAGTCGCTTGAATGCTCAAGCTCCAATGCATCCTGGAGCTGGCGCTCCATAAAGCGGCGATAGACGGGATCGGATTTGTCGAGCAGGTCTGTGTTCATGCTGCCTCCACGATGCGGCGATGCCGGGCGCCGGCGCACACGATGTCGCCGGGTTGCAAGCCGATCTGCGCCAGGGTGAGTTTCGAAGAGCCGTTGGCGGTGGTTGAGTCCAGGCGCTCAATTGCGCCAAAGCCCGCGGTCACCATGCGGCGGTTGCACTGTGGGCAGCGGGCAAGAGGCCGGTTCAGGCGAAGTCCTTCCAGGCGATGGCTGCAGCCGGGGCAGAGGAGCTCGGTGACGAAACGATGGCCCTCGACGCGAAGAGAACCGAGTTCGTCCAACGCCTGGCTGAGCGTTGTTGCTTCGGGCCGGCAGTTCCATGGCGTGATCATCCAACCGCGATGGTCGAAGCGGCACCACGGGTTGCGGCGGAGAGCGGTCACTTGAAGGATGTGGTGTTCAGCGTCGAGGACAAGCTGGCGGCCGGCGAGGGGCGAAGTTGACTCGTCGCGGAGGAACTTTGCGACCTCGATTGCCATCAGCGAGCCTGCGAGCGACCCAAGCGCAGACGAAGCCATGGTGGGGAAGGTCGCGACGCCTGCGCCGCACAGGTATTCCTGCTCAAGGGTGGCGTACTCGTCGTGGCCCCAACCGCACTCAAGGCAGGGCGAGTCCTGCGAGGGGACGCAGGCGTTCACGCGAACGAGATTCTGGCTGCCCAGGACGCCGCAGTCGATCCAGGGAATGTTGAGCCTCCATGCGATCTCGTTCAGATGCTGCCGAGCTGCTTTGCTGTCGAGGCAACTGAGCATCAGGTCGCTGTCAAGCAGGCCGCGCGGCACATCCTCGACCCGTTGCCGCAAGGCGATCACTTCGAGTGCGGGATTGATTTGGCGCAGCTTGTGGGCCTGGGCTTCGACCTTGGCACGGCCAATGTCGTCGGTTTGGATGTTCTGGACGACGAGGTTGGCAGGCTCATAGGTATCCGGGTCGACGAGCGTGAGCTTCTCAATACTGGCCATGCGGGCCAAATGCGGCAACAGGTGCGAACCGGTGTTTCCGCCGGCTCCGGCAACAACGATGTGAAGTGTCTTCGCGGGCATCACAACTCCTCCGGAGTCCACGAGAAACCCGCGTCCAGGGCCGTTGCCTGTCCGCAGAACGTGCACTTCTCTGAGTAGGTCCAGCAGGGGAGTTCGGCCGACTCGTTGTACGAGATACCGCAACCCGGGCAACACACCGCGGGGGAGCCCACCTCGATCGACTGGCGGCACCGGCCGCAGAAGACCGGGCGGTCTGATCCGGGGAAGGGTTCAACTGCGGCGAGAGCTTCGGTGGAGAAGAAGAGCTTCTCTGCGCCGCCGCGAATTTCATCGCGATCGTCGAGGACGCAGAGGCCGGCGGGAGGCGTGCGGCCGTTTACGCGGAGGCCGGAGGTTGGAGAGGCGATGATAGCCCAGGATTTGGCCTCCGCCGCATCGACGCGGATCAACCGGGCCGAGTGCGGGTAGGCCGCACCATCGGCGGCCGCGGCGGCCCGGGAGGCCAAGAGGCCAGCGACGTCGATCCCGGCGCTGCCCAGCCGCTGCGCCCCCCAAACCCCCTCGTGCCGAACCCAAAGATGCGCCATATGCAATCGCGACCTCGAAATAAATGGTGCACGAGGCTGCTGTGCAAATTGGCGGTCACTCTTTGCGTTGTCTTACGGATGGGGTGAACTGGCTTGAAATGGGGGTTTGGGCGGAGGGATCGTCAACACCGAACACCGACGATCACTTGTTTGGGCTTCCGAGGAAAGGCATCGCGCTGCGGAGAGTTGCTGGCGGCCTTCAGGAGTTCGGAAGTCGAACTGACGAATCCCCGGAATTTGCGTACAGCGGTCGGCATTGAAAGGCACCCAGAACGCGAAGGCCATTGGTGCAAGGATCGTAATGTTCAATGGCCCCTGAGTCAAGTGGACTGGCCCTGTGTGCCAAGTGAGGGTTTCACCCGCGAGATAATCTTGCACAGACGTTCTCCAGCCTGACAATCATGGCTTCACTGAGTGATCCCCGGTCAGGTAGCGCAGCAGTTCTTCAAGTGCGCCTGGGATATCAGACTCGTTTGAACAGGTCGTGACCACATACTTTCGCAACGGAAGAGGCAAGTCGACTGGGTCGATCCCCAGGACGAATGAAAGCAGTTGTCCATTGGGCTTTCGGCCATTGCGCATGTCCCCATGGAAGGTCTGGTACTCGTAGCTTGGCCATCGCGCAGTAAGGTTCTCGATTCTGCTCCCAACCGCGACGATGCACTGCGCCGACTCCAAGGCCTTGTCGATTGCAGGCTCGAAGTCGCAGTTTGTTTGTGTTTTCGGATAGAAGAAAACCTTCTTGCCACATCGATTGGAGATGAAGTCCGCGACCTGTCGCGCCAGTGTCATGTCTTGATGACCGAAGCTGACGAAGACGTCGAATGGCCCGGATGCCGGTTGCTGCTTTGGAATACTGCGGGCAAACCGCTGGATCAAGCGGCGAGTCACGGGACACAGGTCAAACTTTGCAGAAGATTTGTCCCACTCGTCGATTCTCCACTTTGGCCTGACCGCTGCCAATTCCAGGTCTCGGCGGAAACTGTCGCGCATGCGGCGTTTAAAGGCCTGGCCATCAAGTTCCTCTCCCCCATAGAAACATCGGTCGGGGATGAATTCGACCTGGTCGCCACCTGGATTGAACTTGTCGGTCCGGAAAAGACCCACCACCCGATTCAACAGCTTTCCGTTCTTGAACTCGCCATCGAAAACAATGGCATCCTCGCTTGCGTTGATTTTGATAACACGGTCAAGCTCGATTCCAAAGTCTCTCGCATTGATGTTCAGATAGCAACCTGCAACGCTGTAGCGCTCCATGCGGTTGAATGCGTCTTTGGCGTAGATCGTCGCTGCGTCCGGGCCGTTGAACCATTTCATCGGAGTTTCTACTTGCTTTACGTCGAAGCGCCGGTCCCAGAGACCCTTTGCCTTTAGATCCTGCACAATCAGCCTGACGGCACTGAACTCTGGCCGGTCAACCGAGCCCGGATCGCCGCGTTCCAATGCGAACCATTCGCCAGCCTTGGGATCCAGGATGATGAACTCCTCGCAAACCTCGCGTTCGAGCGCACTGAGGGGGTTCAGGAGCTCAGCTGACGAATCGCACGCACCGTTGGCAATGTTCCATCCGATTGGCTCGATTTCGCGGTAGAAGAGGCAGAAGTACTCCTCGCCTCCCAGCCTGACGATAGGGAGTGCCCCTGCGCTGGCCCAGCGGAAGACGAATTCCGGATCGTCGAAGATAAACTCCTCCCTGCCCTCATTCACCAGCACATCGTCCAGCGCCTTCTGGTAGGTTTCAATCTTCTCCAGGGACTTAAACAGGTGTTTGCGCAACTCATCCCTGCCAGCCAGGTTCCAGCAAGCAGGAGTCTCCGCATCGAAAGACACTTCAAGATGTGCGCCCTTTCCTTGCCGGCGCAGATCAAACCGGGAAAGGAGCACCTCAAGGAAGTGATTTTCGGCAAGGCGCAAAGGACGGATTGAGGCGGATTCTGGGATTGGCATGGCGCAATCATTCTAACGCCGAGGGTGCATTGTCTCCCGATGACATTGAGCCAGGGGGTGGGAATCTTCTCCGGACAAGCTCAAATAGTGGGCCGTTTCTTTGTGACGCAGCAGGAGGTCAGCATGTCGAGACTGAGGACGAGGCGCAGTCGGGGGCAATGCGATGGATTCGCGAGTCTCGCAGGGAAGGAGAATGCCCAAGAATGGCCTGAAATCGGAGGAAGCTAGGCGTTCCTGTGTAATCCCTTGTGCGTGATTCCCTCAATCGCCGTCATCTTTAGCTTGATCTGTTCGATGGCAAAGTCGCGAGACGTGACGACTGGAATGCCGTTCAAGTGCTTTTCAAAGCGAAGATCAAAGTCTTCGATCATGTTCGCAATGGTGTGTGCATGTCGGGTGAAAATCGTATGTCTGTATCCCTGGCCCATTCTACTGGAGATGGAGTGGGCAGCGAACCAGTCTCCGACGATCGTGATGCTCTCGTTTAGGGGGAGGTCAGCGATTGCAACCTGGCAATCGCGAATTGCCTTGTCCTGAAGAAACTGAAGCAGGCATTGGAGTCGGATCAACCTTGCATCTGGCCCATAGAAGCGGAAATTCAGATCAGGATCGATGATGAGGCGGCATCCCTTCTGCTTCGCATGAGCAGTCAGCGCCAACCGCTCCTCGCGTAAGGCAGCAGCGTGATTGTCCGACTGGTGCTTCTTTCCGTAGCGTTTCTTCCAGACAAGATCCTCAAGGGGAGCAGTAGGGATGTGAAAAGAGCTCAATCCACCTGACTGCCTCACAATGCCTGAGCCACCCATACCCGCAACCGCATGCGCGTAGTGAGCCAGGAGCCTTGCACGGTCTTCGGTCATTACGCCGCACTCGTAGACTGGGCCGCCAGGTGGCGAATCCTCAAGACATTTATTCAATGCCTCCCATGTGAGCCGCTTTGACAACTTGGATTTGTCCTTGCGCTTCAAATGGATGGCCTGGATGCCATGAAGAAACTCGCCGGGCTCGCAGTCGATCGTGACTGGCACGATAGCCACACGCATTCCCACTGCATAACCGATTTCCTGCTGGACCCACGAGCTTCTCATGGCAGACTTTGTTAACAGCGGCATGAAGATGTGACTATGAGAAATAAAGTTGATGATTTGCTGCGGAAACCCAGCACCAGCATGCAAACCCTTCTGGTCGTAGGTGGCAGCCATCCCATTCTTCTTAAGTTCTGCTGCGATGGCGCGGGCAAGTGCTTTGTCTGCGTGGGAATAGCAAATGAAAACACGGCGCCTATCGGGTGCGGGCTCTGAGGCTGGAGGCTGGGCTTTGGCGGCCTTGGGCATGGTGCACTATCTCCGTTCAACACTGATCGAATGAGACGGTATCTTGGTCTTCTTTTTCATCAATCGGGGGCGGAAACAGTGTAACCCTGTCGCGTCAGGAGTAGCCAGAGAAAGCAATGGGTTTTGTGCCTCTACCGGGGAGTCCGAAGCGGGAGGGATAGATTGAGATTGGCATAAGGGCACCCCCGGGGGTTAATCATGTAGCCGCCTCGAAGTAAGCCAAGTGCCAAAGCTGTGTCACGTAGGCGGCGGCTCGAACTCTGGGGCTTTTGCTCGAAGCCTGCGACTAACTCGGCTCTACGGGCTTGCGGTAGAGAATCTGCCAGTCGACTACCTCTTCGACGATGAGTTCGGCAGCTTCGTTGGCGATTCGGCGCAGATCTGCGAAGGATGGAGTGTCGCCAAGCTCGAGGAAGCTCTTCTTGATCTTTTCCAGGCTCTCGCGCATATCTTCGGACCGGTTTGCCAAGCGGCGGAACTCGCCCTGGGTTGCGATCGCATGAAATGCGGCTGCCACAGCGGGGAAGCCGGCTGCGCCGAGCGTGAACCATTTTGAGATTTCATGATTGGAGACGAAGAAGTGCAGGACGCAACTGGCCGCGGCAATGGCTACGCAGATCTGGACAAGCCGATCCGAGCGCTTCTCGATGGACTCCATACGCTGCGCGTTTCGGCGGTGATAGGAGATCTGGCCGAGGATCCATCCTTCCAGCAGATCTGCCCGCGCTTGACGGAGAGATGCGGGATTAACCTTGCCCGCCGGCATGGGCGCGGATCGAATGCTGGCTCGCAGCAGCCATTCCATCCAACTGCCATCGACTTTGCCGTGCTGGTGATGGGCGGGAATTCGCGGCGGCGGTGCCGTAAGCGCCAGCGGGTAGACAGCGCAGAGCACACGAAACTGCTCGGCGATATAGCGGCAATCGACGCTGCGGTAGTGCCACTCTTTGCGGTTCACGGCAATGGTGAGCACGTAGACGAGCGACACCGCCGCCAATTCAATGGACAACCACACTTCAGATTCGCGCGGCAACACAAAGCCCAGCAGCGCCAGAAAGACAGCGCAGACCGCAAGCGCTGAACTGGTCACATAGGAACCACGATACAGTCCGGCCATCCGGTTGGCGATGGCGTCAAAGTGCAGGTACATCGGAACGAAAGGTCCACTGAGAGGACGCCCACCGTAGCCGGGGCTGAGTTTGATCCCGACGGTCATCGCGCGCAGGAACAGCCCCCAGGCGCGGCTCAGCATCGAGGGCCGCTCCGGGATAGCGGTGCGATAAGAGCCGGTTACATCCGGGTCCTTCGATCGAGGGGGCCTCAGGATCGGGTCCAGCCGGTCCAGCAGCGCCTCGTCGCTGAGCGGCGTCTCTTTCTTGCGCGTTTTCAGCAGCGCAGCGCCGGTCTGAGAGTGAATCCAGAGGATCGGGATACTCTTGCGCCGGGCAATCTCGACGATATGTCCGGTGCCGCCCGGGCCTCTTGCAGGCTCGCCATCCCACACCGTCACGAGAATGTCGCACTGATCGAGCATCGCCCTGCCGGCGCTCTCATAGGCGGCAGATCGAGTCTCTGGCGCCGTGGGGCCGTTCAGTTCAAAAACGCGTTCCCCGGCCCGTGCAAGCAATTCGCGGAACTTGTTGACGCTTTCGCTGGTGGCAAAGTCCCGTTCGTACTCGACCTGCGCGAACGGGAGCAGGCAACCGAGCTCGAAGCCAAGCGCGAGGGCTTCGTCGGCGAAGAGCCGGTCAGCACCCTCGGCGAGGGCTGAAACCGCACGGAAGAGCACGGAATCGGGTGCAAAGGCGAGTAGCGACTCCTCCCGAATCTTGAGTGTCGCGCTCTGCACCATGGCGAGAGCGCTTCGGATGCCTGCGCGGCACTCCTCCGCGGCAGCGAGCTGCCGATGCCCAGTGACTCCTATCCGCAAGGCCAAGCGAGGCCGTTCGAGCGCCATGCCGCCAGTCTATCCCACCTGCGAGGTTGGTCTGGGATATGTCACGGTCGCATCATATTTGACCGAAGTCCGGGCTTCCAGATCGTTGGAGCGGGTTTCGTTCAGCGGATACGCGGCGCCAAAGAACGGAACGATTTGGATTTTACCGGGGTCGCATACTACGCGGTTCGATTGGCAGGGTGCAGCCTGGTCTCGTGGTCAATCGGCGCATAGATTTCGAAGTTGGCAGCGGCAAGGTAGCGAGGGATTCCACTGATCGCGTCGAGGTCTTTCTTCTTGATCGGATCGGTCAACTGGTTCCAGGGGAACAGGCAATTGTGCACCAGCAGGCGATTGCTGCGGCTGCTCTCCTCCATGTCGGCGGCCGGGATCCAGCCTGCGCGGCGCTTCTCCGCGATCCAGCGATCGTGCTCCACTTCGGCGAGCCTCTCCCATTGAGCCTTGAGCGCCGGATTCAATTCGAGAGCCTTCCTGGCCCCCGCATCGGTATTGGTCGCGACCTGCCCGTCTTTCTTGATTCGCTTGCGGAACCAGAGCCCTGCTGAGCGCAGCTTGACGGCGATGTGATCGGCCTGTTGGCGGTTCGAGTCCTTTAAATCCTCAGGGAGGCTTTCCCAGGGCCGGCGGGCACGATCTTCATTTGTCGGGTCTACCCCTCCGTTTTTCTCCAGGTAATCCTTGTGGATCTCCATTGCGATTTCATCCCGTTCCTCGTCCGAATACGGGTAACCGGTGGTGAGCAATTGCATCATTTGGGTGGCGTCGGCATGGAGAGCCGCGTGTTGACTCGCCGGCAGCAGCGAGGGCGTGAACTTCCTCGCATCCACCAGGTGGCTCATATCGAGCAGCGCTTCAAATGAACGATTGCCATGAACGAACCTGGGCAGGTAGAGCAGCGCGCGCAGCACGGGCTCACTCACGTCGAGCACCTTGTTGGCATCCTCCAGGCTGGCAGCCTTCTCGTGGAGTTGGTAAGCCAAAATATTGGCGCGGCGCAGCAAGATAGAGGCCTCGCAGGGGTAGGCCTCGGTGGGGCCGAATGGTTCGAACTCAGGCTCCAGATCGAGACCGGGAATGTCGAGTGTTCCGCGGAGGCGAGAGAGGAAGTCGGGGCCCTTGGCGTCTTTGAACTTGTTGTACTTCTCCTCGTTTTCTTCAGTTCCGCGCAGGAACAGGGGAGCGGCAAAGTCCGCGTAGTTATCGCGGGTTCCGCCAGCGAAGACAAAAATGCTCTTGCCGATGGGATGCGGCGAACCGCGATCGAGGAATTCGCCATCCTGCATCGGGCTGAGGAAGTAGCGGAGCCAGCCCAGCGCCTGGCCGTTGAACGCAGTGTCAAACTCATCGAAAAAGACAAGCGGAAACTTGCCGCGCAAAACGGCATCGCGCACGAGGTGGAAGGCAGCGGCCAACTCCTCCGGTTCTTTGTATTGAGAGAGGTTGAACGTGAGCTCTTCAATCTCACCAGCGCCGCTATTGGCCAGGGCCCTGGCAACCTTCTTTACCCCGAATGATTTGCCTGCTCCGGGCGGCCCGAAAACGGCGAGGCTGAGCGGACGGCTGGCCGAGCGCATCGACATGTAATCGGACACCAGACTATATAGCGCGCGATAGCTTTCAATCTCGTGGCGGTCGTATGCGCGCAAGGCTTCGGCAAAGACCGCGATCGGCACCTGCCGCAGGGACTGAGCCGCATCGCGGACTCTGTCCGGGCTGTTTTCCTTCCCGGTGGCGAGCGCCACAATGTCCCTGCTTCTGGCAAGCAACAGTGCGGCGGCGCGCATCTGGCCCGCTTTTCCGGCAAAGATCGTGTCGATCAAACGCCAGTACGCGCGATCAGGCACGGCAGCTTCAGGGATGAGAGGAATCGGCTGGCAGGCAAAATAATGATCCTTCGCCCCTTCGGGATCGAAGAGCTCGTTGCCCGGATAGCACAGGTCGATGTTGTCGGCGCCTTTGTCCTTGCCGTATCCCAACTTCAACAGTAGCCGCGAAGCAGAGAGGCCGCAGCGAATGCCGGCTTCGATCGCAGGAAGGGGATGGATCGCCTTGCCGTTATCGCCGGCGCACATCAAGGGGTCTGCATTTGCTGCCAAGTGCTTGGTAAGTCCGGCAACAAAGGCAGAGCCGTAGGCCACCATCCTGCCTGCGAAACTGGCCTCCCAGCTGCCTTCAATCCCATCCGGGTCGTAGATCAGCCAGGCCTGATACGAGCTTGTCTCCGGATCATTGGCCTTGGTTTCATCGTAATGCCAGTAAACCGCGCCATCCAGCCCCAAGCGCACGATCAGGTGTGGCGAGGTTCTGAGTTCCTCCCATTGTGGAAGGTTCATCAGATTCCAAACCAGATCCAGCGCCGTACGCTCCCAGGAGAGTCCGCGGCTGATGCTCACGTCATCGGAACGAAGATCGTCAATTGGAACCACGACCACCCGACGGCGAGGGAAGTTTCTGGCGAGAGTTTCCCAGAGCAGTGGTTTACATGTAGCCTCGAGACCCATTGTTTCCGGCTTGTCTGGCGCCGGCAAAGGCCGGTGCAGCTTGTGAACCACAATGGGCGCTGCGCCGGCCGGCGCTTGTGCGATTGCGGCAGGCCACTGGTCCTTGCTGGTGCGAAAGAAGTTGCCCGTGTCGTCCAAAACCAGCAGGCTCGCCGCGGATGATTGAGGCGGCGCAACTTTCAACGTGGGCAGGCCTTCCTGCGGTCCGGTGAACCCCTCGGTCAGGTCCACGCGCAGGGTCTTGTCCTTCTTGTCGGCCTTAGGACTGGTCTTGAAGCCCACGGCCCGGATGACCGAGTGGACGATGTCGTTCCGCGTGAGGCGCATCAAAAGGGCGGGATCGAGCGGCCCAAAATTGCCCCCACAACTCAGTTCATTGGGAGTTAGCAATGTCTGGCCTTCCACCTCGGCTTTGCCGCAGGCGGCGGCTACAAAATCCGCCAGCAGCAGCGCACCGCCGCGCAGATAATGCGTGCGCGTCTCCCCGGTCAGCCGCCAGTTTTCGGTGTGAGGATTCGTCTCGATTGCAGGACGGGGATGACGAACACCAATGACATCGATGCAAACATCTCCGGCTACCTGGATGCGCACTGCAGACATTGCACTCACCTCGGTCATTCCCCAGATCGGCTGCGCGCCGGTCCTGGTTGCTACTGGAAATCGAATCCAGTCTCCACCAATCGAATCGGTTTGGCAAGAC
>Ga0302282_1000260_pt1 | contig 41204 bp, 38 predicted proteins | sample III_Fen_E1_3_FD_198763 | JGI IMG/M metagenome (GOLD analysis project Ga0302282, IMG submission 198763) | Peat permafrost microbial communities from Stordalen Mire near Abisko, Sweden - III_Fen_E1_3 | ecosystem: Environmental > Terrestrial > Soil > Wetlands > Permafrost | place: Sweden: Abisko... | reverse complement strand
TGAGGCGCCCCTCGGCTTCCCAGCGGCGCAACGTCTGCACCGAGACTCCAAGGGCGTCCGCCGCCTCACCTATCGTCACTAATCTGCTCATTTCGGTAATGTATGAGCATGTTTACGCAATGTCAATACACTCTGTTAAAAACCCTTTGAACCCTTGACGTTTTCGCCACAAGGTCTCGAGGTCAAGGAAACTGCGCGCCTCCTTGCGAGGTGTGGGGTGGGAAAGCCAAGGAAAAAACCCGACCCCAGCGCCTATGGACCTTCGCCTCCCTCCCCCTGATCATAATAAGCAGCCGCCATTCCCGCCCGTCCTCGTCCGTCCCGATTGAACGGCGGTTTCATTCGTCCGCCGAAATAACGAGCGATCAGAGCCTGCCATGTCGTCACCGGCTCGACACCACGGCGGGCACACAGGGTTTCAAACCAACGGCAACCCGCCGCAACATGCGTAATTTCATCGTCGTAAATCACCTGAAGTAACGCGGCGCTGGCGCCATCACCATGGGCGGTGAGTTCGACAATGGTTCGTGGCGTCACGTCCAGACCGCGCGCCTCCAGAACCATCGGCACAACCGCCAATCGGGCCGCCAGATCATCGGCGGTATCCAAGGCCGCCCGCCACAAACCGTCATGAGCCGGCAAATCCCCATAACGAGCGCCAAGTTCGGCCAATCGAACCGCCAGCAACTCGAAATGGCGGGCCTCGTCGCTGGCCACCGTCACCCAATCATCGAAAAACGCCGCCGGCATGGCTTCATCGGGATAGCGGGCGATGATGTCCCAAGCCAGATCAATCGCGTTCAGTTCGATATGGGCCAATGCGTGCAGCAACGCAATGCGGCCCTTGAGGCTGGTGGCTCGACTGCGCTTGGCCATGTCCCGAGGCGGCAACAAGGCCGGATGCTCGGGACGGGCCGGACGATCCGGGGGCACCGAACGCCCAACGGCAGCGAAACGCCCTTCACGCCACGCCGCCGCCGTCTGCCGGGTTAATTCTACTTTGTCCGTGGGGGAAGCCGTGGTCAGAACGGCCACCGCCGCTTCAGCCAGGGTCATACCCTCGAGCCTTGATGTTGACTCATCAAGGCTGCCCTCAGACGCCGGGCGGGCGCATCCGCGCCCTTGGCTTCGCGCGCATGGGCGCGCGGAGCCGCAGCCCGAGGACCGACGATGCGTCAATCCGTAAGCTCGCCAGTATCAATCACCAATCTCCAAGCCGTCATGGCCGCGAACATGGCTGGCATCAGCAACCTGGGCCCCCCCATGCGCGTGGGCGCCCGGCTTGTGAGAGGGAATCGCTCCCGGTGCCGCACTGGACTCGACCGGGGCGGTGGACGGACGGTGCGCCCCAGTCGCCGCCAACGGCGCCGCTGCGGCACGAGCCAACATCATCAACGGCTTGTGTCCGGGATGGAAAGCCACCGTCAGATGTTCGGAACCGCCATGATTTAGAACAATCCGGCTGCGCGGCTGATGCGCACCATCCCGGTCATTGTCGCCATCGTCATCACGATCCCCCAACGCCGCCACCGTAAGCGGAGCGGAGCGATCGCCAGGACCAGCATCATGGGGATAAATGAAGCCAAAGGTCGGATACGTCCGCAATCCCAAATTATCCGACGGTTCATACCAAACCCGAACCGCCGACCAGTTATTGCCGGACGAAGTGTCGACCACCTTCATGCCCCGGTGCAACCCGCTGCCTTCCAACCAACTATGATCAACCAAAATGGTCCGGTTATCGATCACCCGGCTGACCACGGAAACATGCCCCGATTCAAGACGATCCGTCCGCCGGAACACCAGAACCGAGCCCACCGCTGGCCGAACACCACGCTGATAATGACCAACCGCACCTTGCCACCATGTCCAGGCGTCTCCCTGGATTTGGAAATTGGTCAACATGCGGGCATAATGCACGCACATTTGCGCTTGAGCAGGAGTGGATGAGATTATTCCTAAGAATGATAAACTAAAAACAAAAACACAAAGATGAATGGCCAAACGACGCATTTTCCATCCCCCCATTCCGAACATAGCCTGCCTAACATGTCAGGGATGTTATGTCTAGGCAAAGAATTGCTTCCGATGCGATTTTTTTGCCACGAAATGGCATAAAGGAATTATTAAGAAGGCAATGCGACAGCTCGTCGCAGACCGATTATGCCTGCTGGATCGTTGCAACGCCTTGATAAGCCAGCCGATAGACCGCCACGAGGAGTCTCCCGATTGATCCATCGCGACGACGTCGCACGACGTGCCTTCATCCTGGAACACACCGCAACCATCCGCGCTCCGCTTGTTCCCGAGTTCCAGCTTCACCTCGCCACCGAAATCACCCCCCTTTGGCAAGCCACCGAAAACAGCCTGAGTCAGATTGGGCTCCCACCTCCCTATTGGGCCTTTGCCTGGGTCGGCGGCCAGGCCGTGGCGCGCCACATTCTCGATCACCCGGAGCTGGTGGCAGGACGCACGGTGCTCGATTTTGCCGCCGGCTGTGGCCTGATCAGTCTGGCGGCCATCCGCGCCGGAGCCAAAGCCGTCACGGCGGTTGATATCGATCCCTTTGCTCAAACCGCCATCGCCTTGAATCTCGCACTCAATGCCGCTGACCCAAACGAAAGGGTCCGCATGTCCGCCGAAGACATGGTGGGGCACCTCCTTCCCGGAGTCGACGTGGTGCTAGCCGGCGACGTCTGCTACGAACGCCCCATGGCCGAGGCTGTCATCCTATGGCTGCGAACTCTGGCCCGAGCCGGATTAACGGTGATCATCGGAGATCCTGGCCGCAGCTACCTGCCCTGCTCCGGTTTGACCGCCCTTGCCCGCTATGTGGTCCCTACGGTCGCCGACGTCGAGGACAGCGCCACCAAAGCGACCACAGTCTGGCGAGTTGAGGCGGGCTGAAGAGAATTGCCCCCGAATACAGCCGGTTAAACCGGACTAAAGCAGCCCTCAACGCTTCATTTTAAGCGGTCGAATCGGCCCGTTTGTGCTATGCCCTTGGTCACGCGCCGCCCATGGTCTCGACGAGTCCAGGATCCATGTCCACTGACCAGACCCAACCGGCAGCGACGTATCAGAGGCCGCACCCAAAGGCCGCCCAAAGGCCGTAGGATCTAAGGGGAGGATGACGCCATGGCGAGCGAAAAGCCGGTCCCAAAGCCCATTGTCGGCCCGATCCTGCATTTCCGAGGCGAAGGCAACGACCGATGGCGGCTCTCCGCGCTGTTCGTCTTTGAGGGCGCCACCGAACCCGATGACCTGATCGTCGAGGGCATTGGCCTGCCAATCCCTCCGCGCCATGTCTTCGTCTGGCGAGGCCGCCATATCTGGCGCTTTGTGTTTTCACTGCCGCGCGGCCAACATGATCAGCGCATAAGCTATGGCTTCCCCCAACGGAACGCCAAATGGGCCGTCACGGTGCCCGGCCAGTTCGTTTCCCTGCGCCTGGCTTACACGTCCTCTAACGGCATTCATGATGCCGACCAAGTGGCTTCGCTGCCCAACGGTGCCGATGGTATGTGGGCGCCCCTGTTGCGGCAGCACACCGAACGACCTTACCACCTTTTGCTTCAAGGCGGCGACCAGCTCCACGCTGACAATTTGTGGCGCGAATGTGCGGCGCTGGCCGAATGGTGGCGACACCCTGCCCCTAGCCGCTATGCTCAACCCTTTACCCGCGCTATGGCCGACCAGGCCATGGATTACTTCTTCGATGCCTATTGCGCGACTCTGGCCCAACCGGCCTATGCTCGCGCCATGGCCTCGATTCCGTCGGTGATGATGTGGGATGACCACGACATTTTTGATGGTTGGGGCTCGCGCCCAGACCCCGAACACCAATGCCAAGTCTATCGTGGCCTGTTCGCCGTGGCCCGCCGGCAATTCTCGTTGTTTCAATTGGGCGCCGGCATCCGCGATCCGCTGGAGCAAGTGTGGGGCGCCGAAACCGCAACCTTCAGCCAAGGCTTCCGGGTTGGCGATCTGGGGATTCTAGCCCTCGATCTGCGCTCGGAACGCAGCCGAAGCGGCATCCTGGGCGAGGCCACCTGGAAAGAGCTGCCGAACTGGTTGACCCGATTCGCTGGCTGCAAGAACCTGCTGATCATGTCCTGCGTTCCCCTGGCCTTTGTCGGCGTTGGCGGGATCGAGAGCTTCGTCAGTCGCCTGCGTCCGGGATCCCATGCCGACGACGACCTCCGCGACCAGTGGCGTAGCCCGAGCCACCGGGACGAATGGTTACGCCTCCTGCATCTGCTGGCAGATTTCAGCCTGCGCTACCGTTGCCGCATCACGACGCTCTCGGGCGAGGTCCATTTGGGAGCGGCGGCGTCGATTCACGGGCAGGGCGTGGAGCTATGGCAACTGATCGCTTCCGGCGTGGCCCATCCGCCGCTTGGCTCCCTAGCCACCTGCGGCCTGCGCTGGTTGGCGCGGGACTCGGAGCGGATTTCGGATGAATTCACCTTGGAATTGCCGCGTTTTGCCGAAACCCGGCGGCGCTTCATCCGGGCCCGTAATTTCCTGAGCCTGGGCTTTGACCGGCAAAATCATGTCCTGGCCCGTTGGCACTCGGAACGCTCGCCGGATCAGTATAATCTCATTATCTAACCCCCGTCTCGATGGGCGTTCGGTGAATGATCTGTAAGCGTTTGCGGAGCAACCGTGACCTGATGAGAGTCCCTGGCCAATCTGGCGGACCTTCCCTCTTTCCTTCTTTTTTCCAGGCCAAAGGCCATCCCCATGGCTGAACGCGACGACAAGGACCGCGACCGCCCCTCTCCAGAAGCCCTGCTGGAACAGGTCAATCGAGAGCATCGTGGGCGGCTGAAAATCTTCCTGGGCGCCGCGCCCGGCGTCGGGAAAACCTACGCCATGTTGCGCACCGCCCAATTCCGGCGGCGCGAGGGCGTCGATATCGTAGCTGGCGTGGTTGAAACCCACGGACGGCGCGAAACCGAAGCCTTTTTGCGGGGTTTGGAAACCATTCCGCGCCAGAAGATCGAATATCGCGGCCTCCATTTCGAAGAAATGGACATTGACGCGATCCTGCGTCGCCGGCCCAAGCTGGTGCTGGTGGACGAGCTGGCCCACACCAACGTCCCTGGCAGCCGTCACCCTAAGCGTCACCAGGACGTGACCGAACTGCTGGATGCCGGGATCGACGTCTATTCGACCTTGAATATCCAGCATTTGGAAAGCCTCAACGACGTTATCATCCGCATCGCCGGCATCCAAGTCCGCGAAACCGTTCCTGACAGCGTGCTCCAAAAGGCCGACGAGATCGAGGTCATCGATCTGCCGCCCCAGGAGTTGATGCAACGCATGTCCGAAGGCAAGGTCTATATTCCCGACCAAGCCCGCCGGGCGATGCAGAATTTCTTCTCTCCGGGCAATCTGACGGCGCTGCGTGAACTGGCATTGCGCTACGCCGCCGAGCGTGTAGACGAGCAAATGCTGTCCTACATGCGCGCCCATGCCATCCCCGGACCCTGGCCGACTCGGGAACGGATCATGGTCTGCATCGGTACCGATGCCGTGGCATTCCGGCTGGTCCGCACCGGCAAGCGGGCTTCTGAACGCCGTCAGGCCCCTTGGGTGGTGGTCTATGTGGAAACCTCCCACCACCAGACCCTCCCGGACGAGGTCAAGGACCAAATCTCGGCGGCCTTGCGCCTAGCCGAGCAATTGGGGGCCGAAACCGCTGTTCTGAGCGGCGAAGATGTCATCCACGAGATCATCACCGCCGCCCGGCAACGCAATGTCAGCCAAATCATTGTCGGCAAGTCGCATCGGCCAACCTGGGCTCGACTGTTCCGCAGCACCGTGACCGATGCCCTGCTTTCACGCGGTCAAACCTTTGACGTGCTGGTGATCACCAGTGACGAATCCCCGACCAGCCCCAAATCCGTCGCCGCCGCTGCGGCCCGGCGCGCGGCGTCGGTCCCATGGAAAGACTATCTGTTCGCTCTGGAAGCCTCAGCCGTTGCCTTGGGGGCAGCTTTTCTGGGCGATACGGTGTTCGGTTTTTCCAATCTGGCCCTGATTTTTATGGCGGCCGTGCTGATCGCCGGCATTCGCGGCGGCATCATGCCATCTTTGGTTGTATCTCTATTTAGTTTTTTCTCCTACACCTACTTTTTCAAAGAACCGCGCTACACCCTGCTGATTTATAACTCCCAGGAGATTTTTGAGTTTGCGGCCTTCCTGGCCGCCGCTGTCGTCACCGGGAACTACACAGCCGGCGTGCGGCGACGGGAACAAGCCGCCAAACAAAGTGCCCGCCGCACCGCCACCCTCTACGACTTCAGCCGCAAGATCGCCGGAGCCGGCGTGATCGACGATGTGCTATGGGCGGTCGTCCACCATGTGGCCTCCACCATCGAAGGGCGAGCCCTAGTCCTGATGCGCAAGGATGTCGGGCTCGAGATCGTGGCCGGCTATCCTCCCGAAGACCAGTTAGACACGGTCTCGGGCGCTGCCGCCAATTGGGCTTGGAACCACGGCAAAACCGCCGGTCGAGGGTCGGGTACGTTGCCCGGCGCCGAGTGGCTGTTTCTGCCATTGCGCACCGCACGCGGGCCGGTGGGAGTGCTGGGTGTGGCCATGCGCGGGCCGGATAAACTGCTCTCCCCCGAACAAACCCGATTGCTGGATGCCCTAGCCGGTCAGGCGGCCGTGGCCATCGAGCGGACCAATCTGGTTTCGGATTACGAACAACAACGGGTTTTGGCTGAAACCGAACGACTGCGCGCGGCGTTGCTGTCATCGATTTCCCATGACCTCCGCACGCCACTGGTAGCCATCACCGGCTCGGTGACAAGCCTGCTCAGTTATTGGAAAACCTTCGACGACAGCACTCGTCAAGATCTGTTGCAAACCGTGGTGGACGAAGCCGAGCGATTGAACCGCTTCGTCCAAAATCTGCTGGACATGACTCGCCTAGGCTCCGGGGCTCTACAACCGCGCCTCGATTGGGCGGAAATTCAAGATGTCATCGGCGCGGCCTTGGAACGGCTAAAAAAGCACGTCTCGAAACGCCCCCTGGATCTGGACATCGAGCCCGGCTTGCCGCTGCTCCATCTGGATTTTGTGCTGATCACCCAGGTCATGATTAATATCCTGGATAATGCCTGTAAATACTCTCCGGCAGGCAGCCGGATCGCCATCCGGGCTCACCGCGATGACCGCCGCGTGATGGTGGCGGTGACGGATGAAGGACCGGGCATCCCCGAAGACGAACGCGAACGGGTGTTCGATATGTTCTATCGGGTCAAAACCACCGGCCAGCAAACCATGGGGACCGGCCTGGGATTAGCCATCTGCCGGGGCATCGTTGAAGCCCATGGCGGAACGGTCTCGGCCCATTCCGGCCCGTCCAACCGGGGCACCGTGATCACCATTGGCCTCCCCATCGCCGACGCACCGCCCCTTCCGGTCCACCTAGACGAACCACCGGCCCCGGACCCTGCCGACCTGCTCTTGCCGCCCGAACACTCTCATCCTGTACAGAAGTAAAGCGCGATGAAATAGGTGACGCGATGACCGACTGATCCCATATCCTGAGGTAACGGTTATCTTTTTGAAAACCCTGCGGATGACGTGATGGGCGATATCCCTGCGAAGAAGATCCTGGTGATCGACGACGAGCCGCAAATCCGAAAATTCTTGCGGATCAGCCTTGGCGCCCATGGGCACGCCGTCCTCGAGGCTGCCACGGCGGGCGAGGCGGTGGCCTTGGCGGGTTCCCAGGCCCTGGACCTGATCATCCTGGACCTGGGTTTGCCCGATCTGGACGGCCACGAGGCGCTATCCCGGCTGCGGGATTGCTGCCGGGCCGCGATCATCGTCTTGACCGTGCGAACCGGCGAGGCCGACAAGATCGAGGCTCTGGATCGGGGCGCCGACGACTATGTGACCAAGCCGTTTGGTATCGGCGAGTTAATGGCTCGCATTGATATTGCGTTACGCCACCGGACGGCCTTGGGCGACGCGCCGAACCGGGAGTTCCGAACCGCCGATCTGGTGGTTGATCTCGAAACACACCGGGTCACGCGGGGCGACCTTGACATTGCACTCACCGCCCGCGAGTTCGAAACCCTGCGCTTTTTGGTCCAGCATGCAGGCAAGGTTCTGACACACCAGCAAATTCTTCGCGAAGTCTGGGGACCGGCTCATATCCATGAAACCCAGTATCTCCGCGTTCATATGGGCAAGCTGCGCAAGAAGCTGGAGCCTGAACCGGCCCGCCCTCATTTTATCATTACCGAACCAGCGGTCGGGTATCGGTTCAAGCCGGCTGATTAGGAGAGGGCGCGGATGCGCCCGCCCGGCGTCTGGGCAGGCCCTAACACTGACACAGCGCCGGCCCTCGGGCCGCGACGGCGGCCCCGCGCGCCCATGCGCGCGAAGCCAAGGGCGCGGATGCGCCCGCCCGGCGTCTGAGGGCAGCCTTGATGAGTCACCATCAAGGCCCGATGGTATCAGCCGCCCACCGCCGCCTTTTGTAACGCGGTCAGCTCTGCAATTCCCTGACGGGCCAACCGCAGCAGCTCCAGGAATTGGGGCTCGCTAAAGGGGCGCTCTTCGGCTGTGCCTTGAATCTCGACAATGCCACCGCTGCCGGTCAGGACGAAGTTGGCGTCAGCCTGGGCGTTGCTGTCCTCGGCATAATCCAGATCCAGCACCGGAGTTCCCTGATACAGGCCACACGACACCGCCGCCACCGAGTCGATCAGCGGCAGAGTCTTGATCGCTTTAACCCGGATCAGATGTTGGAAGGCTAAATGCAGGGCAACATAGCTGCCGGTAATTGCAGCGGTTCGCGTTCCACCATCGGCTTGGAGCACATCGCAGTCGATCTTAATCTGGATTTCCCCCAGCGCCTTGCGATCCGTTATGGCCCGGAGAGCACGACCAATCAGGCGTTGAATTTCCTGGGTTCGCCCGGACTGACGCCCCCGCGCAGCCTCCCGATCCGTGCGAGTCGCAGTTGATCGCGGCAGCATCCCGTATTCTGCCGTCACCCAACCTAACCCGCTGTTCCGCATGAAGGGAGGCACCCGCTCGTCGACGCTGGCGGTGCAAAGGACGTGGGTATCGCCAAAGCGGACCAGACACGAGCCTTCGGCGTATTTGGCAAAGCCGGGCTCAAGGCTGACGGTACGCAAGGCATCGAAGGCCCGGCCCGAAGGGCGTTGGGTCGTGGTCATAAGGACAATCATCCGGTCGTTGCTGTTGGTTCACCCGCAATCGGGCCGACCAGACTAGCGCCCCTGACCGGCGGCGTCCATGACCGTCAACCGATTGTCCAGCGCCACCTCACCCAATCAGTGCGTATACGCCACCGGAACATACCATCCCGGAGGCAGATTGGCCCGGTGGTCGGCATAAACCAATCCATTGGGTAGGTGATGGTCGCTGATGACGGTATCGTCCCGGTCGCCGCTATGAGCCGTGCTGCCGGCATGGGCATTACCACCATGGGCATCGCTATGAGCGTCGCCACTATGGGTTCCCTCACTATGGGCAGCATGGGCGTTGTCGCCATGGGCATCACTATGAGCGTCGCCGTGGTGATCGCCATGGGAGGTCGGGGCCGGAGCCGACGGACGATTGGCGACGGAGGCCGGATGACCGTCTCCGACTTCGGCGCTGGCAAGCTGTAGCAGCGGGGCTGGTTTGGCGGACGGGCCTGTCGGAGTCGAGCCCGACAACGAAACCGCCGTTGCCACGGGAGCCAGGGCAGGAACAGGAACGGGTGCCGGCTTGGCTACGGGCAGCGCAGAAGCCGACGACTCGGCGTCTCCGTTCGACTCCTTAATATCTGGCCCCTTGGGTACGCTCGGAGGAACCGGAGTCGGAGTCGATAGAGCCGCAAGGACCATCGCCGCTGGTTTGGCATCGGGATCGCCATCAACAGCCGAATGAGCCGGTCCATCGCCGACTCGCAGCGATGCCACCACCGTCATGCGCGGGGTCGGAGACGCTCCCACCGGATCGATGCCCGCAATCTGGGGCGAAATCACCGCCATGTAATGCTTGGTTTCGTCCGGCAGCGGGCGGTGAGTCTTGAGCGTGACTTCGTACCGTCCGGGCCCGGCGTTGTAAGCGGCCAGAAAACCGGGGTTGCCGTATTGGTCATACATCTCGCGGATATAGGCGGTCCCCGCCATGATATTGTCATGCAGATCAAAGGGATCCTTGCCAAGCCCGTAAGCCGCGCTCAGATCGGCCCAGGTGGACGGCATCACCTGCATCAATCCCATGGCGCCCTTCGGGCTGACAATCGGCTGGCCATGGAAAAGAGGCCGCCCCCCGCTTTCCTGCTGCATCACGGCGCGGATCCAACGTTCAGGAACATTGAATTTTTGCGAGGCTTCGTGGATATAACTGTCTATAGTTCCGGCGGGAGCCGGAGCTGGAGCCGCCGTGATTTGCGGCGCGGGTGCGGGGACTTCAGCACAGCCCTCCAGCATCCAGGGCGAGCACAAGATCGATAGCGTAACAATGAGATGTCGTTGGCAACGGGCTGTTGGCCGAACACGTCGCATCATCGGTCTCGTCTCCCCCTCGGCAACTTGAGCGATACACTCACCAAACAAATCAGTTGCGCGATTATCTTCAGATTTCACTTTAGCAATAACATTACTGCTTCCTTACCGTACAGACAAAAAAAGCCACGGTCGGAAATTTTTTACGACGGGGCGCAGGAGCGCCCACCCAGCGCCCAAGACTCAAGGCCTTAACGTCAAGGCTCGACGATAGAGAACCGCCGGAAAGGGACGACTCGATCATGCCAACACCGTCACCCACACCGCCCAAAGACACTCTGACCAAGGACGCCCTGGAGCGCGTGATTCGCGAAGGCGTGCCGTTGGTCGGCGATATGGGGGTGACGGTCGAGGCCTTGGAACCAGGCCTCATCCGTTTGCGCCTCCCCTACCGCGCCGACTTTGTCCGCCCCGGCGGAACCGTGACCGGGCCGGTTCTGTTTGCCCTGGCCGATGTGGCGCTGTGGGGAGCCGTTCTCAGCCTGATCGGACAGGTCGAACTGGCGGTGACCACCAGCATGACAATTAACTTTTTGCGGCGCCCGACGCTTCGGGCCATCGAGGCCGAAGCCCGGATCCTCAAACTCGGCAAGCGGTTGGCCTATGGCGAAATCACCCTGTGGTCCGAAGGAGAGGAGGAGCCGGTTGCTCATGTCACCGGAACCTACTCGATTCCTCCCCACGCCCCGATGGCCATCCCGCCCAGCCATATGCTCTCGACAGGCTCCGAGTCTGCCGTAAAAAGTTAAGTTTTAGCAAAGGGTTGGTCGGCAGTGCGCTCATGTGGTATCTGGATACCGCATGACAACACCTTGCCGGTCTTGCGTCTTTTCGGTTGACAGGATGCATGCCCCAGCCTACAACGCCGCCGGGTCCCTCCGGCGTCTTCCGCCGCCTGTGTGGGTGCCGTCGAATTGCCGCCGCGTGGTTCCTTGACGATCGTCGTCGGGAGAATCCGTCGGGAGAATCCGTCGAGAGAGTCCATGAAAACCTATAACCTTAAGCCAGCGGACATCGACAAGAAGTGGTTTGTCGTCGATGCCGATGGTGTGGTCCTGGGACGATTGGCCAGTGTTCTGGCCACCATCCTACGGGGCAAGCACAAGCCGACCTATACGCCGCATATGGATTGCGGTGATAACATCGTCGTGATCAATGCCGCTAAAGTTCGCCTGACCGGCAACAAGCGCAAGGACGATGTGTTCTATTGGCACACCGGCTATCCCGGCGGCATCAAGGGCCGTTCTAAGGGCCAGATTCTCGACGGTCGGTATCCCGAGCGCGTGCTTGAAAAGGCCGTGGAACGGATGGTCCCGCGCGGCCCGCTTGGTCGCCGTCAGATGGGCAATTTGCGCGTTTACGCCGGCCCGGCCCATCCCCACGACGCTCAACAACCCGAAGTGCTCGACATCGCGTCGCGCAACCCCAAGAACAAGAGGAGCGCTTAAAGCCCATGTCGAGCGCGACCCCCCAAACTTTCGCCAGCCTTAAGGATCTCCCCGGTTCTTCGGCAACTGCCGTCGATGCCGTTCCGTCGGAGAGCACCGATCTGCCCGAGCCCAAGATTGACGCTCAGGGCCGGGCCTATGCCACTGGCAAACGCAAAAACGCAGTGGCTCGGGTCTGGATCAAACCCGGCTCTGGGCGCGTGACCGTCAATGGTCGTGACAGCACCGTTTATTTCGCCCGCCCTGTGTTGCGGATGATCGTCAGCCAGCCTTTCGGCATCGTTGCCCGCGTCGACCAGTATGACGTGGTTGCGACGGTTGTTGGCGGTGGTCTGTCCGGTCAGGCTGGCGCGGTACGTCATGGCATTTCCAAGGCGTTGACCTATTTCGAGCCGGTGTTGCGGGGTCCGCTCAAGGCGGCGGGCTTCCTGACCCGTGATAGCCGCGTGGTCGAGCGCAAGAAGTATGGTCGGGCCAAAGCCCGTCGCAGCTTCCAGTTCTCGAAGCGCTGATCGACGCCACGTCTCGATGGGGAAATGGCGGCCGGTCAGATCGACCGGCCGCCTTTTTTCGTTTTCACTCTCGGACTGCTCAGGCTCTGCCATGCCCACCGCCACTCCTTCCATCCGCATCGGCGTCCTTGGCGCCAGTGGTTATACCGGCGCCGAATTGCTGCGGCTGTTGTTGCGCCATCCTGCTGCCGAGCTTCGGGTGCTGACCGCCGAACGCCAAGCGGGCAAGCCGATGGCCGAGATTTTTCCGCATTTAGCGCCGTTCGGCCTGCCGACTCCGGTCAAAATCGAAGAGGTGGACTGGTCGCAGCTCGACTTCGTGTTCTGCGCCTTACCCCACGGCACCACCCAGAACGTGATCGCCCGACTGCCCCACAGCCTCAAGGTGGTGGACCTGTCGGCGGATTTCCGGCTGCATGATCCGGCCGTTTACGCCGAATGGTACGGTCACGAACATCACGCCCCGGACTTGCAGCGGGAAGCGGTCTATGGCCTGACCGAACTCAACCGCCTGGGAGTACGCAAAGCCCGGTTGGTGGCTAACCCTGGCTGTTATCCCACGGCGGCGATGCTGCCATTGATTCCCTTGCTTCTTGACAATCTGATCGAGCCGGGTGGCCTGATCATCGATGCCAAGTCGGGGGTTTCGGGCGCAGGCCGGGACGCCAAGCAAGCCAATCTGTTCTCCGAAATCAGCGAAGGCATCAACGCTTACGGCGTTGGCCACCATCGCCACATGCCCGAAATGGAGCAGGAATTGCGGCTCGCCGCCGGGCGGCCCGTGTCTCTATCCTTCACGCCGCACCTGATCCCGATGAACCGGGGGGAATTGGTTACAACCTATGTTCGGTTGGCCGATGGCGTCACCGCCGACGACTTGCGGGCAGCGTTGGCACAAAAATACCAGAATGAACCGTTCGTTAAGGTGGTTCCGGCTGGGGTTGCGCCCGCCACCCGCCATGTGCGCGGCTCCAACCATTGCCATATCGGCGTGTTTGCTGACCGCCCCGCACGCTCGGCCATTGTGATTTCGGTGATCGATAATCTGGTCAAAGGGGCTTCGGGCCAGGCGATTCAGAATATGAACGTCATGCTCGGCCTTGCCGAGACCACTGGGTTGGAACAGGTGGCGCTGTTTCCTTAAACAAAAGATGCGGCCCCACAAGCAAGGAGGAGTGGCGATGAGCGGAACGATCCTGCCGTACAAGGGCGTTCTTCCGACGATCCACGCAACGGCGTTCATCGCGCCCTCTGCGGTGGTGATTGGTGACACCGAGATTGGCGAAGACAGCGGCATTTGGTTCGGATGCGTGGTGCGTGGTGACGTCAATGTTATCCGCATCGGCAAACGCACCAACATTCAGGATGGAACCATCATCCATGTCGCGTCTCGAGGTCAGGGCACCTTCATCGGCGACGACATCACCATTGGCCATATGGCGGTGCTCCACGCCTGCACTCTAGAGGACCGCTGCTTCATCGGGATGAAAGCCTGTGTGATGGACGGCGCCTATGTCGAAAGCGATGCCATGGTCGCCGCCGGAGCTTTGGTCACGCCAGGGAAACGGGTTCGGCGGGGGCAACTTTGGGCCGGGAACCCGGCGCGTCACCTGCGCGACCTCACCCCCGAAGAGATTGCCTTCTTCCCCGAATCCGCGCGACACTATGTCGGGTTAGGGCGGACTTATCGCGGTTAGCGGTGGCATCCCCGTTAAGGGTTCAAAGGGCCGACCGGCCCTTTGCGGGGGTGGCGGAGCCCGCAAAAAGCGCGAGGCTCTGTTTTTTGTACTCGCAGAGAGGCACAGCCTCCCTGGCCTCAAGCGCAAGGCTTATCGGTGTAACGCAACATGAACGGGTTGGGTTTCGATAAACCGCCAGCGGCGACTCGGGTGGTGGTGGCCATGTCCGGCGGAGTCGATTCATCGGTGACGGCAGCGTTGCTGATGGAACAGGGCTACGAGGTGGTCGGCGTCACGCTTCAGCTTTATGACCACGGGCAAGCGGTGGGCCGGGAGGGCTCGTGTTGCGCCGGCCAGGATCTCTACGACGCCCGGCGGGTCAGCGAGCGTTTGCAGATACCTCACTATGTTCTTGATTTCGAAAGCCGTTTCTCTGAGACGGTGATTGACGCCTTTGTCGCGGGCTATCTGCGGGGCGAAACTCCGATTCCCTGCATCCGGTGCAATCAGACGGTTAAATTCCGAGACCTGCTCGCCACGGCTCGGGATTTGGGCGCCGACGCCTTGGCCACCGGCCATTATGTTCGACGCCAGATGGGCGATGGCGGCGCCGAACTCCATCGAGCCGTCGAAGCGGCGCGCGACCAAAGCTATTTCCTGTTCGCCACCACGCAGCCGCAATTAGAATTTCTGCGCTTTCCACTGGGCGCAATGACCAAGGACGAGACACGGGCCTTGGCGCGGCGCTTTGACCTGCCGGTAGCAGCCAAACCAGACAGTCAGGACATCTGTTTCGTTCCGGGAGGTTCCTATGCCGCCCTGGTCACAGCCCGGCAACCCGAAGCCGTACAACCGGGGGAGATCGTTGATCTGGAAGGGCGGGTATTAGGCCGTCATCCTGGCATCATCCATTACACCGTTGGTCAGCGTCGCGGTCTGGGCCTGAACGCCCGCCCTGGCCAGGACCGCGAGCCGCTGTTTGTGGTGGCTTTGGAGGCCCAGGAACGGCGGGTGGTGGTTGGCCCCCGAACGGCACTGGCCCGCCGACGGGTCCAGATTCACGACGTCAACTGGCTGGCTGCAACGCCTCCATCCGAAGGACTGGCGGTAACAGTCAAGTTGCGCTCTGCCCAACCTTCGGTTGCTGCGACGCTCTTTTTAGACGGGGACCACGCCGAAGTGCTGCTGGCCGAACCCGAATATGGCGTGGCTCCGGGCCAAGCCTGCGTTGCTTATCAGGGCAATCGCCTGTTGGGAGGCGGCTGGATCATCGGAAGCACCGCTGAATAGCGGGATTTGAGAGGCAATGGGATAAAAAGCCGAGAAATCGTTGATCTTATACCATCGGGCCTTGATGTTGACTCATCAAGGCTGCCCTCAGACGCCGGGCGGGCGCATCCGCGCCCCCTAGAGTCCACACACGGGGGCTTCGCGTCCACGAGGACGCGGGGCCGCCGTCGCGGCCAGAGGACCGGCGATGTGTCAGTATCAGGGCTCGCCGGTATCAGTTACGGCCTTTCTTTTATTTCCTTCCCTATCTATGTCATCAGACCTGATCGCTTGGGGACTTTCCCTGTGAACTCTGAGGTTGCTCGAAAAGCAACGACTGGTTGGTGATGTGTTAAGAAATTCTGGATTTTCAGGGCTGTTAATTGGCGTTAATATCTCTACTATAGAAAGTTGGCGTCCAAATTGCCCAACCATCGCAAATATAGAGCCTTTCCTCAAAGCCATACGAACAAGATTTACATCGACTGATCACGATAGTCGCCGTTACTATTGTTGCAGACGCTAATCGGTTGATCTGGACGAGGCAAAACGCGACCCTCGAATGGCCCGACACAATGATCGCCCCCGACACTGTTGCCCGAGAAGGCTTCTGCACGGACAAGCAAATTCCAGTCATTTAGGGCTTGACAGGTTGGTCAGTTTTCTCTAAACAGCGCCACGCCCTGCGGCGGAGTAGCTCAGCTGGTCAGAGCAGAGGAATCATAATCCTTGTGTCGGGGGTTCAAATCCCTCCTCCGCTACCATTTGAAAGGCCCGGCTTGGTTGCTAACCAAGCCGGGCCTTTCGTCATGGCTCACGAGGTTGGGGCTTGCTCTCTCAAGCGATGGTGAGCTTTCCATGGGGCGGTATCCGGCATAAACTTTTGCGCCTCATTCGGATCGGAAGCCGCCTGTAACCCTGCGGAAGACGACGGAGAGTCATACCATCGGGCCTTGATGGTGACTCATCAAGGCTGCCCTCAGACGCCGGGCGGGCGCATCCGCGCCCCCTAGAGTCCACACACTGGGGCTTCGCGCGCATGGGCGCGCGGGGCCGCCGTCGCGGCCCGAGGACCGGCGATGTGTCAGTATCAGGGCTCGCCGGTATCAGAGAGAAACACCCGGTGCCTCGGAGTTTGCCGTCGATCCGGGCCAGACGTTCGAAGCCGACATGGTAGCTATGGTGAAGATAAAGCAGCAGAGCCCGGATGGCCCGGCGGCATCCCCTAACCATGACACAGCACCGACCCTTGGGCCGTGACAGCAGCCTCATGTCCTTGTGGATGCGAAGCCCCAGTGTGGCCCGCTTGGCCTCTGAGGGCAGCCTTGATGAGCCAACATCAAGGCACGAGAGTTATGACCTCTATACAGTGTTATAGCCAACAAAGCACCAGCACTGCTGCGCTGGTGTCTTTTAAACTTGTTTAGTGGCTCATCGGACGATGATTCAAAGTCGATAGGAAATTATCAATAATCATTATGAATGAATCGGTATTGCGGGGGGGTCGCTCACCAAATCAAAGCTGTAACTGACGGCTTCATTGAGCGTACTATAAATATTATTGTGACCCAATTTAATATCGAACCCAGATCGCCGGAATAAGGACATCGCTTGTGGTGGGGCACAGCATAAAATCATATTTCCTCCAATTTTAGCCATTCGTGCGTGTATATTTTCCAAGGCTTCTAACCCTGTTGTATCAATATTTAATAATTCAGATAGATCAATTATCATTACCTTAACACGATCAGTATCAATCTCGGCGACAGCGTCCAATTTATCAACAGACCCAAAAAATAATGATCCGCGAATACGAACAACACTTACAGTTCCACCACAAAAATCACGAATATCAAGATTTGTTAAACTTGATATCCTTGTTATAAAGAAAATACATGACAATACCAAGCCGATTTCGACTGCGATAGATAAGTCAACTGTAACTGTTAGAATGAATACCGCAAGCAATATTACCTTATAGTTGTTCGAGTAACTACGCATTTCTAGGAATTTTCGCCATTCTCCCATATTATAAGAAACAAATAGTAAAATAGCCGCTAAAGATGCCATAGGAATATCACTCGCCAATGGCGCTGCCACCAGCACGATGAAAAGTAGTGTTAATGAATGAACAATGCCCGATACTGGCGTAATCGCACCAGAACGTATATTTGCAACTGTTCGTGCAATTGCGCCTGTGACACAAAATCCACCAAATAAAGGAACAACAAAGTTAGCAATACCTTGCCCAATGAGTTCTTGTGAGGAGTCATGCTTTTCACCAGTCAGGCTATCCGCCACACGCGCGCATAACAATGATTCAATCGAACAAAGCAAAGCTATCGTTATCGCTGGCGGTATAATATTCCTTACATTCTGCCAGCCTGTGTATGGCATCGTGATGCTTGGCAAGGTGTGGGGTATGCCGCCAAATTTGGTTCCAATTGTCTCAATGTTCAGATGTAAGTAGCGCACCATAACAACGCCAATAACAACAGCAACAATGGTTCCAGGCACCCGCGACATTATAGATACTATTTTTCGAGTGTGCAGTACATTAGATTTAGGCCAAAGCATTATTGCAAACAAACATGAGACCCCAACAAACACTGCTTGCGTATTTAGATTATTTATATTGGCAATTATATATTGTATTTTGGAAATAAATTCAGCTGGAGCTTCGTTTCCTGGCAAACCTAAGAAGTCCTTTATCTGCGAGAGTCCGATCAATATAGCGATACCGTTAGTGAATCCAATCACAATGGAGACGGGAATGTGCCTAATTAAAGCTCCAACTTTAAATATACCCATGACCAATAAAATTACTCCAGCAAGCATGGTTGCTAACTGAAGATTTAATACTCCATATTGCTCAATCACACCATAAACTATTACAATAAATGCACCTGCTGGACCGCCAATTTGAACTGTAGATCCACCGAATGCAGATACCAAGAAACCGCCAATGATTGCCGTATACACGCCGGCCTCTGGACGCATGCCAGACGCGATAGCAAATGCTATTGCCAATGGAAGCGCAATAATACCAACAGTAATACCCGCAAAAACGTCTGACGTAAATTTTTTAACAGTATACGCTCTTAGTGCCGTGCTGATCATCGGCTTGAATTCTGGAAGTAGATACATCTACTGGGCTTTCATTCTCTAATTATGGGCGCCATCACTCGGTAAGCGCTGTGAGCTTCACGACACCGTATCACATAGTACTCGTGTAAAGTCCTTTTGTGAACTCCGAAGGATACAGGCGCCTGCTTAAAATGTCGGGGGATTCGTCAATTGGGCGCCGGTATCGGCCTCCTGAGGGCCCTGGGGCAGTGGACGCACCATCGCGAGCGTCTGGACGGCCCGGCGTGGTCGGAGCCCCCCTGGCATGTGCGGACGCTCCTTTTGCGTGCAATTGAGCAGTTATACCGGCGAGCCCTGATACTGACACATCGCCGGTATCGGCGGCGACCACCGCCGCGCGCCCCATGGCGCGCAGCCAAGGGCGCGGATGCGCATGCCCGGCGTCTGAGGGCGCTGCGGACGTGTCAACGTCCAGGGCCATGGTATTACGGGCTTCCCTCGTCTGGCGCGGCGCGCTCCTGCCAGCGCCACAGGCCGTCGCGCTGATAAAGCCAGGGATATTGCGTGACCATGCGGCGAACCAGGGTCAAGCGGTAGCCCGTAAGGGCGATGGCCGTCAGCAAGACGGTGTGGCCGAGAAAGCCGGGCAGCGACCAAAGCGGCCCCTGAAACAGGGCATAGGTCAAAAAACGGTCGCCGGCTCCCAAGAGTGGACCGTAAAGCAACATGAGGCCGACGGGACGCCAAGCCGAGGCCGCCGCCTGGCCGGTCATAAAGGCGCAACCGCCGAACAGTCCCACCGTCAATCCCCAAAAAACCGGCCAGGAGATCTCCGAGATCAGCGACTCGATCATGGGATCAATCCACCACAATGCGGGGAGGCGGGTTGGCGGTCTGGGTGGCGACTCGCTGCCAAATCGCAGCCGCGATGGTGCGGAAGGCGCGGGCGTGCTCGCTTTCGGGAGCACTGACGACAATGGGGCAGCCCTGGTCCGATGTCTCTCGAATCGCCATATCCAGGGGAATTTCTCCAAGAAAATCAACGCCAAGCCGTTCGGCCTCACGCCGAGCGCCGCCATGATTGAAAATGTCGCTTCGTCCGCCGCAGTGGGGGCAAGTGAAATAGCTCATATTTTCAATGATGCCGAGGACCGGGACATCCACCCGACGGAACATGTTCAATCCCTTCCGGGCATCGAGCAAGGCCAGATCCTGGGGTGTCGAGACAATCACCGCCCCGGCCAACGGGACTTGTTGGGCCATGGTCAATTGGGCGTCGCCGGTGCCAGGCGGCATGTCAACCACCAGCACATCCAATGGCCCCCAGGCGACATCGAACAGCATTTGTTGGAGCGCGCTTTGGACCATCGGGCCGCGCCAGATCATCGGTGTATCCTCGGCCACCAAAAAGCCGATCGACATGGTGGCCAAACCATAACGCATGATCGGCGCCAAACGCTCACCATCGGCTTGGGGCTTTTCGGTGATGCCCAGCAAGCGCGGGAGCGAAGGGCCGTAAACATCGGCATCCAACAGACCAACCCGCAGCCCTTGGCCGACCAAGGCCAAAGCCAGATTGATAGCGGTGGTGGATTTGCCAACGCCGCCCTTGCCCGAAGCCACAGCGACCACCGCATGAATCCCGGATAGCGACGGGCGGACACGCGGGGGCGGCCCCCCGTGCCCGTGGCCTCCATGGTCGTGAACCTGTGAAGCGTTTCGGTTGGGCGGTGGGCGGTGGGCTGTCAGAACCGCCGTGACAGCTTCGATGCCATCGAGACGCTTGACCGCGCTCTCGGCGGCATGGCGTATGGGTTCAGCCTGGGCGGCGCGGCGCGGGTCAACCTCGATGGCGACGGTGACGGCGCCATCCTGTATAGTGAGCCCCGCGATCATGCCGAGGGAAACAATGTCCGCGCCGCGTTCCGAATCGGTGACGGTTCGCAAAGCGGTCAGGACCTGATCTTCGGTAACCTGCGCCATGGTCGAAATCTCCGCCGCCTCTCCACGATTGCGGCGGAGGGCCGGCCATTGGGGGACGGGTGGGCTCGGGCGGTGGACTATAGGGCGCAGCCGACGGGTTGAAAAGGGCGCTAGAGTGTGACCTAAACTAGGCTGTGACCACCAGACGAAAGGGATGCGAGCGAATGCCGTGGAGCAATCAAGGTGGGGGAGGCGGTGGCGGCCCCTGGGGTTCCCCGCCGGGCGGTAGCGGTGGCGGCGGAGGGCCGAGCCCGTGGGGGCGTCCGCCGGGCGGTGGCGGTGGTGGTGGTGGTGGGCCGCAGGCTCCCGACCTCGAAGAACTGCTGCGTAAAAGCCAGGACCGCCTACGCAAGATGATGCCTGGTGGGGTCGGCGGCAAGGGAATCGCGCTGGTCGGTGTGATCCTGGTCAGCTTGTGGTTGGCGTCCGGCATCTATCGCGTGTCGCCCGACGAGATGGGCGTGGTGCTGCGCTTCGGCGAATTCGTCTACAAGACCAATCCGGGCTTGCGTTACCACCTGCCGGCTCCGTTCGAGACGGTTTTCACCCCTAAGGTAACACGGGTCAATCGGATTGAAATCGGCTATCGGTCGGGCGGCAGCGATACCCGGCGGGGCGTATCCGCCGATCGTGAGCTTCCCGATGAAAGTCTGATGCTGACAGGCGATGAAAACATCATCGATATCGACTTTACCGTGTTCTGGGTCATCAAAGATCCGGTCCAGTATCTGTTCCGCATTCGCGACCCCGAATCGACGGTCAAGAAGGCGGCAGAAAGTGCTATGCGCGAAGTCATCGGTCGTACCGAATTGCAACCGGCCTTAACCGAAGCCCGCCAGCAAATCGAGACCAGTACCCTGGCGCTGCTCCAGACCATGCTGGATGAATATCAGACCGGCATCCAGGTGACTCAGGTTCAGTTGCAGAAGGCCGATCCGCCGGCTCCAGTGATTGATGCCTTCAATGATGTCCAACGAGCCCGCTCAGATCGTGAACGTCTTCGCAACGAGGCTGAAGCCTATCGTAACGACATTATTCCTCGGGCGCGCGGCGATGCCGAGCGACTGAATCAGGAATCCCAGGCCTATCGCGAACAGGTGGTAAGTTTGGCAACGGGTGATGCCTCGCGCTTCACAGCCATTTACCAAGCCTACACCCAAGCCAAAGAGGTCGTTTCGCGTCGGATGTATCTGGAGACCATGGAACAGGTGTTGCGCGGCGTGAATAAGGTTATCGTTGATACTCCGGCGGGTGCCCAGGGTGTCATTCCTTATCTGCCATTGCCGCAACTGATCCACTCGCCTGCCGCCGCCGCCACGTCGGCGGTTCAGTCCCAGCAGCAGCGCCGGTGAGGGGAAATCCATCATGAACCGTACACTGATCATTGTTGGCTTTTCTCTGGTGGTTGGCGCCTTTTTACTGTCAAATGCGCTGTTCACCATCAACGAAACACAACAAGCCGTCGTTCTCCAGTTCGGGGCTAAGGTCAAAGTGCTTCAGACCCCCGGCCTGAAGATCAAGTTGCCCTTTATCCAGAATGTGGTGATGATCGATCGTCGGGTTTTGGATGTGGACCCTCCGGTTGAGCAAGTGATCTTGGCCGATCAAAAACGGCTCGATGTCGATGCCTTCGCCCGTTATCGGGTTGCCGATCCTTATGTCTTCTATCAATCGGTCGGCAACGAGGTGGTCGCAGAGCAGCGGTTGGCGTCCGTGGTCAATTCGGCACTGCGCCGCGTGCTGGGTAATGTTACACTCTTGGCGGTGTTGTCCCAAGAGCGGACCAAGGTGATGTCGGACATCAAAGCCCAGGTCAATGAAGAGGCTAAAGGCTTTGGCATCGAGATCGTCGACGTCCGAATCCGGCGGGCGGATTTACCTGAAGAGACCAGCCAGTCAATCTTTGCTCGGATGCGTTCGGAACGTGAGCGTGAAGCGGCAGAGGCGCGGGCCCAAGGTCAGGAACAATCCCAACAAATCCGGTCACGGGCGGATCGTGAACGGACGGTGATTTTGGCCGATGCGCAGCGGGATGCTCAAAAGGCACGGGGCGAAGGCGACAATCAGGCATTGCGGATCATTTCCGATGCAACCAATCGGGATCCGCAGTTCTACGCCTTTTATCGGTCGCTGGAAGCTTACCGTAACGCCATGCATAGTGACGACACGACCCTCGTCTTGTCGCCCACGGGTGACTTCTTCCGGTATTTTGGGAGCATCACCGGAGCGGTGCCGGCCTCAACTCCGGCTCCGGCAGGCCAATAAGCGGGGCGAATGGGAACGCTGTCATGTGCGTGTAAGGCTAACATGAGCCTGTGATGGCAACAGGAAGGAGGTCGGCGGTAAAATGGTGCCGTCGGCCATCTTCGGTGTCCGGTCTTCCGGCCTTGGGTGTGAGGCTATGGAGGAGGTGGGCGCGACGAAAGGGGATGGGGTGATGGTGGCTACCGGCAACCCAGCGACGGGCGACCCAACGGTGAAAGAGAGAGGAAGCGATCTGGCGGAACAGGTCGACACCTACCTTTTAGGGAAAGCCTACATCGCCGTACTGAAGCATCAATTGGCCAAAGGGGAGACATCCAACCGACGGCTGAAGGATGTTTTCGATGAAGCCTATCGGCAGGCCACCATCCTGGCCCAGTGCGGCCCCTCAGACACTGCGCCACCAACCGAAGAGGTTCATACTTATGTGGTTGGAAAAGCGTATATCGCCGTGCTGAAGCATCAACTCGCCAACGGGACCGCATCGGATCGGCGATTGAAGAGCGTGTTTGATGAAGCCTATCGCGAAGCGCTGGCGCTGGCCAAGTGCGAAACGTCCGGAGTGTTGGGGCCGTCCGACCCGAAACGGACATAACCCCCGGCGCTGCGGTCGGCGCTTGTACCGGCTGCGGTTCGCGCGATATTGAAGGCCGTAGACCCTATCATGCCGGTGAGCGTTGCCGTGAGTGATCCGCAGGTCGTTCGGGGGCAAGGCCTCCTTGATTGCGTCATTCTTTGTGGTTGCCGGCACTGTAGAACCTGGAATCTGTATCGGGACGTCAACAAGGTCAGGAGACCGCTTCCGTGAATCATCGTGCTCGTTACCGCGCCGTCGTCTCCGCTGCCCTGTTAGTCTTTGGGGTGGTGGTGGGCTCTGGCGCCGTTGCCGCCGCTCAGACCGATGCGGCGGCGCCTCGTGCCGGCGCACCGGCTCAGGGTTTCGCCGATCTGGCCGATCGCCTGTTGCCTGCCGTGGTCAATATCTCGACCACCCAGACCGTCTCTCAGCACAAGGGCGGCCATGGCAACGGTCCCGAAGCGCCACAATTGCCGCAGGGAACGCCCTTCGAGGATTTTTTCAAGGACTTCTTCGATCATCAGGGCAATAAGGACCAGAACGCCCAGCCGCGCCATGCCACTTCGCTGGGCTCGGGCTTCATCATCGACGCCAAAAAAGGATGGGTGGTGACCAACAATCACGTCATCCAGGACGCCGACGAAATCACCGTCATTCTGCACGACGACACCAACCTCAAGGCTGAAGTGGTGGGGCGCGACACCAAGACCGATATTGCCCTGCTCAAAGTCGCCACCGATCATCCGCTCGTGGCCGTTCCCTTCGGTGACAGCGACAAGATTCGCGTCGGAGATTGGGTGCTGGCCATTGGCAATCCCTTTGGCCTGGGCGGCACCGTGACGGCGGGTATTCTTTCGGCCCGTGCCCGCGATATCAATGCCGGCCCGTATGATGACTTTCTGCAAACCGATGCCTCGATCAATCGCGGCAACTCGGGCGGCCCGATGTTCAACCTCAATGGTGAGGTGATCGGCATCAACACCGCCATCTTCTCGCCGTCAGGCGGATCGGTCGGAATTGGCTTTGCGATCCCGTCCAATCTGGCAAAGCCGGTGATCGCCCAGATCGAGGATTTCGGCCACACCAAGCGCGGTTGGCTGGGGGTTCGCATCCAGGGTGTAACGCCGGAGATTGCCGAAAGCTTGGGAATGGCGAAGCCTCACGGGGCGCTGGTGGCCTCGGTGACGCCCGGTGGCCCCGCAGCGGCGGCGGGCATTCAGGCCGGCGACGTAGTGATCTCGTTTGACGGTAAAGAGGTCGGCGAGATGCGGCGGCTGCCGCGAATCGTCGCGGATACCCCGATCAACAAGGTTGCGCCGGTGGTGGTTTGGCGCAAAGGAAAGCAGGTAACGGTTCAAGCCAAGGTCGGGGAACTGGAAGTGGCCGAAGAGTCGGGCTTGTTGTCGTCAAACACCGACGATGCCGCACCCAAAACCGGGGCGGAACCCAAAGACTTTGACGAGCTGGGGCTGAAACTAGCGGCATTGACCCCGGATCTGCGTCAACAGTTCGAAATTGGTCCAGATGTCAAAGGCGTCGTGATTAGCGACGTTCAAGCCACCGGAGTCGCGGCGGATAAGGGCGTTCATGCCGGCGATGTCATTACCGAGGTCAACCAACAAGACGTGGCGGCCCCAGCGGATGTGGCGGCTGCCATCAAAAAGGCCCACGAGGACGGCAAAAAGTCGGTCTTGATGTTGGTCGACCGCCAAGGGGATCTGCGTTTCGTGCCCCTCCCGTTGGCCGCCGATCCTGGCAAGACCCCCAATGCCGACTCCAAGGCGCCAAGCACCAGTTCGGGTCAAGCCCCCAATGCCGACCCCGGCAAGGCGCCCACTCAAGACGCCCCTGCCAAGCCGTAAGAAAAGACAGCCTTTGGCGGTGTCCGAGATTTTTATTCTCGAATGCCGCCAAAGCGCGGCGGCGGATACCCGTCCTCAGGCCTTGATCTTGCCCCCTTGAGGCTGGCCCTTGGACGCCGAACGGGCGCATCGATGCCTTTGGCTTCGCGCTCGGGGGCACGAGGCTGCGGTCGCAGCCCAAGGATCGACGATGACACATTGTCACGACTCGTCAGCATAAGTTCCGGTTCTTTCGACATGGATCAAAAAGTGAATTGCTGGCTTGTCTCGAGCTGGCGATGACGTGCTATAAGGGACGCGGTGTGAAAACGCCGTCTTGCTTTGGCCCCCCTGTCTGTACGGTTTGCCATGCTCCGTCGCCTGATTCGTCCTTCGATGCTCTCCGCCTTCCGTCTGTCCGTTGCGGCGGTGCTGCTGGCGGCTCCACTGCTGGCATTCGGGCTTTCGGCCTGTTCCTCGGACAAGGACGAACTCCCCTATGTGGAGCGACCGCCCGAGCAAATCTATGACGAGGCCGCCAAGGCCATGGAGGATAAGAACTATAAGCAAGCCGCTAAATTGTTCGATGAGGTCGAGCGGCAGCACCCTTATTCCCAATGGGCAACCAAGGCGCAGTTAATGGCGGCCTTCGCTCATTATCAGAACCTGAAATATGACGATGCGATCGTTGCACTGGATCGGTATATCCAGCTTCATCCCGGCAGCGATCAGGTCTCCTATGCCTATTATCTCAAGGCATTGTGTTACTACGAACAGATCGCCGATGTTGGTCGAGATCAAAAGATCACTAAGCAGGCCCTGGAAGCGTTGAACGAGGTGGTCCGTCGCTTTCCCACCACAGAATATGCTCGTGATGCCAAGCTGAAGATTGATCTGACCACCGATCATTTGGCCGGTAAAGAAATGGCCATTGGCCGCTTCTATATCACCCAACAGAATTATGCCGCCGCGATTGGTCGTTTCCGCACCGTGGTCGATACCTACCAGACCACCAGCCACACCGCCGAGGCTTTGCATCGATTGGTCGAGTGTTATCTGTCGGTCGGTTTGATTGGAGAGGCGCAGCGGGCGGCGGCGATTCTCGGACATAATTTCCCCGGTAGCGACTGGTATCAAGATAGCTACGGCCTGTTGGTTGAGGCTGGCGTCAAGCCGTTGAGCGACAAGGCCGGAAATACGACTGCCGGAGGGGCCAAGGCCGATGGTGACAAAGCCGACACCGCCAAGGGTGGCGAGTCGTTCTGGGATTCTCTGTTCTAAAGATCAAACGAAGGCCGAGATCACCCATGTTGGTGTCTCTGACCATCCGCGACGTGGTGTTGATTGAGCGTTTGGTGCTGTCGTTTCGGTCAGGGCTGTGTGTGTTGACTGGGGAGACCGGGGCCGGAAAATCGATTCTACTCGATGCCCTGGGGCTGGCGTTAGGAGCGCGGGGGGATAGCGGTCTGGTTCGACGGGGCGTCGATCAGGCGGTTGTCACCGCCGAGTTCCAGCTTCCCGACAGCCACCCGGTGTTTGCTCTTCTGCGAGATCAAGGGCTTGATGGAAATGATGGCCTGACCTTGCGTCGGGTGGTCACTACCGATGGTCGCTCGCGGGCCTTTGTCAATGACCAGCCGATCGGTGTCGCGTTGCTACGGCGACTCGGAGAGGCGTTGGTCGAGGTCCACGGCCAGTTTGACAGCCACGGCCTTTTGGACTCGCGCACCCATGGCGATGTTCTGGATGCCTATGCTGGACTCGAGGCCGAGGCGACTCGAGTCGCTGCGGCGTGGCAGGCATGGCGTCAAGTAGAGCGGGCGCGCACTCACGCCGAATCGGAGATCATTCGAGCGCGGGCCGAAGAAGACTATCTCCGTCATGCCGCCACCGAACTGGAAGAGCTGGCGCCGGAGCCCGGTGAAGAAGAGACGCTGGCCGAGACCCGTGCGGTCCTAATGCACCGGGAACGGCTGATGGAGGCGATCAACGGCGCGGCTGCCGATCTGGGTGGCGAACGAGGTGCCGAACGGGCGGTGGCGGGCGCTATGCGCCAATTGGGTCGGGCCGCCGACAAAGCCGGCGGTCGGCTGGACGAGGCCTTGGCGGCCCTGGATCGCGCTGCCAGCGAATTGGCCGAGGCAACGGCCTCCCTGGCTCGAGTGTCGTCGGACCTGGGCAGCGACGGCGGGGGCTTGGATCAGGTGGAAGAACGCCTGTTCGCCCTGCGCGCGGCGGCCCGCAAACATGGTGTAGCGGTTGATGGGCTGGCTGGGTTGCGTGATGACCTCCTGCAACGGCTGGCCTTGATTGAAGACCAGGGGGACGCTTTGACCCGACTGGCTCGGGAAGCAGCCCATTGCCGCACCTTTTATCTGGAAGCAGCACAAGCCTTGAGCGAGCACCGCCGCGTTGCCGCCGAAGCACTGGATGCCGCCGTAGTCCAGGAATTGCCACCTCTGAAGTTGGAGCGGGCCCGCTTTGTCACCAGCACCGAAGACCTTGCCGAAGACGACTGGGGCGCCTCGGGCATCGACCGCGTGACCTTTCGCATTTCGACCAATCCCGGAGCCCCTCCCGGTCCTCTCAGCCGAATCGCTTCAGGCGGAGAACTGGCTCGCTTCATGCTCGCCCTGAAGGTGGTTCTGGCTCGCACCGGCACTGTGCCAACTCTGGTCTTCGATGAGGTTGACGCAGGCATCGGTGGTGCCGTCGCGGCGGCGGTGGGCGAGCGTCTGGAGCGGTTGGGTCGGGACGTTCAGGTTCTGGTGGTCACTCACAGCCCCCAGGTTGCCGCGCGCGGCGTGGGCCACTTCCAGGTCCGCAAGGATCAGAGGGGCGAGGCGGTGGTGACGGATGTGGTCGAACTGGAGGGCGAGGAACGGCGCGAAGAGATCGCCCGGATGCTATCCGGGGCCCAAGTTACGCGCGAGGCTCGCGCGGCGGCGACTCAGTTGATCAAGGGCGGGGCTGCGCGACCGGCGGGCCGGGCCTAGCTCCTAAAAAGTCGGAGATTTTGCCCCTCGCGCCGGGCGAGACGCCCTAGGGTAATCCAATGGCCTTGGACGTTGACGCGTCTGAGGGCAGCCTTGATGAGTCACCATCAAGGCCCGAGGGTATAAAGCCTTCGTGGGCTTTGCCCACCAAGAGCCCCCCACCCGACCCCCGATACGCGGCCCAACCCGCAGCCCGCAACCGGCAGGCGGGGCACGTCGCACAGCCATAGCCCCAGGCATACAGGATATCTCGGTTGCCCTGATAGCAACTGTGGGTCTCGACGCGAATGCACTCGACCAAAGCCTCACCGCCCAACTGTTCGACCAATCTCCATGAACTGGCCTTATCCAGCCACATCAGCGGCGTATCGATGACAAAACGCCGCTCCATCCCCAGATTCAGCGCAACCTGCATCGCCTTGATGGTGTCGTCGCGGCAGTCGGGATAACCCGAGAAATCAGTTTCACACATGCCCCCCACCAGACGGCGGAGGTTGCAGGCCTGGGCGACGATGGCGGCGAAGGTCAGAAAGACCAGATTACGACCGGGAACAAAAGTGGTCGGCAAACCATGGTCGGGGACGTGAATGGCGGTGTCGCGGGTCAGGGCAGACTCGGCAACGGCGCCCAACGACGCCAAGTCCACCCGATGGTCACGACCCAAGCGGCGCCGCCAGAGCGGATTCAGCCCCGCAATACCGTCGCGCACCCGGTCCCGGCAGGCCATTTCGACGACATGGCGCTGGCCATAGTCGAATCCAACGGTCTCGACGCGCTCGAAACGGTCGAGTGCCCAAGCCAGACAGCTCGCAGAATCCTGCCCCCCGGAAAACAGGACCAAGGCCCCTTGGTGTTCATCGATCATAAGATAGAGTCCTTGGCGTCGAAATGTCGCGGCGTCGTTTCTAGGAAAATACCGCATCTTTGGACAGTGCGGGATAAGGTAATCCGCTTGGCTGCCTGCATCAATACGGAGGCTCTTTTTCCAAGGCATTTGACTCTTGGTTGGGCCATTGAAATGATACCGGGATTGAAAGGCAAATGGCGGCCCTGGCAGAGGGCTCGGGCGGCTTGGCGTTAAGGAAGGACGGCGCGGAGTAAGGTGATGCGGAAACTCTTCTTGGTCGCCCTGGTGGCGGCGCTGCCATTGGCAGGAATTGCCGAACCAACACAGCCGGTCTCGCCTGGACATGAGGCGATGACGCATTTTGGGTTGACATCAGACCAAGCCATGATTGTTGGCGCGGGCATGTTGGGCGGAGCGGTTGGGCTTTATGCTTTGTTGGGCGGGGCAGCCTGGACTCTGGCTGGCGGAGCATCCGGGGCGCTGTTGGGGGATTGGTGGTTCATTCAACGAACCGACACCACCAGCCCGCGCAAGCTGCCGGTTCGGCATTATGTACGGCTGTCGGCTTGATTCGGCAGGGTGAAGCGATCCGATCAGGGCGACGCTGAACCAGCGCGCCCTACGGATCGAGCGGTCATTGCAAGCGGCGGCGAAGGGTGGCCACGATGCTATCCACAGAAGTGCTGGGAGCGAAAGCGGTCCAAAAGCGACCATCAGGGCCAATCACATAGATCAGCCCCGAGTGATCCATGGAATACCCACCATCGGCCGATGGGGCACGGCGGTAGAACACGCGATAGGATCGTGCGGCGGCGGCGATCTGTTCCGGGCTGCCGGTCAATCCAACGAGGCGCGGTGGGAACAAGGCCACGTAATCGTGGAGAACGGCGCTGGTGTCGCGTTCGGGATCGACGGTGATGAAAATGGGTTGAACAGAGGCACCGGCGGCCCCCAATCGCTGGACGGCGTCGGCCATGGTTTGGAGTTCGGTCGGACAGACATCGGGACAATGCGTGTAACCGAAAAAGACCAGTAAGAACCGGCCACGAAAATCCGTGTCTGAGACGGCATGACCGGAATCATCCACCAGTGAAAAACGGCTGTTAATGCCGACGCCCCGTCCGCTTGGTCCCCAAGCCAGGCTGGCGAACAGCAGAACCACCAGAACCACCACGCCAGCGAGGGGCACGACTCGTTTATCCATGACGGTATCCACGTTTTTTTGGTCATACTGGTGAGGGGGAAGGCGCATCCGCGCCCTTGGCTTCGCGCCATGGGGCGCGCGGCGGCGGTCGCCGCCGATACCAACAGCACGGATCATTGTCTAGGGCCGTTGGTATATACCATCGACTCTCGAAAATGGCCTTTATCGCGAGCGGATATGGTTCGAAACTCCTTACTGTCGATGGCGACTCGGGGCGTGGCCGTGGCCGAGCGGTTGACGTGGGCGTTGGGCCATCTCCGGGCCGAGCGTTTTGCCGTGGCCGAAATGCTGTATCGGGGCGTTCTGGCCGAGCGCCCCGATCAGGGGGAGGCTTTGCACTATCTGGGAGTCCTCACCCACCGGCTGGGGCGTTTTGACGAGGCCGAAGGTCTGTTGGGGCGGGCGGTGGAGGTTCGGCCAGACTGGGCCGAAGCCTGGATGAGTTTGGGCAACGCCCGGCTCGCTTTGGGTCGGATCAACGAAGCCGTGACCGCCTATCAACAGGCTTTGGACTTAGCCCCGGACCATCTGAACGCCCGGAAAAATCTGGGCATCGCCTGGTTAGGGCTGGGAGAGGCCAACAAGGCGGAGGCGGCGTTTCGGTGGGTGCTGGACCAGAACTCGGAACAAGCTGGGATTTATGGCGATCTTGGCACGGCCTTGTTCCATCAAGGGCGGTTGGCCGAAGCCGAAACTCACTATCGACGCGCCTTAGCTCTGGATCCGACCGATGTCCAGACGCGCAGCAATCTTGGCAATGTGTTGTTGAATCAAGGCCGTTTGGTCGAGGCTGAGGCCGAATATCGGCACGCCTTGGCCGAGTCTCCCGATTACGGTGAGGCTACCGGGAATTTGGGGCTCGCGTTGTTCGCCCAAGGGCGAGTGGTAGAGGCCATCGCCTGCTATCAGCAGGTGTTATACCGGCAAGCCCTGACACCGACACACCGCCGGTATCGGGCCACGACGGCGGCCCTGCGTCCTCGTGGACACGAAGCCAAGGGCGCGGATGCGCCCGCCCGGCGTCTGAAGGCAGCCTTGACGAGTCACCATCAAGGCTCGAGGGTGTTAAACCATCCCCCCTACCATGAAGCCGTCTTGGGCAATCTGGGGATGGCCTGGCTGTCTCAAGGGGCCCTGAGCGAGGCCGAAGCCTGTTATCGGCGATTGCTCGGGCAGCGGCCAGACCACGCCGATGATCATTATGGATTGGGCAATGTGCTGGTTGAACAGGGGCGTTTGGCGGATGCCGAAGCCTGTTTCCGGCGGGCCTTGGCGTTGCAACCGGATCATCCCGGCGCCTACGGCAATTGGGTTTATCTTCAGATGTTTCTGCCGGGGGTGGGGTTGCCGGAGATCCTGGCGGCTCATCGGGCCTGGAATGAGACCTGTGCCGCCCGTTTTGTCGGGACAGGGCCGGCGGCACCGTCCTTGAGCGGGACCGTCGGGAGCGGAACCGTCGGGAGCGGAACCGCTTTGCCCCGACTGGGCTTCGTGTCTCCTGACTTTCGTGATCATCCGGTCGGCTTCTTTACCATCCGAACGCTGGAGGGACTGCGGCAGGCCGGGTACGAGCTGGTGTGTTATGCCAACCACCCCGAAAAACCCGACGACCAAGACCGGCTCACCGCTCGGTTCCGGGCGGCGGCGACGCTGTGGCGATCGGTGCATGGATGCTCTGACGATGAGTTAGCGGCCACCATTGCCGCCGATCGGATCGAGATCCTGTTCGACCTAACCGGCCACATGGAAGGCAATCGGCTCTTGACCTTCGCGCGTCGACCCGCGCCGATTCAGGTGAGTTGGGCCGGTTACATGGCCACCACGGGCCTCGAGACCATGGATGTTTTGCTGGCGGATCGACATCAAGTGCCAGAGGGCCACGAGCCCTATTACCGCGAACGGATCGTGCGTCTGCCCAACAGTTTCATTTGCTACCAGCCGCCGATGGCGACTTTACCCGTAACCCCGCTTCCAGCCTTCACGAATGGGCATATCACCTTCGGCTCGTTCAATATTTTGGCCAAGCTCAATGACGGGGTGGTCGATGTCTGGAGCCGGATTTTGCGGGGTTTGCCCCAAGCCCGACTGGTGCTGAAGGCACGGGCCTTCGAGGATGCTGACTGCCGACGGCGCCTGGAAACGGCATTCGAACATCGGGGCGTGAGCGCCGATCGGCTGCGTTTCCTGGGGCGAACCGGGCATACCGACCATTTGGCGGCCATCGGGCGTGTCGATCTGGCGTTGGATTCGTTCCCATTCTCAGGCAGCACCACCACTCTGGAGTGCCTTTGGATGGGGGTTCCGGTGGTGACTTATCCAGGAGAGAGTTTCGCCAGCCGACACTCGTTCGGGTTCCTGACCACCGTAGGCTTGACCGACAGCATCGCCCAAGACCAGGATCAGTATGTTGAGCGGGCGTTGACGTTAGCAACGGACTGGGGGCGTTTGGCCGCGTGGCGGGCTGAACTGCGACAGCGATTGCTGGCCTCGCCCCTCTGTGATCAGGATCGCTTTGTCCAGGACTTCGTGGCAGCATGCCTTGGGATGCTGGATGGTGGACGGGGCACGAGCTGACGTGATGGGGACGCGAATGTTCTGGTCACAGTCCCTCCGTTTTTTCAATGAGTTATAACCATCGAGCCTTGATGGTGACTTATCAAGTCTGCCCTCAGACGCCGGGCGGGCGCATCCGCGCCCTTGGCTTCGCGCGCATGGGCGCGCGGGGCCGTCGTCGCGGCCCGATACCGGCAGTGTGTCATCGTTATAGCTCGCCGATTATACCAATGGCCTTGGACGTTGACACGTCCGCAGCGCCCTCAGACGCCGGGCGGGCGCATCCGCGCCCTTGGCTTCGCGCGCATGGGCGCGCGGCGGCGGTCGCCGCCGATACCAATGGCACGGATCATTGGGCCGTTGGTCTTAGGTGCCATAACGGCGGTGAGACTCGAGGAGCGGGCAAAATGCCCGCCCTCCCAGGAACGTCCTAGGCTTCCCCCGAGATCACACGCCATCAGCGCATAGATGCATTTTTCTGACGCAAGGCCTCAAGAAAGGCATCAATGTCGCCGCCCTTGGCTTGAATCACAGATTCAAACTCCTGGCGTTGGCTAACGCTCATGCTGACGCCGTCCACCACGACATCGATAATCCCCAAATGCCCCTCGTGCTCCCGCACCCGCCATTCAACGGTGATCGCGGGCCCGTTGGCTGGTGAAACCTCGGTGATGACGAAAACATCATGGTCGCCATCGGGACGACTCGAAGCGATTTGGAACTGTTCGCCCGCGTAGGAATCAAAGCGAGCCGCGTAAGAGCGCACCACCAGCTCTTCGAACTGCTGGAGATAGTCTTGCCGTTGCGCCGGGGTTGCGGTGTTCCAAGACCGGGCCAAGACAAAGTGGGCAATCGAGGGAACATCGAATCCCTTGTGGAACATCGCCTGAAAACGCTCGAACCGATCGGCCTTGGACAGAGTCTTGTCGGCCATGGTGGCAACAGCCTCTTTGCCGAGCGCATCGACAAAGTCCCGAGCCCGCGCCGACAGATCATCGCTTTGCGCCAGAGCCGAAGCACTGAAGCAACCGCCAATAGCCATCAACGACAAAGACAAGGATAGGAACAGGAAAAACGAGCGAGAGGATAACCGAATAGTCATGGCGATACCGCTTAAAGGACGACGTGATGACCGGGCGGACGCGCGATTTGAAGACCGGGGTTGAAAGCCGGGGTCCGTTCCTTGCCCGTTCCGCCTCGAAGGTCTTGGACGTTGCATAGCATGACCAACCGCCTCCGCCAACCCTCCCGGCGCTCCCGGTGTCGCTAGACAGGCACCGAAGACGCAGCCCCCCCTCGCGATGGCTCCCTTGTTTACCTTTGGCAGCGACCTCGATATATGCAACGGGTATGGATGCCCTCTTAATGGCGCTCAAGGCGGCGGCGGAGCCAACCCGGCTTCGCATCCTGGCTTTGTGTGCCCACGGCGAACTGAGTGTAACCGACCTGACCCAGATTCTGGGTCAGAGCCAGCCGCGTGTCTCCCGGCATCTGCGGCTGCTCTGTGACGCCGGGCTTCTGGACCGCTTTCGGGAGGGAACCTTTGCCTTCTTCCGGTTGGCGGGACGCGGGCCTTCGGCGCTCTTGACCCAAACTCTGGTCGACAGCATTCCGCCCGACGACCCCACCTTAGCCCGTGATCTAGAGCGTTTGGAGGCCATCAAGCGCGCCCGCACCGAGGCCGCCGCCAATTATTTCCGGGACAATGCCGCGCGCTGGCATGTGGTGCGAGCCCTTCATGTGCCCGAGCGCGAGGTCGAGAGCGTTCTCTTGACTCTCCTCGCCGATTACGAGGTCGGAGATTTGCTCGATATCGGCACCGGCACAGGTCGAATGCTAGAGCTGTTCGGCCCCCTAGCGGAGCGTGCCGTTGGGGTTGATCTGTCCCGTGAGATGCTGGCGGTTGCCCGCGCCCGTTTGGAACAGGCTGGATTACGCAACTGTCAGGTGAGACATGCTGATATGTATCAACTGCCAATGCCGACCGCGACGGTTGATCTGGCGTTGATCTATCAAGTTTTACACTATGCCGAGGATCCCGCCGAGGTGGTGGCCGAAGCGGCGCGGGTGCTGCGGCCCGACGGACGGTTGGTGGTGGTTGATTTTGCCCGTCATACCTTGGACTCTTTGCGTACCGACCACGCGCACCGCCGGCTTGGCTTCACCGACGAGGAAGTCACCGGGTGGTGCCGGTCGGCCGGGCTGGCTCCCGAGGCCGCCATCCATCTTCCCGGCGATCCGCTCACCGTGACCCTCTGGCCGGCCTTCCGACGCCAAACCGCCGCTGGCCCCGCCTTGCCGATGCTTTCCCTTTCTGGAGTTTCCCCATGACGTCCCCGCCCTCTTCCACATCCACCCACCCGCCTTCGGTCAGTTTCGAGTTCTTCCCGCCCAAGACCGAGAAGATGGAGCGGTCGCTGTGGGAGGCGGTGCTTCGGTTAGCGCCCCTGGCTCCCGACTTTGTATCGGTCACCTATGGGGCCGGCGGCTCAACCCGCGAACGGACCCATGCCACCGTGGCCCGCATTCAGAGTGAAGCCGGACTGATCGCCGCCGCTCATCTGACCTGCGTCGGGGCCAGCCGCGAGGAAATCAACGACATCGCCCGCAGCTATTGGCAGGCCGGCATCCGACATATCGTGGCTTTGCGGGGGGATCCGCCGGCTTCTGCCGATGGTTCCGGTGGTCTGGGCGGGGGTGGCTATCGGCCCCACCCGGACGGATACGCCTATGCCGTGGATCTGGTCGAGGGTCTACGCAGCGTTGCTGACTTTGAAATCAGCGTCGCCGCCTACCCGGAAGGCCATCCAGAGGCGGTTTCGCTGGAGGCCGACCTCGACAACCTCAAGCGCAAGATCGACGCTGGCGCCACCCGTGCCATCAGCCAGTTCTTCTTTGATACCGACAAATTCCCGCGCTTCCTGGAACGGGCCCAACGCGCCGGCATCACCGTGCCGATCATTCCCGGAATCTTGCCCATCACCAACTTTACCCGCACCGTCGACATGGCGGGCAAGTGCGGAGCCTCCATTCCCTCCTGGTTTGCCGATGCCTTTGATGGACTGGATAACGACCCGGAAACCCGCCAAATGGTGGCGGCCAATGTCGCCGTCCGCCAGTGCCAACAGCTTCGGCGTCATGGCGTCCATGAATTCCATTTCTACACTCTGAACCGCGCCGACCTGACGGTGGCCATTTGCCATATGCTGGGGGTGCGGGCACCGCAACCGGCCCTCTGATACCGGCGAGCTATAACGATGACACACTGCCGGTATCGGGCCGCGACGACGGCCCCGCGCGCCCATGCGCGCGAAGCCAAGGGCGCGGATGCGCCCGCCCGGCGTCTGAGGGCAGCCTTGATGAGTCACCATCAAGGCTCGATGGTATGAGTGAACTGTTGACGGCGATGACCGACGCGGTTTAACTGCGCATTGCGCTCTTGGAAGTGTTTCCTTCGCGCCTTTCGTTTGTTCTTGCCTCGGTTGTCTCCCATGGATCAGTTCGATGCCGCTTTAAAACGCCTCGACCGGGCCGTCGACCGGCTAGAGGCCGCGCTGGATCAGCGCGAACAGCGTTCGGAGAAGGAGGGCGCCGGGCTGGTCCAGGCGCTGCAAGCGGCTCGCGCCGATCAGGCGCACACCCAGGCTGTGGCCGATGGGGTGGCGTCTCGGCTCGATGGAGCGATTGAGCAGCTCAATTCGGTTCTGGAGCGGTAATCACCATGCCTCTCGTCGATATCTATCTCAGCGGTCGCAAATACACCGTCTCGTGCGAGGCCGGCCACGAGCCCCGGCTGCGCGAGCTGGCCGACCATGTGGGCGGTCGTCTACGGGAGCTGAATGACAGCGGCGTCACCGGCAGCGATGCTCATATGCTGGTGTTGGCCTGTCTGGTGATTACCGATCAGCTCTTTGATGCCGTTGAGGGAGCCGATCGGCCTCGGTTGCTGACCACCGCAGCCCAGAGAGACGCGGCCCAAAGGGAGGCCGTTCAAAGGGAAGCGGCCCAGAAAGAGGCCGCCCAGAAAGACGTAGAACGAGCGACCGCCGTTGATAATGTCACGCGTCGCATCGAAGACCTTGCGGCACGGCTGGAACAGGCGTAGGCTTCTGCGTTGGGAAGAGGCTGTCCGGTGCGTCAGGCATTTCATCCCCGGGGCCGATAATCACACCTCTCGGGAGCTGTCTCTGTCGGAGCCCTTGGTTCCGGTACATGGCGCCCACCTGCAAACGCAGGTCGCGGAGGATCATCAATGCCAACGGCCAGGGCGGCTTCTTCCTTTTCCCTCGAAAGCCCTTCCGTCGACCAAGAATGTGGCGCCCCTGATATCAAGGCGGCGTTGCGTTGCTGCGCCCGCCGTCGGCGGCGCGTGCTTTGGGATCAGGGCGGCGAGCAGGCCGCGCGGGCGATGGTGACGGTGGTCGCCAAGGCTGGTGTCTTGCAGAGGGTGCCTGATGGCCGTGGTGGTGGTGCGGTCGTGGCCGGTTACTGGCCGATTGGTGCCGAGTTGGATTGCCGGCCCTTGTTGCAGGGGCTTGGCGCGGCGGGGTGGGGTTGCGCCTTGCCCGTGATCGACGGCGTTTCGGCGTCTTTGCGTTTTCGGCGGTGGCGAGTCGGCGAGTCGTTGGTGGCTGGCCGTCATGGCGTCCAGGAGCCGCTGGCTGGATCCCCGGAAGTGACGCCCGCCGTGATTCTGGTGCCAATGCTGGCCTTTGATCGGGCTGGCCATCGGTTGGGACAGGGCGGCGGCTATTATGATCGGACGCTGGAGCGGTTGCGGTCGCACGGCTCGGTGTTGGCGGTGGGGCTGGCCTTTGCCGGTCAGGAGCAGGCTGCCGTTCCGGTGGAGCCCCATGACCAACCACTCGACTGGATTGTGACCGAAACCGAAGCCCATCGGATTCGGCCTGGTTGAGTCGGCATCGCGTTGCGGCTCTCATGGGTTTGTCTTTATCATTTTTGTCCTGGGGCCGGATGATCCGCCCCTCTAACGTTGAGGGCCGGCATGCGGCTGCTTTTTCTAGGCGATGTGATGGGTCGAAGTGGTCGGGAAGCGGTCTTGCGCCATCTAGGCTGGCTGCGGGAGCAGTTGACTCCCGATGTTATCATCGTTAATGGCGAGAACGCGGCAGGGGGCTACGGGATTACCGTCAAGATCGCCGCTGAATTCTATGAAGCCGGCGTCGATGGCGTGACCACTGGCAATCACGTTTGGGACCAGCGCGAGCTGATTGCCGCCATTGATCGGGATCCTCGCTTGCTGCGTCCGCTGAACTATCCCGAAGGGACACCGGGCCGAGGCGCTACGTTGTTGACGACTCGGAATGGGCGCAGGGTTCTGGTGGTCTGCCTGATGGCGCGGTTGTTTATGGAAAATCTGGATAATCCCTTCGTCGCCATGGATCGCCTGTTGCGCCAACACCGCCTGGGTGCCGGCGGCGTCGATGCCATTTTGGTCGATTTCCACGGCGAAGCGACCAGTGAAAAGATGGCCATGGGGCATCATCTGGATGGTCGGGTTTCAGCGGTGATCGGCAGTCACAGCCACATCCCTACCGCCGACGCCATGGTTTTGGCCGGCGGGACCGCTTATCAGAGCGATGCCGGCATGTGCGGCGATTATGACAGCGTCATTGGCATGCGTAAGGAATTATCGGTGGCTCGTTTTGTCCGGCAACTGCCAACCGAGCGGCTGACCCCGGCTGAGGGCGAGGCCACGCTGTGCGGTGCGTTGGTCGAGACCGACGACCGGACGGGGCTGGCCCGCTGGATCGAGCCTGTGCGGCTGGGAGGGCGACTGAGTCGCCAGATTCCTGATCTGTCGGTGTTGGCGGGGCGCTAAAAACTCGAATCGGTCTGGCTTGGGCCACTGTGGCTCTGCGCGCCCACCTCTGCGGCGAAGCTTCCCACGGGACGAAGCTTCCTGAGAAAACAGACAAGCCCCACGGATGAAGACCATCCGTGGGGCTTGAGTTCAGGATGCCACTCTTAGCGCGAGTAGTATTCGACCACCAGATTCGGCTCCATCTGGACCGGATAGGGGACATCGGCTAGGGCCGGGGCGCGCACAAAGGTGCCTTTGAGCTGCTGCCGGTCGACGGTCAGGTAGTCGGGGACATCGCGCTCGCCGGAAGAAACGGCTTCCAAGATTACGCCGATCTTCTTGGCCTTTTGGCGGACTTCAATGGTGTCGCCGTCACGGACCTGGAAGGACGGGATGTTGACTCGACGACCATTGACCAAAATATGGCCGTGATTGACGAACTGGCGCGCTGCAAACGGGGTCGGTGCGAACTTCATCCGGTAGACCACGGCGTCAAGTCGGCGCTCTAGCAATTGGATCAGGTTCTCGCCGGTATCACCCCGCCGCCGCACCGCTTCGGCATACAGCCGTCGGAACTGGCGCTCGCCGATGTTGCCGTAATACCCCTTGAGCTTCTGCTTGGCCATCAATTGCAAGCCGAAATCGGACGGCTTCTTGCGGCGCTGGCCATGCTGGCCGGGGCCATAGGCGCGGCGATTGATCGGGCTCTTGGGGCGGCCCCACAAATTGACGTTGAGGCGGCGATCGATTTTATACTTGGATTCTTGACGCTTGCTCATGATCGGTAACGGCCCTTTAGAGTAGGGTTGGTTTTGTCCCGATAGGTCGATCCGCCAAAGCGCGGCGACGGGGCATGCGACACATCGACATGCCCACATTCTCGGGATGAGGCGCGCACTATACGCACGCCCCGCCGAGAGTCAAACCCGGCGGTTGAATCCCGGCGTTTTTGTTGGAGACGATCCGCCACCGGGGCGGTGATGCTACAGGCTTGTTGGAACGTCGCGCTTGCGGCTCAGGGTGGTGTCGAGGCGGATATAGAGCCGGTTGGTCTCTTCGAAACTCAGGCGCATCCGGCTGGGGGGCCGGATTTCCCGGAAGAAAATCGCGATGGCGCTGTTCAGGGATGAGATGCAGTAGCCGAGAACGTAGTAGACTTGGCGGGCCGAGCGCAGAAAGTTGGTCAACTCGCTCGGGTTTCCGTCGATGAAGGATTCAAAGCAGTTTTCATAGCGGGTCAAAATAGTCCGCATATCGGCAACGTTCTGATTGATCAAACTGATAATTTTAACATTAAACATCTGAAGTTGTGGCATATACATTTTATTCATGGTGGCATCGACAGGAACTGAATCCTTCGACTTCATCCAAGCCAAAACCTCACGAATTCTAGGCCCAATGACCCGTACCTGCATTTGATAGAAGGTCACGCCCTTCCATGCGGTGAACACCGCGACGGCTTCGGAGTCGGCGATGCCGAAGGCGCGCACGAAGTTCCGGGCTTCGGGCATGGTTGGATTCCACAGCGCTGCCAACAGCCGCTCGCGGCTCGAGGTGGTCCGTTCGGAGTCGAAGGCTTTCTGGACGATCGGAGACAGTTTCTCCGAGATCATCCGTTTGATGTCTTCTTCTTCCCGAGGATCAAGGCGGAGAACCGACGAATCATAGGATATCCCATTGGCGTCAAAGCATTCCTTGAGCAGGAACGGATCCAAAGACGGAATGGTATCCATCAACGACAGAAGCTTAATATCTTGGCTCAGATTATTGGTGTCAGGAGTGCCCTCGGCAGGGAGTCCGACATAATCTCCCAGAAGTTGCTGATAGTTTTTCTGCCTCATATAGATGGCACATCCGCCATCCTGGGGGGCTTCGGTCGAGTATGGCAGATAAACGCCGGTTTCGATCGGATGATACTCTCCACCCCCCGGTCCTCCAAAGGCGCCCATCAGCTCTTTGTTAACGTCATCAACAAAGTTGGGGAACTTGAAGATCACCACGGCGTTCATGGCCGTGGACCTGAAAAGGAGCTTTTCTTTCGGGAAGTTCCGCGCCATCTCGATGACATTCATGGAGACGCTGGACCCTCCATGCAAGATGGCGTCCAATACGGGCGAAAATCCTTTGACGGGTGTTGTCGCCATGAGATGGTCCTAATTGCTCCCTTTAAGGATGGGCACGGCAAGCCGAGGGCGAATTGATTCTGAAAGAGACTTCGCCCGAAACCCATCTGATCGCTACCTGACGGAGGCGATCATTGCACGAGGCTCGGCTCCCGTCTAGTCCTCGAAGGGATAGCGGGGGGCGTCGGTTTCGTGGCGGCATGATGGCGAGGCTACAGGGGAAGGTCAAGCCACAGGGTGGCAATAGCAAATCGTGATGAGCACGAACTCATACCGGCGAGCTAACAATGACACACTATCGGGCCGCGACGGCGGCCCCGCGCGCCCATGCGCGCGAAGCCAAGGGCGCGGATGCGCCCGCCCGGCGTCTGAGGGCAGCCTTGATGAGTCACCATCAAGGGTCGATGGTATCATACCGGCGAGCTATAACGGTATCGGGCCGC
>Ga0302282_1000248_pt1 | contig 42210 bp, 36 predicted proteins | sample III_Fen_E1_3_FD_198763 | JGI IMG/M metagenome (GOLD analysis project Ga0302282, IMG submission 198763) | Peat permafrost microbial communities from Stordalen Mire near Abisko, Sweden - III_Fen_E1_3 | ecosystem: Environmental > Terrestrial > Soil > Wetlands > Permafrost | place: Sweden: Abisko... | reverse complement strand
CGCAACCGAACCGTCCGGGTACACCCCGGCATTGAACTGGAAGTTGTAATACGGATCCCCCACGCCCACCGTCCACATCGACCGGATAAGACCTACGTACCGCTCTGCGATCGCAATGTTCTCCTCCAGCGAGTGGGTCACAAAGTAGTCACGGAGCGGCAGAATGCGGTCCTGGGTATAGTCGTTGCCGCCGGCCGATTCGATATTGGCGAACCACCGCTTCGTTTCACGCGACTCATTCGCCAGCGAAGCCAGCAGCCCCGGTACCCCATTGATCTTGGGCATCAAGATGCGCGCAATCCCCAGGCTGTGGGTAAAGGAGCGCGCCCGCACCGCGTAACGGAAGGACGCAAACAGACGATTCGGCAGGCTCCGCCGGACCTTCAGTACCCGCGCATCCCCTTCATCGTAGACCTTATACTCGAGCCCGCTTCCAAGTTGCGCCATCGGTCCCTGGGTTATCCATCGCTCACTGCTTGTCATTCGCCTACTGCTTATCATCGCCTACTGCTTATCATTCGCCTACTGCTTATCATTCGCCTACTGCTTATCATTCGCCTACTGCTTGTCATTCGCCTACTGCTCGTCATTCACCTACTGCTCGTCATTCTGAGCGTAGCGAAGAATCCCCGTATTTCGCTTCAGCCAACGCTCAACTCCAGACCTTAATAATGCACGCAACTCCAGCAAGAGCAAAATCCCCTAGATGATGTGCAGATTGTCTTTCACGGGGCCGAAGACCCGACGATGTACCAGCCTGGCCCGCAGACCCAGGTTGGAAGCCACCCGAAAATCCAAGGGCTGAAAGCCCGATCCATCGAACGTCTGCACAGCAACAGGAAATCTGCTCTAAATTTCTCGAACGCCATGCAAGCTCGATCATCCCCCGATACGCTCCTATGCCGCCGCATCCTCATACAGCTTTACAAAATCCCCAAACGTCACCGGCACGCGAATGTCCTCATCGCTGCTGAACGGATCCACCCCCAGCGCCGTCTCCATCCGCGTCACCAGGATCGCCAGGGACAACGAGTCCAGCCCTGAACTCCCCAGCGGCAGATCGTCCGTCAGAGGCGGCAGACGAATATCCTGCTCGCGCGCAACCTGCGTGAATTGAGCGATGACTTCTGACTTGATATCCATATCCGGGAATAACCTTTCTCAGCAACAGCACAGTGGTTGAGTAGGGAAGTACGTTATCGCGGCACAGAGCTTGCTACCGGAAAGTGAGTTGCAAGCCACGTCTCAGTGTGTCGGCAAATTGCCTCGCGCCCGGTCCGGTTGGCAAAGGAATGGTCGGTGCCTTCCACCGCAATCACGGAGACGCGGCTCTTTCGCTTGGCCAGGCCCACCACATAGCGAACATAATCGAACTCGCCCGGCCTCGGCTTCACGCCTGGAGCTTTCAGCCCCGGCGCCTTCAGCAGCAGGATGGGCAGGCCCGACTCGGCCACCTGCTTCCACGCTCGCAACAGCGGAGAGTTCGCATTGCGCGGCACCTGGTTGCCCTGCATACGCAGCCAGAGATCTCCCAGCCGGTCATAGACTTTGCCGCACGTCCGGCCCACGCTGCTTCGCCGCGCCCACGCGCTCATCTGTTCTCGTATCCACGGTCTCACCGCCTGCCGCAGATGAAAGTATGGGTCCATCAGCACCAGGCCCTGGCAACCGGGGGTTGCTGCAGCCGCGTAGATCGCGGAGACAGCGCCGGCACAGTGTCCCACAATCACCACCCCTGCAAGGTCGAATCGTTTGCCAAGCTCTGCGACAACTCGCGCAATCACCGACGCAAACTCCCCCGAATTGATAAAGTGGAGCACATCCAGCGGCAGTTCGCCCTCGGTATCTCCCAGCCCCGGCAAATCGATACGAAACGAGGGATACCCGCACCGTGCGAACGCATCGGCCCAATACACGGAGGAGTCTCCCGTCGCCGCACGCGGTAACGTAAGCGAGTTCAGGAACAGGATCCCGACGCGCGAACTCCCCTCGGCCTCGCCGACGCAGGCCGGGCAGCCATCCGGAGCCCGGTGGTACGTTCCCCGTACAACAGGGTCGCCGCCATCCAGTGCAATCAGTTGACGCGATTCCAGGGTTTCAATCACCGGGGATCCCTTTGCGGCCAGCAAGTTTGCGCACAAGCCAACCGAAGTTCTCAGCATACAACCAGCTCAGGTCGCGCAACTCATCCGACCCCGCGGCCCCTCCCTTCACCAGGGGCGCTGCATTCTTGCTGAGTTCGACAATCCTTACCGGCCTCAAGCAGTGGTCGGCCGCCGCAGCCTCATCCGTAAATCCCCCCGGCAATCCAAAGTTGAAGGAGGCGCGCCACAACTCGCTCGACCATTCGTACCCCTCCACCTCCACGCGACCCCCCGCCTCCAACTGCCGAATGTAGTCCGCGGAAGACTTCCGCTCGTCTCCGCCCTTCAGCAGTAACTGCTCCAGCCTCGCCCAGCGCATCAGGGTCGACTTCAGCACCTGGTTCGCATTGGAGGGAGCGGACCACAGAATCAAGGCGTTACCCGCGCCGGCCGCAAACGCCCTGGCCGCAAGAATTCCGCCAAGCTCCAGGCCATGCACGGCAAAGGGCACCTCCGGCGACTGATTCTTGAGCCATTCGGTCAGCACCCTCACATCGTCGCACCAGTCGTCAAACGTCATCTGCTCAAAGACGCCGGTGCTCTCTCCCACACCCCGATAGTCGTAGCGCAGCGCCTCAATCCCATGCGCCGCCAGGTAGCGTGCCCACCGAACCCACGGGATGTACGAATTATGCCGCTCCGAGGCAAAAGGCCCCACGAGCAAAATCCGGGCCACCGGGTCCTCGACACGATGGAGAACCGTATAGAGATGCGCTCCGGGAACCCTGAAATATCCGGCCTGCTCGTCCACTTTCCATCTCCAACGCTATCGTTATCGCGCGAGGATCTTGTCTCTGCTGATGCTTTTGTCTCTGCTGATGCTTTTGCCTCTGCCAGTGCTTTAGCCTCTGCGGTTGCTTTAGCCTCTGCGGTTGCTTTCGCCTCTGCGGTTGCTTTTGCTTATGCCGTTGCTTTAGCTTCTGCGGTTGCTTTTGTTTCTGCTGATGCTCGTCATTCTGGCCGCAGTCCAGAATCTCCGTAGTTGCAGTTGCCTGTGTTCTTGCCTTCGTCCCTGCTGTTGCTTGTCATTCTGAGCGCAGCGAAGAATCCCCGTATTCCAGGCTCCAGCCACGCTCACAACATCCCACACTAGCCCCGCTACCACATCGGCCAATGCGGCATGGAAGGCCTTGAAATCGCTGACCCAATGAATCCCTTGATGGTTCAGTTTACTCGAAGATGATTCGCGCGTTGGCCCCGGCAACGGATATATGTCGCGCCTCCTCCGCAGAGGGGCTTATATCCGGCCAATGGTCAGCAGCTCGTCGGAGGACTGAACGGCGCGGCCAGGGCTCGGGTGACGCTCCGCGATGCGTACCGACTCGATAAACTCATTGTCCGCATTGCGCAGCTTCAGCTCACTCACAACGGCGGCCAGGCCGCGTGTCCTCAGCCGGCGCGCCAACGCTAGGCAGTTCCGTAACTCCTTGCGGGTGGTCGTGCCAGACTCCACCACCAGCAACGTCACGTCGGCCAGCCGGGCCACAAACTCCGTCTCGGCGGAGGACCGCAGCGGCTGTGCCTTGATAAAGAGAAAGTCCACCTTCTCCTTCAGCCGCTCCAGGTGCTCATCGATCAGACTCTCGCGCTTCAGCCGCAAGGCCGTACCCTTGCCAGAAACCGTCATCTCCGCCTTGTGTTGCCAATCCGAACTTGTGTCCCTACGGGTCGACTCCACCGGACTCAATGTCTCCGCCGCCGACAAAGTCATGGTGCGATAACCCAGCGTCTCCAGCTCGGACGTGATCGAAGCAACCATCTCCTCGATCGGTGTATCCTGCGAAGCTGCCGTAAAGACAATTGTGTTTGCCCCGCTCACACGGTGAGCCTGATCCAGCCCCGCCACCAGCCGAAACAGAAACTCCTCCTTCACCCGCGGACTCACCTCGTCGGAGTGGGGAGTCACCGCCATGGGCGGGAACTCCAAAATGCGATCCACGTCATGCCCAATGTAAATCCGCGAATCCAACTTCTGCCGTATCACCGCAGCAATCACCGCAAAGATCAGCCCGACCGGCGCAGCCAGCGCCAGGAACAGGAGTTTCTTGCTCGCCATAGGCGCCGTCGGCGGCTCGGCAGGAATAGACATATGTGCAGCAAAAGTCGCACTCTGGTTCAGCACTTGCGAGTGGATGGCATTGTCCACATCGGTATAACGCGCCTGCAGCGCCCGGATCGAGGCCGCCAGGTCCTGCGCCTGCTGCAGCTTGGGCGTATCGGCCGTGGCAGTCGCCGTCCGCCGGGCCAGCTCGGCTTCCAGGCGCGCCTGCACGTCGCCCGTGCGGCTGGCCTCCAGGGTCAGTTGCGCCTTCAGGGTCTGACCCGTCTTGTGGGTCACTTCCTTGCTGACGTCGTTGATCGACTGGCTCAACTGGTCCAGCTCCGCCTGGTCCTTCTTGTACAGCGGATTCTGCGGCGTCAGCCCATTCATCTCCGCCAGCAGAGTGGCGCGCCGGTTTCCCAGATTGGAGCGCAGGGCCGACAATTCCACATCGCCTCGCGCAGCCGTATCCGCGGCAGAATCCAACTGGGTCGGCTTCCCGTTCACCGAAGCCAGTTGAGCCTCCGCCACGGAGTGCGCGTTGCGGGCATCCGCCACCTGCGCGCGCAGATCGGCCAGCCCCACATCGAATGGGTTGCCGTTCTCGCTCGCCGTATCGGCCACGCCCAGCGCGTCGCTCAACTGGGCCTGCTGCGCGCGGTCCTTGTCCAGTTCGTCCTGGATACGCTGCCGCTCCTGCGTCAGGGAATCCATCTGCTGGTGCAGCAGCGCCAGGTCGTCCTGCTGACCGCTCTGCAGATACGCCTCGGCAATTGCATTCGCAATCGGCGCCGCGGAGGCCGCATCGGCACGGTCCGCGCTGATCGTGAACTCGTACGCCCCAACCACCCTTTCAGCCTTCAGGCCGCCCGCCAGTTGGGCCGCCGCCACATCCGCATTCGGGCTCAGCATCGACCGCACCTGCGCCGGCAACGCGTCCACGGCGTGCGCCAGAATGTCCGGCCGCTGCACCGTCAACAACTGCTGCTGAATGTATAGGTCGTAACGCCCGGCATCGTAAAACCCGCTCGTCGCGTCCGTGGCGCTGTGGGCAGAAAGCGGTTGCACATAGATCACGCTCGTCGCTTCGTACATGGGCTTGCGGGTCACCCCGAACCCCGCCAGCCCAAGCAACACCACCAGGCCCACACCAATCGCCCACCAGCGCCGCATCCGCAGGCTGCGCGCCACATCAAGATTCAGATCCAGCCCCTGCTCTTGCTGGGACTGCGTTGCACCGAGGGCCGGAGGTGTACCCGTCAAAGGCGAATCAGGAACCATGCTCATTGTGCTGAGAACTCCTTGTATGCCCGAGTTCGTTCATTCCGCTGCCTGGACGCAATGGCTGCAATCGCGCTCGACTCGACAACCACAGTATTCCTTGCAATACAGCGTTAAAGGCCCCCGTTCATGGCGTTCAGAAAATTCCAATCGACCATAAAGAGTTAAAGGCAATCATACCACCCGGACTGGAGAGAGGTCTCCAGCGAATCGCGCCCTCACGGCAATAGACCCCGATAGACGGCAATCATCGCATCGATCTTCTTGTCCCAGTCATACTGCGCCACCACGCGGTCCCGGCCCGCCCGGCCCAGTCGCCCACACAGCTCCCGGTCTGCACCCAACGCCTGCATCCCCCTGGCAAATCCTGCCACCAGATCCGCTTCGCTGGTTGGCGCCACCAGGATCCCGCAGCTCTCGTCCAGATAGTCCTCCGGGCCTCCCCACGCGGTTGCAATCACCGGAATCCCCATCGCCATCGCCTCCAGAACCACCGCCCCACCGCATTCAAAGATGCTCGGCAGCAACAGCGCAGTCGCCTCCCGCAGGTGCTCCGCAGACTCCTTCTGCGGCAGCCAGCCCACAAACTGCACCCGTTCCCCCAGCTTCAGCGTCTCCGCCAGGGCAGCCCACTCCCCGCGCATGGGGCCATCGCCAATCACCTTCAGCGTCGCCCCCGGAGTCTGCGCCAGCGCATGCAGCGCAATGTCCAGCCTCTTCCAGTCCACCAGCCGGCCCAGAAATAGAAACCGCGCGCCGGCGTCCGCCTCATCCTTCGCCGTACCCATGCCGGGCGTCCAGATCTCCAGATCCACACCGTTCTCCGGCACCACCACCACCTCCCCCCGCACACACGAGGGCAACGCCTCTTTCGTCCGCCGGTTCGCCACCAGCAACAGCCGCGCATCCCTCTTCCCCGGAATCAGGCGATTGATCGCGTTCGCCGCCCCGCGACCCGCAGCCACAAAGGCCCGTGTAAACGCGGATTCATCCTTCCGGAAGGCATGCGGATACTGCATCCCGCCGTTCATCGGGCCAATCAGCACGGGCACCCCCAGGCCGTACAGAAAGGACGGCGCCTTCGGAGACACCGGCGTCGGCTGGTGCACCACCTGGATGCCCTGTTCCCGAACCAGCCGCCGCACAATCTGCCGCTGCAGCACCTGGTTGAACAGACCCATTGCCGTGCCGAATGTAGCTTCCGATACTCTTCGCGGCAGCAGCCTGCTCAACCTCCACAGCAGCTTGTGTATCCACATATCGGGAATGGTGATAATCCGGGCACCGTCCTCCGGAAACAGCAGGTCCAGCTCCGGCCGCGTGCGTCCATGCACAATCAGCCACGCCTCCGCTCCGCGCCTCCTCAGGCGAAAGAAGTAGTGCAGCGGCAGCGACGACTCTCCGCCAAAGCGGAAGGACGCGTTCTCCGCAACAATGGCAACCCGCGGCCCCACCTGTCGTTCCGTATCCAAATTTGGCTTCTTCCCCTCGAATACACTCGTAGCCAGAGCCTTCCGGCCGCAACCGTTGCGCTCAAACCCTAACCGTCCATTGCTCGAATACTCTCAGCATACATACAGACCGCGCTGAAGGCGCGGGCTATCCTAGCCTGGGGCAGCGCCCCAGGTAGGCTCTCCTAGCCCGTCTGCCGGCAAACGTCCATGGTATCCTTGCAACTCACACACCATGAGAGCTTCCAATGGGATGTACGGCGTCCCGTCGCCGCAGTGCCAAGGAATCTTTGTTCTTGTGCCCAGCCCTCAGGCAGACGAAGATGGAGGCTGATCGTTGATTCCGCGGTCCACCAGCGGCAATGCCGCCTGGGCCGTGCTATAGCATTCTGATTGCATCAATTCCGTGTGGAGGGGCAGGAAATGGACGTGGAACGTCAGACCTCGGTGTCGCAGCGCCAAGTCTACATGGTCCTTTCCCCGCGCGCGCTTCCGTACGCCACCCTCGCGCTCCAGAGCCTGCTGCGCAACAGCCACCAGCCGCTCCATCTGCACCTCATCACCGATAGCCACGCCGATAAGCTGCAACTGTCCGAAACCATGGAATCGCTCCAGCCGGAGGCCCGCCATCGCTGGGCCGTCTTTGCCGAGGACGAGATGCTGGACTCCGAGGCGACCGTCTTCCACGGCTTCGCCAACCTCCGCGCCTTTCGCGGCGGCCATCCTTGCTGGCGCAAGATCACAGACCCCTTGTTGCTCAGCGAGCCGGGCCAGGAGCTGGTCCTGCTGGACCCCGATCTCTACTTCCCAAACCTGTTTCAGTTCGAACCAACTCCGGACGCTGGCCTGCTGCTCATGTGGCAGCGGCCCAACTGCCTGTTCCCACCGGAGATTGTTCGCCAGGCCATGAGCCTGCGCATTCCACTTGCGGACCACGTCGACATCGGCGTCGCTCACTGGCGCGCCGGAGTCGATCTGGAATGGATCGACTGGCTCATCGGAAAGCTGGGAGGCGCGTCGCTCCCGCGCATCATGCACGTCGAAGCCATTGTCTGGGCTGCGGTCGCAATGCATGGCGGCGGCGGCCATCTCGACCCGGAGCGCTGGGTCTGCTGGCACAGGACCCAGCCAGTCCGGCTCAAGCGCAGGATCGGCGTCTCCGGAGTCAGCATCCTCAAGTCGGAGCCATGGGAACGGATGAAGTGCTTCCACGGCGGTGGCGACGCCAAATACTGGCTGCCGGAACTCGAATCCACAGGCGTCCTCCAGCGCGGGCCGGACCGGCTCCAGCCCAGCCCCACCCTTCCCTTCGTCGAATTCACTCCGTCCAGGTTCGGCCGACAGCAGAAGGCCAAGAGCGTTCTCCGCAGTTTTGGATACTACAAGTTGTTCGGAGCATCCTGATTCCACCCCGCGTGCGAACGCATATCGGGAGCTGGTGTCGTCCATCCTCCGGGTTCTCTCCGCAGACGCGTGGAGTGCCCGGTTAACATCGGAAGTTCAAGTCGGATCCTTATACTGTTCGCGGAGGCAAGTGAGTGGTTGTGCAATCTGTCTTTCACCCCGTAGCATCTCCGGTGTTCACGGGCGTATTCGCGGCTTGCAACGAGCTGGCACACCGATTGGACCCATCCGCGTGAGCTTGTTAGACCCCATCCCGCAGCTCGTCCTCGCCGCGCCGCCAGCGTACGAGGTGTCGATCGCCATCGTCTCCTTCAACACCCGGGAAACCCTGCGCGATTGCCTGCACAGCGTCCTTGCGGAATCCAAAGGCCTCACCGTCGAGATCCTCGTCGTCGATAACAACTCCTCCGACGGCTCGCCGGAGATGGTCGAGCAGTGCTTCCCGCAGGTCCGCCTCTTCCGCGCCGGCGGCAACCTTGGCTTTGGCGTCGCCAACAACGTCGCACTCCTGCAGGCGCGCGGGCGCTACTTCGTCCTGCTTAACTCCGACGCATTCCTCCAGCCCGGCGCGCTCCAAACCTCCATCCGGCATATGGACGAGGATCCCGCCTGCGGACTCGCCGGCGCCCGGCTCACGGGTCGCGATGGCCGTCTGCAGCCCTCCAGCCGCATGTTCGCCACCCCCCTCGATGAACTCATCGTCCTCAGCGGCCTCGCGGCCCGCTACCCCAAATCCCGCTTCTTCGGACGCTTCGACCGTACCTGGGCCGACGACAGGCAGCCCGCCCAGGTCGATTGGGTGCCCGGCGCATTCTGCATCATTCGACCCCAGGCGCTGGTCCGCTCCGGGCTCTTCAACCCGGCCTTCTTTCTCTACTGGGAAGAGGTGGACCTCTGCCGCCGCATCCAACAGTCCGGCTACACCGTCTGGTACTGGCCCGATGTCTCCGTCGTCCACATCGGGGGAGAGTCCTCGCGCCAGCTCAAGCAGATGGAGGTATCCTCCACCTCCGCGCAAGTGGTTCGCTGGAGGATGCGCAGTGAGTTGCTTTACTATCGGATGTACTACGGATGGTTGGTGTATACCGTCAAGTGGACGGAACTTGCTATTTATTCCCTTCGGATCGCCCGCAATCGCTTCAGCAGAGATCCCCGGCGACAAGAGCGTGGCCATAACAGTCGTACTCTGATTCAATTGATGCATCAAGCCTGGGAAGACACCCGCGGAGGTACCATCTCTCCACCCAGGCCGTGGTAGCGGAGTCGCGATGGCGTCTTACACCAAATCGTTCCTTGTCGCTCCCCTCCGCTCTTTGCTCCGGGCGACAGCCCAGGCGCGCGAGTCGTTGCGGCGCCTGCACGCCCACGCCTCGCTGGCCGCGGACCTCGCCCTCCCGCTGCCCGCCTCCGTGGTCGTGCTCGGCCGGGCCATCGTCTACGGTTCCCGCGCAGTTCAATTCGGGGAAGATGCGCTCCTCTATCCGTATCTGCATCTGGAGACGCAGTCGCCCGCAACCATCGTCATCGGCGATGGCGTCGTCATCTCGCGCGGCGTGCATCTTGTCGCCATGTCCGGCATCACCATCGGTTCCGGCACCATGATCGGCGAATACGCCAGCATCCGCGACTCCAACCACTGCCGCCTGCCCGGCGTCCCCATGCGCCATGCCGGCTACCGTGGCGGCCCCATCGTCATCGGCAAAGAGGTGTGGATCGGCCGCGGCTCAATCGTCATCGGCGGCATCACCATCGGCGACGGAGCCACCATCGGCGCCAACGCCGTCGTCACCCACGACGTCCCCGCCGGCGCCACCGTAGCCGGCGTCCCCGCCGTCCCCATCCGCAGCCGGCAGCCCATCGCCGTCCCCGCCGGCATCGACGAGATCAAGACAAGCGGATGAATCCAACCCGCTCCGGCTAGAGCAGTTTCCTGCGGCCCGCATCTCATCTCCTCCAGCAGCGGCTTCGCGTAGAATCGTCACCAGCGTCAACCCCTGCTTCGGAGTGTCCCCCTGGCTTCCTTTTCCTACAACCTGCACGCTCCGCTAGCCATGTTTCTGGCAAACAAGGGCTTTGGCCACTACCTCCACACCCACTACGGCGACCACACCTTTCGCGGCCTCTACCGCTGGAACGCATTCGACATCTCCATGCTGATTCCGTACTTCGTCGTCATGGTCATCCTGGCGTTCTACGGAATCCATCGCTACCAGTTGGTCTGGCTCTACTTCCGCAACAAAAAGAATGCGGCCAAATGGGACGAGCCCGGCGCGCGCTATGCAGAGGGTGAGCTGCCCTTCGTCACCATACAGCTCCCCATCTTCAACGAGCAGTTTGTCGTAGACCGCCTCATCGACGCCATCTGCCGCCTGGACTATCCCCGCGACCGCTTCGAGATCCAGTTGCTGGACGACTCCACCGACGAGACCGTGGGCGTCGCGCAGGAGATCGTCGATCGCTACGCCCGCGGATTCGCCGGCCTCGATCCCCAGCCCATCACGCATCTCCACCGCACCAACCGCCATGGCTACAAGGCAGGCGCTCTGGACGAGGGCCTGCGAACCGCGCGCGGCGAGCTCATCGCCATCTTCGATGCGGACTTCGTGCCGCCCCCGGACTGGCTGATGAAGGTGGTACACCACTTCGCCGAACCCGGCATCGGCATGGTGCAGACGCGCTGGACCCACCTCAACCGGAACTACAACTTCATGACCCAGGTGGAAGCCATCCTGCTCGACGGCCACTTCGTGCTGGAGCATGGCGGACGCTCGCGCGCAGGCGTCTTCTTCAACTTCAACGGCACCGCCGGCGTCTGGCGGCGCAAGGCCATCTCCGACGCCGGCGGATGGCAGCACGACACCCTCACGGAAGACACCGACCTCAGCTACCGCGCACAGCTCGTCGGCTGGAAGTTCAAGTACCTCCAGGACGTCGAGTGCCCGGCCGAGCTGCCCATCGAGATGACGGCGTTCAAAACCCAGCAGGCACGCTGGGCCAAGGGACTCATCCAGACCGGCAAAAAGATTCTGCCGCAGGTCATGAAGAGCGACGCGCCCTGGCACACCAAGCTCGAGGCCTGGTACCACCTCACCGCCAACATCAGTTATCCGCTCATGATCGTCCTCAGCGTCCTGCTCATGCCGGCCATGATCATCCGCAGTTGGCAGGGCTACATCCAGATGCTCCTCATCGACCTGCCGCTGTTCATCGCCAGCACCATGTCGGTCTCCACGTTCTACCTGGTCAGCCAGAAGGAGCTGCACCCCAAGACCTGGTACAAGACGTTCCTGTACGTGCCATTCCTCATGGCGCTCGGCGGCGTCGGACTCACCTTCTCCAACTCCTGGGCGGTCATGCAGGCCCTCGTGGGCTACAAGACGCCGTTTGCCCGCACGCCAAAGTACCGCGTCAACAAGAAGGGCGAAGCCAGCCAGGCCAAGGTCTATCGCAAGCGCCTCGGCGTGATCCCGTTCATCGAGCTCGCCGTGGGGACCTACTTCGCCTGGACGGTCTGGTACGCCGTCACCACGGAGAACTACTTCACCGTGCCGTTCCTGCTGCTCTTTGTCTTCGGATACTGGTACACCGGGCTGCTCAGCCTGCTGCAAGGCCGGTTCGAGCGCTCCGGCAAGGACACCACCGGCTCCGCCGCCCACGAGAAACCCTACCCCGTCGGCATCTAACCCACCCCGAATCCATGCGATCTGCCTCGTTCGCCGTACAAGCTGTCAGCTTACAGCGAATCGACTTATAGCTCTCGAACGGGACTTGGCTCTTGCATTGCCATCCCGTTCGCAGGAACGACATGGGGAATCGTCTCTCCATATTCGACTCCTTCGTTCGCTCACAATTCCCCGCCACCATTTACAATCATCGCGGCTGCGCATTCTCATTCAGCCGGAAAGCCGCGCCCCTTTATGCCGTCCTCCATGCCCTTCCTCATCGCCATCGCCATCGTGCTGCTCTACGTCCTCAACTCCATCAAGATCCTCAAGGAGTACGAGCGCGCCGTCGTCTTCCGTCTCGGCCGCGTCCGGCACGACGCCTCCGGCCCCGGCATCATCCTGGTCTTCCGCCCCATCGACACCATCGTCCGCGTCTCTCTCCGCCAGGAGGCCATGGAAGTCCCCTCGCAGGACATCATCACCCGCGACAACGTCACCCTCAAGGTCAACGCCGTCATCACCCTGCGCGTCGTCGAACCCATCAAGGCCGTCATCGAGGTCTCCAACTACGTCTACCAGACCTCGCAGTTCGCCCAGACCACCCTCCGCTCCGTCCTCGGCGAGGTCGACCTCGACCAGGTCCTCTCCCACCGCGACCAGCTCAACCAGCGCATCCAGACCATCATCGACGCGCATACCGCCCCCTTCGGCGTCAAAGTCGTCGCCGTCGAGGTCAAGCAGGTCGACATGCCGGAGAACATGCTCCGCGCCATGGCCAAGCAGGCCGAGGCCGAGCGCGAACGCCGCGCCAAGATCATCCACGCCGAGGGCGAGTTCAACGCCGCCGCCAAGCTGGTCGAAGCCGCAGCCCTGATGGCCACCCAGCCCATGACCCTGCAACTCCGCTACCTGCAAACCCTCACCGAGATCGGCGTCGAAAAGAACACCACCATCGTCTTCCCCCTGCCCATGGAACTCATCAACCTGTTCAACAAAACCATCGGCGCCCCCGCCGTCCCACCACCCGCCGCCGACCCCAAGGAGTAACCCGCCGCGGATCGAAACTGCTCTAAAATTAACTCGGTCCTCAGAAATTTAGCTTGTCATTCTGAGCGCAGCGAAGAATCCCCGCATTGCGCCGTTGCCCTTGCGGTTGCCGCTGCCGTTGCCGTTGCTCCTGCCGTTGCCGTTGCCGTGCCGCTGCCGTTGCCCTTGCCGTTGCCCTTGCGGTTGCCGTTGTCGTTGCCCTTAGCCCGTCATTCTGACTCGAAGAGTCAGAATCTCCGTAGTTGCCTTTGTCTTTGCCTTTGCCCTTACCGTTTCCCCACGCATGGCCGCCCTGGAATGCGCCCTCTGCCGGAACCCCCTCACCCATGAACCGCTCTCCCTACACCGACGACGATCTCCAAGACGACGCCCCACCGCATGATCGCGAGATCTCTCTCGGCACCCCCACCATCCTCGGCATCTTCTTCGCGCTCGCCATTCTCTGCGCCTGCATCTTCGGCATCGGCTACACCATGGGCCGCAAGTCCGCTCAGCCGGCCACCGCGCTCGTAGACCCCGCCGTCACCATCGGCACCGCCGCCAAGCCTGCCGCCGGCAGCCCCGCCAACCAGCCCTATACCCCGGCTCCCACGCCGCCAGACGCTACACCCAATCCCGCCACCTCTGCTCCCACCGCAGCCACTCCCGCACCAACTCCCGCCGCCGCTCCCACACCCGCTGCCACGCCCCCGGCCCCTACACCCCAACCGGCTACCGGCAGCCCGCAATCCGGAACCGTCTTCATGGTCCAGGTCGCCGCCGTCTCCAGCCAGGACGTAGCCGACATCGAGCTCGCCGCCCTCCAGAAGAAGGGCTACAACGTAGCCGTCCACCACGAGCCCCAGGACCAGCTCCTCCACATCCAGATCGGCCCCTTCGCCACCCGCGCCGCAGCGGAAGCCATGCGCCAGCGCGTCCTCGCCGACGGCTTCAACGCCATCGTCAAGTAGCTCAGCCGGCCGCCGGCCTCATCTCTACCGGCAGCGCCTCCACCATCGCTTCCCGCACCGCCCCCATCAACTCCTCCCGCGTCGCAAACCCCTGCGGATAAATCGCCGGCAAAAATTCGATCTTCGCCACTCCCGGATACACCGCCGCGCTATGCTTCCGCATCATCTTCTCTGTGCCCTGGATCGTCATCGGCACAATCGGAGCGCCCGTCTCCATAGCCAGGTAGAATGGACCGCGCTTGAACGCCGCCAGCCGCCCGTCCTTCGACCGCGTCCCCTCGGCAAAGATCAGGATGTGCAGGCCGCTCCGCAGCGCCGCCGCGGCATCGTTTACACTCCGCTGCGCCGCCTCGCGCACATTCCCGCGCTCCACCGGCACAAACTTCGCCATCTTCATCGCCGTGCCCAGAATCGGAATCCGCATCAGGCTCTTCTTCAGCAGCACGGAGCTCTGCCCAGGCAGCGCGGGAAAAATAATTGGCGGGTCCAGGTTCGATACATGGTTCGACAGGAAGATGCAGCTCACCCCCGCAGGCACATGCTCCTGCCCCGTCACCTCCACCCGAATCCCGCCCGCCCGCACCCCTGTCCGCAGAATCCCCATTACCGCCCGGTACAGCCGGCTTACGTCGCCCACCGCCACCGAGTACGGAATCCCAATCACCCCTGCCAAAGTCCCCAGGGTCACATACACCAGCACCATCTTGAAAGTCGAAAACATCTACTTCGCAGAATACCGCACCCGCCTCCGCAAACCCCATAGAGCAGCGCCAATGGCCTCGTCAGAACGAAAGAGGCCGGGATCGCTCCCGGCCTCTCCTCACATCCAACTCCTCGAAGCTAACTACGCGTTCGCCGTCTCGGCAGCCTCAGCCGCGGCACTCGCAGCCGCTGCTTCCTTCTCCGCCTTCTCCTGCTTGCGTGCTGCAATCGAGTTCTGCCCCAGCTCATCGGCCAGCTTCTCCGTCGTAAACGACTCGATAAAGTCGCCCACGCGGATGTCCTTGAAGCCGTTCAGGTCGATACCGCACTCCACGCCCTGCCGCACCTCGGACACATCGTCCTTGAAGCGCTTCAGCGACCCGATCTTGCCGCGCCAAACCTCGTTGCCCTCGCGCATCACGCGTACCTGAGCGGTCCGCGTAATCAGACCATCGGTCACGCGGCAGCCGGCAATCTGGCCAACCTTCGTGATCTTGAAGACGTTGACCACCTCGGCCCGGCCCGCGTAGTTCTCCTTGAACACCGGATCGAGCATCCCGTACATCGCCTTTTCGATCTCGTCGCGCAGTTCGTAGATGATCGAGTGCAGCCGGATCTCCACGTTCTCGCGCTCCGCAACCTCTTGCGACTTGCGATCAGGCCGCACGTTGAACCCGATAATGACCGCGTTCGACGCCGACGCCAGCAGCACGTCCGACTCCGTAATCGCGCCCACACCAGAGTGCAGCACACGAACCCGAACCTTCTCGGTCGACATCCGCTGCAGGTCCTCGGCGATCACTTCCACCGAACCCTGCACGTCGCCCTTGACGATCAGGTTCAGGTCCTTCATGCCGGCGTGCTTGATCTGTTCCGCCAGGCCTTCCAGAGACACGCGCGAGCTCTTCGCCAACTGCGATTCGCGTTCCTTCATCTTGCGGTACTGCGCAATGCCCTTGGCCTTGTCGCGGTCCGCCATCACCAGGAACGTATCCCCAGCATCTGGCATTCCTTCCAGTCCCAGGATCTCTACCGGAGTCGAAGGTCCAGCTTCCGTAATCGGCCGCCCGCGATCATCGAACATCGCGCGAATCTTGCCGAACGTATTGCCCACGACGTAACTATCGCCAGTACGTAAAGTCCCGTTCTGCACCAGCACACTGGCAACCGCACCGCGTCCACGATCCAGCTTCGCTTCGATCACCGTTCCCACAGCCGGACGATCGAGAATTGCCTTCAGCGTCGCAACGTCCGCAACCAGGCAGATCATCTCTTCCAGCAAGTCCAGACCAATGCGCTTCTTCGCAGAGACCTCGACAAATTCCGTGTCCCCGCCCTGGCTCGACGGCAAAAGACCACGTGCCGCAAGTTGCTGTATCACCTTCGATGGGTTCGCATCCGGCTTGTCGATCTTGTTCACCGCCACGATGATCGGGACCTTCGCCGCGCGCGCGTGGTCGATCGCCTCCAGCGTCTGCGGCATCACACCATCGTCCGCCGCCACCACAATCACCACAATGTCCGTGATCTTCGCGCCGCGCGCACGCATCCGCGTAAACGCCTCGTGACCCGGAGTATCCAGGAACACAATCTCCCTGCCAAAGGCAGGAGAATCCGGCTTGGTGATCTTCACCTTGTACGCGCCAATGTGCTGCGTGATCCCGCCCGCCTCGCCCGCCGCTACATCCGTCGAACGAATCGCATCCAGCAGGGAAGTCTTACCGTGATCGACGTGGCCCATCACCGTCACCACCGGCGAACGCGTAATCTCCTGCATCCCGGTCGTATCTTCCAGGAAGCCCTCGATCGCCTCGTTCTCCAGCTGCTCTTCGACGGAGATCACCGTAGCGTCCGCGCCAAACTGTCGCGCTACGTCCTTCACCAGCTCGCCGTCCAGCGACTGGTTCACCGTCACAAACACGCCCTTCATCAGCAGCGTCGCAATCAGGTCCTTGCCGCGAACGTCCAGCTGCTCTGCGAGATCCTTGACGCTGATGCCTTCGGTCACGGTAATCGTCTTCGTAATCGGCAGCGGCTCGCGCGACATTTGCACGCCGCCATACCGCGGCGGCGGCTGGAAGCCCTTCATCGGGCCTTCCTTCACCTTCTCGTAGCGCTGCCCGCCGCGCCGCTGTCCCGGCCTTGCCGCCGGACGCATTCCAGTCGGCGACTCGCCCGGTCCAGGCGCAACTCCCAACCCTCCCGGACGCGCGCCCATTCCCGGCCGCGCTCCCGGCGTAAACCCAGGACGCGGTGGCCCGCCCGGCCCGCCCGGCGTACCCGCCGGATAAGTCCGCGTCGGATGCATCGGCCGCCGTGCGCCCGGTGCCATCGTCGACGGAGGACGAGATCCCGGTGCTCCCGGGGTCTGCGGCCGCGGACGCTCGAAGATCGGCCGGCCACGCTGGATTCCGCCAGGCAGGCCTCCCGCAGGAGCCGTATAAATCGGCCGCGGACCCGTCTGCGGCATCACCACGCGACGCACAGGAACCGCCGGAACCACCGGCGCAGCTGCCGCCGCCACCGTCTCCGGAGCCTTCTCTTCCACCACCGGCGCAACCACAGGTGTCTCCACCACCGGAACCACCGGCGCAGCAACTGGTGCCGCTGCCGCCACAGGAGGCGCAGGCGCCACCACCGGCGCAGCCACGGGAGCCTTCGCCACCACTGGCGGGGCCACTACCACCGGCGCTGCGTGCGCGTGCGCCGTAACCGGCGTCTGTGCCACAGGCGCCGCATGCGTTACCGGCGGCGCAGCCACTACCACCGGAGGGCGCACAATCACCGTGCCCAGCGGAGGCTTGCTCGCAATCGCGGGCGTTGGCGCCATAGTTACCATCGGAGCTTGTCGCGGCTGCGGCACAATGCGCCGCGGAGCCGGAGCTACCACGGCTGCCGCCACAGGCGCCGCGGCAACCTTCGCCACCACCGGCGCAGCCGCACTCGCTGCAACAGCAGCAGGAGGCGCAACCGCCATGGCACGCTGCGGATACCGCCGCGCATCCTCTTCGGCCTGCTTCCGCGCCAGAATCGCCTTCATCGCGTCGCCCGGCTTGGAGATGTGAGAGAGATCGAAGGCCGGCCGCGCTTCCGCCGCAGGCTTCGCCGCCGCGCCGCCGCGCCGCTGGTTCTTGAAATAGTTGCGCACCTTCTCGGCCTCGTCGGCCTCGATCGAGCTGGAGTGCGTCTTGGGTTCCGTCACGCCAACCGCAATCAGAGCATCCAGAATCGGCTTGCTCTTGACTTCCAGTTCCCGCGCCAGATCGTTGATTCGAACTTTGCTCATCCGTCCCTTTTTGTGTTCCCCTGCGCCGTTAGCTGTTCATATCAGCCTCATCGAACAAGGAATCCGGTCCAACTTTATTATCCCTGAAATCACCTTCTCCGAAACCGAAGATTGTGACCCAGCCAATGTTTGCGCGGCTCCTAACACTAACCACGATCGTCCCCGTCGTCGATGCCTTCGTCGGAAACCTCCTGGCTCTCGTTCACCAGGCCGTCTACCGCATCGTTGTCCTGCTCAATCTTTTCTTCCCGAACATCCGCCTCGGAGAACCCATCGCTCACCGACCCGGCTTCCTCCACGTCCGCAAGGTCCTCGGCAGATACGCCGCGCACTTCCTCAACCGCGCCCACCGAAACCGCCTCCGCCGCCAGAATCTCCTCCGGCGTCTTCTCCTCGGACTTCGGCTCCGCCGGCTCCGGCCGCACTTCGCCCTCTTCGTACTGGCCAAAGTAGTGCCGCACCGCCACTGAAATCTTCTCCAGCGTCTTCTCGCCAATGCCCGGAATCTCTTCCAACTGCTCTGGCGTCATGTCCGCCAGCTCTTCCACCGTCGTAATGCCCGCCGTTATCAGCTTCTCCAGCACAGCCTCGCCCAGCTCCGTAATCTGCTCCACCGGAGTCGTCGGGCCGCCGCCCATCGCCTGCATCTGCTGTTCCACTTCCTGGCGCTTCTCTTCCTCGCTCTTGATGTCGATCTTCCAGCCCAGCAGCTTCGCCGCCAGCCGCACATTCTGTCCCTTTTTCCCAATCGCCAGGCTCAGCTGCGTGTCGTCCACAATCACTTCAATCTGCTTGTCCGCCAGGTCCACAATCGACACCCGGCTCACCTTCGCCGGCTGCAGCGCCTTCTCCGCAAACGTCGTAATCTCTTCCGAGTACTCAATAATGTCGATCTTCTCTCCGCGCAACTCGCGGATAATCGACTGCACGCGCATACCCTTCATGCCCACGCACGCGCCCACCGGATCCACATCCTTGTCCCGGCTCATCACCGCAATCTTCGTCCGCTCGCCCGCCTCGCGCGCAATCGCCCGGATCGTCACGGTTCCGTCATAGATCTCCGGAACCTCGCTCTGAAACAGGTTCTGCACCAGCGCCGGAGCCGCACGGCTCACAATCACCTGTGGGCCTTTCGCAGCTCGATCAACCCGCAGCAGGACGACCCGCACCCGCTCGCCCACCGCAAACTGCTCCAGCCGGCTCTGCTCGCGCTTCGGCATCCTCGCCTCCGCCTTGCCCAGGTCGAAGATCACGTCCATCGGCTCCAGCCGCTTCACCGTCGCGTTCAGCACCTCGCCCGCGCGGTGGTTGTACTCCAGAAACACGGTGTCCCGCTCCGCTTCGCGCACCTTCTGGAAGATCACCTGCTTCGCCATCTGCGCCGCAATGCGTCCCAGCGGGCTGGTGTCCTTGTAGAAACGCAGTTCTCCGCCCACCTCTACCTCGGGTGCCAGTTCGCGCGCCTGCTCCAGCGTCATCTGGTTGATCTCGTCCTCAACCTGCTCCGGCCCTTCCACCACGGTCTTGAAGACGTACGCGCGAATCTCGCCCGTCTCTTTGTCCATCTCGGCGCGCATATTTTCCTGCGTCTTGTAGTACTTCCGCGTCGCCAGGGCGATCGCATCCTCCACCGCGCCCACCACCACCGCGGGCTCAATGCCCTTATCCCGGCTCAACGTCTCAATCGACTGATACAGTACACTCGCCATCTTCACTCACCTTCAAAATCCTGTTGTCAACGTCCAAACGAGGCGTTGTCATAAACGAGGCCTTGTCATAAACGAGGGTTTGTCATTCTGAGCGAATGCGAAGAATCCCCGCATTTGCCCCCGCCCATTGCCCCGGTCCAACCTATACGTCCAATTCCTCGAACCTAAATCTCCACCACTAAATTCGCCTTCTCCACATCCTTCAGCGCGATCTCCAACACCTCAACCGCAGCCGCCTTCTTCGCCTTGCCCTTCTGCTTCACCGCGGCCACATCGATCTTCACCACACCGTCTGCAATTCCCATCAGCCGCCCTGTCCACATGCGGCTGTTGTTCACCGGCGCAAACAACTTCACCTTCACCAGGCTCCCCGCAAACCGGGCAAACTCCTCCGCCTTCTTCAACGACCGTTCCAGCCCCGGCGACGAGACTTCCAGCGTGTACTCACTTCCCGGAACCACATCCTCTACATCCAGCAGCGTGCCAAAGTCCGTCGCAAACGCCGCACAATCCTCGTGCGTCACGCCGCTCAGCAACTCCACCGGAACGCCCTTCGGCAGCTCTACGATCCGCTCTTCGCCCTCAGCGGCCTTCGCCGCATACTCCTTCAACTTCGCCCGCTCGGCCGCATCCTTCTCGACAAAAACCCGCAGCGCCCGGGTCTTCCCGCCGCCGCCAAACTCCACATCCACAACCTCCAGATGGTGCGACCCCGCAACCCGCTCCGCCAGCCGCCGAATTTCATCCATCTGCAATGCCATAAATCCCTGATCCGGTAGCCCGTCAAACGGCCCCGCCTATCATCTCGACTCACTTGCTAACCCGCTGCGCGAACATTTCCGGGAGACGGCGCCTTCACGTGTGAAGCACGTCCAGCACCGCACGAAGTGCCTTTGGAGCAACAAAAAGTGGGCTCTCGCCCACTCATCTCTTCCGCCATTTCTGCCGGTGCGCTCACGGCTTCTTACTGAACGACGGAACAAATCCGGGGTCCCGGCGAGTGGTCTTCTTCTCGCTGGGGGAAATAACTGGCCCAAACATCAATCTAGCACGCCTGGATAAATCGCCTGCTGTTTCAAGATACGCCAATTGCCAGCGAAACTCAATGCAGAGCCCTGCCAGGACTAGCAGCAAGCTTTAGAAGACGCTGAAAAATTCCAGTCCGTGCGCGTTTCGGATGATCCGCGTGCTTGAGACGCTGCTGAAAAACACAGGAATCAGATAGGCCGGCACTTCAGTGCCGGCATCCACCGTCGCAAAATCAATGCGGGCTTAGCCCCTGGGACATGCCCCTCTGCCCGGGTGCTCCACCCCTCGATTTCGAGATGTTGGGATTGCGATCGTTCCTCTCTGTGCGCTCTCCTTTCCTCTGTGTCCTCTGTGATTCGCTTTGTTCTTCCGCAAAGTCGTCAACCCCCAAAATCCCTCATCTCCCTCATTCCACGTGAAATAGAGTTGGCATACTAGTTATGCCCAACCTGCTATCATTAAGAAGTAGAGTCAAGCCACACCAACCAGCCCCGGCCAACCACCGGGGCTTTCCTTTTGTTTTCTTATATTTACCCGTAACCACCATGGATGCTTATATTTAGCGAGTCATATTTTCGCTAACTATATGCATCCATTCGACGTATAGCCTACCCCCCCCAGGGGGGGTACCCCAGGGAGAACCACCATGCGCGTCAACCTCTGCCGCCACATCAAGTCCAATGGCATCCAGTGCCACGCCGTCGCCCTCCGCGACAACCACTTCTGCTGCTTCCACCACCGCCTCAACGAGGGCCACCGCCTCTACCGCCTCCGCATGGTCGGCGCCAAAGGCCTCACCGAGCGCGGCTTCATCATCCCCCTCCCCGCCATGGAGGACCGCCTCTCCGTCCAGCTCGCCATCTCCGAGGTCCTCAACGCCCTCGCCTGCAACTTCATCGACGCCAAACGCGCCAACGCCTTCTTCTACGGCCTCCAGCTGGCCTCCTCCAACTGCAAGGGCCTGGAGACCATCCCCAACCCCACCGCCGTCGTCCGCGACTGCGACCGCGCTCCGGATATCATCGAAGCCGTCCGCGTCGACATCGCCCCACCCGGCCGCACCATCGAAATCGAAGACCCCGCCCCCGCCCAAGCCGAGGAGAATCGCCCTCCTCAACCCGCCGCTTGCCCTTCGGAAGACGATGCTCGTCATCCCATCGCCAACGCTTGTCATTCTGCCCCTGACCATCCCATCACCCATGTTTGTCATTCTGAACGCAGTGAAGAATCCCCGCATTTCGCCATCGCCAACGCTTGTCATTCTGCCCCTGACCATCCCATCACCCATGTTTGTCATTCTGAACGCAGTGAAGAATCCCCGCATTTCGCCCTCGCTAGCGCCACCAGCGCCCACCCCTCCACCCCGCATTTCGCCCTCGACCGCGCCACCAGCGCCCACCCCTCCACCCCGCACTTCAAAACCGAAGCACCACCCCCACCCCTCCGCACCGACTGCACCGAAGAAGAGCTGCTCGCCTGCCACCGCCTGCTCGACGATATGGAACGAATCGCCGAATACGCCGACCTCATGCTCAACGTCCCATACTCCGAGGAAGAACCCTGGATCGACCTCCCCATCGCAGCCCTCGCCGCCACAGCCAACCCAGAGCCGGAGCCCTCGAACCTTGCTCTCGCACCGCCGCCAACCTACAATCAACCAAACCCCTCCCGTCCCTCCCCAACCACCGCACAACCAGCAACGGTCGAAGAACAACCAGAAACGAACAGCCCAAAAGATGATCACTACCCCGATTCCCGAAGCCCTCACCTTCGACGATGTCCTCCTCGTACCCGCCTACAGCGAGGTGGTCCCTACGCAGGTCAGCACCCAGACCCAGCTCACGAAGAACATCACCCTCGCCACCCCGCTCATCTCCGCCGCCATGGACACGGTCACGGAGTCACGCCTGGCCATCGCCATGGCCCAGCAGGGAGGCATCGGAGTCATCCACCGCAATCTCACCATCGCGCAGCAGGCCCTGGAGATTGACCGCGTCAAACGCTCCGAGTCCGGCATGATCGTAGACCCGGTCACCATCTCGCCCGAGCAGCCCATCTCCGACGCGCTCGAACTCATGCGCCGCTTCAAGATCTCCGGCGTCCCGGTCACCAAGAATGGACGCCTGGTCGGCATCCTCACCAACCGCGATCTCCGCTTCGTCTCGCATACAGACATTCCCATCGACGACGTGATGACCAAGAAAAACCTCATCACCGTCCCCGTCGGCACCACGCTGGAGCAGGCCGAGGACATCCTCCACCAGCACCGCGTCGAGAAGCTGCTGGTCGTCAACGACGACTACGAGCTCAAGGGCCTCATCACCGTCAAGGACATTCAGAAGAAGTTGAAGTATCCGAATGCCTCCAAGGACGAGAAAGGCCGCCTGCGCGTCGCCGGCGCCATCGGCGCCACCGGAGACTTCCTCGAGCGCGCCGCGGAACTTATCGCCATGCGCGTCGACGCGCTCGCCATCGACTCCGCGCACGGCCACTCGTCGCGCGTGCTGGAGGCCGTCACCGCCTGCAAGAAGCGCTATCCCAACGTCGACCTCCTCGCCGGCAACGTCGCCACCTACGAGGGCGCAATGGCCCTCATCGACGCCGGCGCAGACGCTGTCAAGGTCGGCATCGGACCGGGAAGCATCTGCACCACGCGCATGGTGACAGGAGCCGGCATGCCGCAGATCACCGCCATCGCGGAGGCTTCCAAAGCCGCGCAGAAAGCGGGCATCCCGCTCATCGCCGACGGAGGCATCAAGTACTCCGGCGACCTCACCAAGGCCATCGCCGCCGGCGCCGACGTCGTCATGATCGGCTCCCTCTTCGCCGGCGTCGACGAGTCGCCCGGAGAGACCATCCTGTACCAGGGCCGCAGCTTCAAGGCCTATCGCGGCATGGGCAGCCTCAGCGCCATGGCGCAGGGCTCCGGCGAGCGCTACTTCCAGTCGCCCGACGACATGAACACCTCCGCCTCCGCAGAGCGCCCCTCGGTCACGGCCCGCGAGAGCAGCGGCAACAACCGCCTCGCCAAGTTCGTCCCCGAGGGCATCGAGGGCCGCGTGCCCCATCGCGGCCCGCTGGAGGCGATGGTCTTCCAACTCGTCGGCGGACTCCGCTCCGGCATGGGCTACCTCGGCTGCGGCAGCATCGCGGAGCTGCACAAAAACGCGCGCTTCATACGCATCTCCAACGCCGGTCTGCGCGAGTCGCACGTCCACGACGTCATCATCACCCGCGAAGCGCCCAACTACCACGCGGAATAAGCCGTACGCTCACGCGGAACAGACGGTAGGTCAGCCGGGTAATTTTTACCCGGAGGCCTCCGCTCGGCTCCGATTCGTAACCACTTAAGTTACACAGAAGAAACGCACTCCGGTTTGGCATCCCGCTTGCACTTTCACGGGAGAGTCTAGCTGCGCGGCTCGGTCGAATTTCAGCTTCGGAGAAGCTCCAATGTCGGTTTCCCCAGCCCTGCTCAACCCGTATCAGTCCATACCGCGAAGCGCTGCTGTTCGCAGGAATTGGCGCTATGCATTCTTCGGCATCGCCTTCGTCTGCTGCACCTCGAACAACTACTTTGGAGGAGCCCACACCGGAATGCTGCTCAACGCGGTCTGGCGCGCCGTCCTCGGCTCCTGGCACTTCGAACTCCGCGGCGAAGTCAACGAGATCATGCGCAAGGTCGGCCACTTCTTCGGCTATGGAATGATCGGCATCATCTTCCGCAACGCGTGGTACGCCACAGCGCGCACGCTCTTCGCCCCCACGCGGCAGTGGACGATCGCCTTTGCAGCGTCGCTGGGGGTCGCTTCCACCTTCCTCGTGGCCTGCCTGGACGAGTGGCATCAGTCCTATTGCCCTGGTCGAGTGGGCAGCTTCCGCGATGTCCTCATCGACACCACGGGAGCACTTCTGCTCAACGTCCTCCTCTGGGAATGGCACGCCCGAAAGCGTCGCCTCATATTGAGCGTCGCCGGCCAATAGAGCGTGGGTGGGCGTGAAAATGCGGGGATTCTTCGCTGCGCTCAGAATGACAAGCAGCCGGGCTAGGAGCCGGGTGTGGTGGGGACGCTGGGCATTCCGGCCAGCGTGTCGCGCATGTATTTGTGGGGGTTGACGGGCGTGTTGTGGATGCGGACCTCGTAGTGCAGATGCGCGCCCGTGGTGCGGCCGCTGACCCCGACGTATCCGATCACCTGCCCGCGGACCACGTTCTGACCGGCGATCACGGTGAATCCGGACATATGCGCGTAGCAGGTCTCCACGTTGTGGCCGTGGTCCAGGATGACCTCGCGCCCGTAGCCGCTCTCCATGGCAGCGGACTTCACGATGCCATCGGCGCTGGCGCGGATGGGTGTGCCGATGGGCGCCGAGATGTCGATGCCGGTGTGGAACTCGCCTTCGCCGTTGCCCGTCACCGGGTCTTCGCGCTGGCCAAAGCTGCTGCGGATGGGCCCGATCACGGGCCACAGAGAGGGGTCGTCCGCGGAGATGTCCGAGTCGCCACTGCTGCCGACGCCAGCGATGGACCCAAGGCCTGGCATGCTGTCGATGGCGCGGGCAGCCGTGCCGCTGATTGCGGAGTTGCGCAGACTGTAGAACGTGTCCAGCGACTTGTAGTAGTTCTCGTCGGTGAAGCTGGATGCGGAGTCGGTAACCAGCGCGCCGCTCGCCTTGGCGCCTGCGGTCTTATCCGCGGTCTTCATCCGCATGTGGCCCATGGGTGCGGCCAGCTTGTTTGCTGTGAGGCCGTAGAGCGCGGAGATCTCCGTGGCCAGCGACCCGAGCGAGGCGGCCTGGATGTCTTTCTCGTGCGCCTGCTTCTGCAGGCTGGCATAGTCCTTCTGCAGCGAGTCGTGGTCGTTGCGCAACTGGTTGAAGCGCGCGGTCTTGACCAGCATTCGAGAGTAGGACCCGGCCAGCCCTGTAATGGTGAAGGCGCCGATGACGGCTGCCGCGATAAACACATAGGCGTAGTGCAGCGGCACCGGCAGCTTGCGGAGCTTGCCATCCTCATCACGGCTGACGAGAACAATGTAGAAGCGTCGTTTGAGACGGAAGCGCTTTGAAGTCAAAACTACGAACCTGTGCCTGTCCTGAATTGACCTCCCAGCGGGCGCGATGGCGAGCGGGAGATGCGGAAAGATGGAACCCCGGGCAAATGAACTTCGGCAATCGTCATTTGCGATTGCCCACCTAGGTGCGCCATCTCTCTTGGACGTTTCTCTGAGTTTAACAGCCGGTTGGCACGAACGCAATGCGATTGTGCAGCCAATTCCCCTTCTGTGGCAGATTTCGGCCCGCAATGGGATGTTTTCCGTCTGTATTCGCTTTGTCTTCGTCTGAGCCGACGCTTGGAGGCGGTGCTGGTGGGGCTCAGGTTTATGCTTACTCCCTACGATGAAGAATGCCATGGGCGAGTTGGCGCAGATTGAGCGGATACGCTCCGGGTGGGGCGGGCGTGGGGGGCGCGGCCTGACCCTGGGCATCGGGGACGACTGCGCCATTCTGCGTCCGCCCGCGGGGCATGAGGTGCTGGTGACCACTGACTTCTCGCTGGAAGGACGCCACTTCCGCCGCGACTGGCATCCGCCGGAGTCCGCCGGGCACCGTGCGCTGGCCCGCGGACTGAGCGACTTGGCGGCCATGGGCGCACGGCCGTTGGCGGCCTTCCTGTCGCTGGCGCTGCCGGGCGATAGCATGGCGACCCGCGCGGGACGCCAGTGGGTGGAGCGGTTCTTCGCCGGCCTGCACGCCCTGGCGGGGGAGCACGAGGTTCCGCTGGCCGGCGGCGATACTTCCGAGTCTCCCTGTGGGCTGGTGCTGGCGGACATTGTGCTGGTTGGGTCGGCTCCGGCTGGATGCGCACTTCGCCGCAGCGGAGGGCGAGCAGGCGACGCCCTCTACGTGAGTGGCGCCCTAGGTGGTTCCGCGGCGGAGCTCGTCGAATTGGAGCGCCGAGGAACGCAGAAGCTTCGTGGCATAGGGCAGGCAGATGCGGGGACAGCCGGCAAGCATCCGCAGCTGTATCCGCAACCCCGCATCGCCCTGGGTCAGGCGCTGCTGCGGCGGCGCCTGGCGAGTGCGGCGATCGACCTGAGCGACGGGCTCTCGACCGATCTCGGCCACCTTTGCCATGAATCCGGTGTGGGTGCTGAGGTATTGGAGGCTGCTCTGCCGATTCATCCGTTGGCTGCGGCACATCCCGAGCGGGCTCTGGCTCTTGCCCTGAACGGCGGTGAAGATTACGAACTCCTGTTTGCGGCGTCGCCTTCGATCAAGGTGCCGCGGAGTCTTGCGGGCATTGCCATCACCCGCATCGGCAAGCTGGTGCGTGGAGCCGGCATGACCTTGATCGATACTGCGGGCCGTCGTTGTCCCTTGAAGCCTGCCGGCTGGGAGCACTTTGCCGCCAGCTCCAGCCGGTAGCTCCGGCGTATGGCCCTACCCCTAAGCTGCGGTCCCACTGCACCTGGATTGGGTCGTTCGTGGATGGTTGGCGATAAGATGAGCATTGGCGGGACGTCCACCCACGTCTCCCTGATCGTCCCGGTACGGAGGCATTGCTTGCCTCGCCGGTTTAGATGTCCGCATTCCCAAATGGAGTTGCCACTGCGATCTATGCATGACTCGACCCGAATCATCCGCTCCACACTGACTCGCGCCAGCAAGGGCGAGCCGCTGCACCCCAGCCCTGTGTTTGCTGCGCCGTATCACACACCAGGCGATCCGGCGGACGCGATGTACAGCTACGCGCGCTCGCACAACCCGACATGGACCGCGCTGGAGAAGGCCATCGGGCAGATGGAGTCCGGCCAGTTTTCCGCGGGCCGTGCCAACGCCGGCGACAGCTATCGGGCCAATGCGCTGGTCTTCGCGTCCGGCATGGCGGCCTGCTCGGCCATCTTCGGCGCCGTTCTGCGCCCGGGCGACGCGGTGGTGCTGCCGGGGAATGCCTACTTTGCAGCGCGTCAACTGATGCAAGGCTACTTCGAGAAGATGGGCATCGTGGTCCGCTACGCTCCCACGGCCGGCGACGCGCAGGGGGAGCATCTGGAGGGCGCGCGGCTGCTGTGGATCGAGACGCCCAGCAATCCGACGATGGAGATCTGCGACATTGCCGCGCTGTGCGAGCAGGCCCATGCGGCCGGCGCGCTGGTGGCGGTGGATAACACTACGGCCACGGCGCTGGGGCAGCGCCCGCTGGCACTGGGTGCGGACCTCTCGGTTGCGTCGGACACCAAGTCCATGACCGGCCACAGTGACATCCTGCTGGGCCACGTGGCGACGCGCGACCGCGAACTGCTGCAGAAGGTGGAGGAGTGGCGCACGCTGGTGGGCGGCGTGCTGGGGCCCATGGAGGCGTGGCTCGCGCTGCGTTCCCTTGGCACGCTGCCGCTGCGCCTGGAGCGGAGCAGCCAGAATGCACAGCGCATTGCCGAGTTTCTGGCCGCACGGCCGGAGGTATCGAGCGTGCTGTATCCGGGCCTGCCAGGGCATCCGGGACACTCCATTGCAGCGCGCCAGATGCAGTACTTTGGCGCGGTGCTGAGCTTTGAACTTGCGGATAAGGCTGCGGCGGAGGCGTTCTTCGCCAAGGCGAAGCTGATTACGGAGGCCACCAGCTTTGGCGGAACATGCACCTGCGCGGAACGCCGCGCGCGCTGGGGCGGCGACGCGGTGCCGGAGGGGTTCATCCGGCTGTCGGCAGGGCTGGAGGATATTGAGGATCTGCTCGCGGACATGGCTCAGGCGCTGGACGGCCTGGCGCCAGTTGCGGGGAAGTGATGACGATTGGCGATGACGCGCTGAGCTTCCCGCATGACTGGCGCGCGGAGGTGCTTGGTTCTGCTCCGCTGATCGCCCCGGTGCGGCAGTTTACGTACCCGCTGCAGGTTGCCGGGGAGGAAGACGCTCTGGCGCGGGGGGCGCTGCTGGTGCTGGTGCATCCGGCTGGCGCTGGAGGTGCGGGCGGCACCTTTCTTGCGACCTGCGCACTGGGGTTCAGCGATGCGGCGATGCCGACGGGCGTGTACGCGTGCCCCAATCCGCGGGAGTTGTGCGCGGTTGCGGGAGGCTATGCGTACGTGCTGGACACTGCCGCACCTGAGCGGTCCGCCCAGATTCCGATCAAGCCGGTCACGGAGGTACTTGTGCTGGGTGAGCAGGGGCTACTTGTCTTTGTGGGATTCCACTCGCTCGTCGCGTGGGGCAGGGAAGGACTCGCCTGGCAGACTGCGCGCTTGAGTTGGGAAGGCCTCCGACTCACGGGCGTCCAGATGGACGGCACGCTCCACGGCTTTGGTTGGAACATGCCGGCGGACAAGGAAGTCGAGTTCGCTATCGACCTGTGCACCGGCTCGCATACCGGGGGTGGATTTGGGTCATAAGTCTGGAATTGCAGGCATTGTTGAGGCCTTAGACTAGTGCGGGCGGGAGCGAATGTGGGGATTCTTCGCTACGCTCAGAATGACAAGCGGTAATTTGGGGAACGGCAAGAGGCAATTGCCCTCCTAACTCGCAGCGATTGCGTAAAAGCTGAGTGCGGCGTCGCCCTGCTTCAGTGTGCGTGTCTGGACGAGACCGCCGTATCGTTCGGCGAGGGGATGCTTGCTGCTGTGCTCGGCGACCACCATGGAGTCCGGGGATAACAGGGTGCGGCCGCGCGCGCTGCCGAGCAGATGCAGCGTCTTCTCATACTCCGCCTCGGCCTCCCATGGAGGGTCCAGGTAGACCACATCGACCAGCCCCGCAGCTTGCGTTGCTCCGCCATCGGCCGTCTTCTGCGCGGTCTTTAGCAGCCGCTCCAGCAGCGCGCCCGTCCCGCGTTCTTCGATCGCGAAGCCGTGCGCAATCTTCAGCGCTTTCAGGTTGGCGCGGATCGCCGCCAGCGCCGGCTCCGCCTTCTCCGCGAACCATACCTGGGCAGCGCCGCGGCTGATGGCTTCGATGCCGACGGCGCCGGTGCCTGCGTAGAGGTCGGCGAAGCGGCAGGCTTGCATGCGCGGCGCCAAGATGTTGAACAGTGTCTCGCGGAGGCGGTCGCTGGTAGGGCGGGTGTCGTCGCCACGGGGGGCAATCAACGGGCGTGAGCGATAGGTTCCTGCGATGACGCGCATCCCACCATTATCGCCGCACCTGCGTAGTGCGTGAGCGCATACAATGTTCCCATGCGCGGTTGGAGTTTCCCGGTGGGCCGTTATTTCGGAGTCGAGGTACGCATCCATGCGTTCTTCCTGCTCCTGTTCGCCGTGGGGGTGGGCATTGGTTCGTTTGCGGGCGATTCCACCGGCCGCGTGCTGACGCTGTGGCTGCTGCTTCTGTTTGCGGTGGCAGTCCGCGAGGTGGCGCGCGCGTTGGCGGCCGCATGGTACGGCCTGGATCTGCGCGGCATCCTGCTGCTGCCCACCGGCGGACTGATGACCTATGGCACGCTGGACGCTACAGAGCGCGCCGCCGACCCTGCCATGCAGCGTCGTATGGCGCTGGTGGGGCCGAGCGCCAGCTTCGCGGTGGGCCTGCTGCTGGCCGGAATCGTGCTTAGCTCCGCCCCTGGTATCCAACTCATCGCCAAGCCTCTGATTGTGCCGTCGCATCTGCTGCGGGCGATGGTGTGGCTGAATATATTACTCGGCGCCATCCATCTGCTGCCCGCTTTCCCGCTGGATGGTGGCCGCGTATTCAAGATCAGCACCCCGGGCAAGCGCCCGGACGGGCAGGTGGAGCGACGCGCTTCCAATGCCCCCGCCGCCACTGGGGGCTTCCGCCTGTGGGGCATGGGCGGAGGCATGGGCCAGTGGATCGCCATCGCGCTGATCGTCGCGGGACTGCTGCTGGCCAATCTTTGGCTCGCCATCCTGGGCGCGTTTGTGCTGATCGGGGCGCATATGGAGAACCAGGGCCTGCTGGTCCAGACCGATGTCGAAACGGTCCGCATGCGCGACGTGATGCTGACCCAGTTCAGCACGCTATCCGCATCGGACACGCTGGAGGATGCGCTGCAGCGCGCCGTCCACAGCATGCAGGATGTGTTCCCGGTGGTGCGCGGCGGCACGCTGGTGGGCGCTGTCTCGCGGCAGAACATTGTGGAGGCTCTGGCCGCCGAGGGCAACAGCTACGTGCAGGGCGTAATGACCAAGACCTTCCAGACAGCCCTGCCGGGCGACTCGCTGGTGAAGACGCTGCGCCGGATCCTGGGTGACCAGGGGGCGCAACTGGTGCCGGTAATGGACGGTGAACGCATTGTGGGCATTGTGACGCCGCAGAACCTGTCCCAGTCGATGGGCCTGCTGAACCAGAGCCGCCGCATGCGCCGGACCGAAGAGTAGGGCACAGCGATGGATGCGTTGGAGGACTTTGACCGCAGCGGCAAGGAGGGCGTGCCGCTGGCGCCTGGCCTCTACCTGGTGGCCACGCCGATCGGCAATCTGGAGGACATCACTCTGCGCGCCCTGCGCGTGCTGCGGTCGGTCGACAAGATTGCCTGCGAGGACACCCGCCAGACGCAGAAGCTGCTGAACCACTTCGACATACGCACGCCCACCGTGAGCTACCACATGCACAACGAGGCGGGCCGCGCCATGGAACTGGCCACGGCGCTCCAGGCCGGCGCGCGCATCGCCGTCGTGAGCGATGCCGGTACGCCAGGCATCGCCGACCCTGGCGGCCAAATCGCTGCCGCTGCCATTGCAGCCGGCGTCCCGGTGTTCCCGGTGCCCGGGGCCAACGCCGCCATCAGTGCGCTGATTGCCAGCGGGCTGGCGGGAACAGGCGAGGGGGAGAGCTTTACGTTCCACGGCTTTCTGCCGGCCAAGGAAGGCCAGCGCCGCACCGCTCTCGAAGGTCTGCGCCGCAGCGGCCACTCCGGGACCTGGATCTTCTACGAAGCGCCCCACCGCATTCTGGACACGCTGGCCGATGTCGAGGCCATCTTCGGAGCTGCCCAGCCCGTTGTGGTGGCCCGTGAACTGACGAAGCTGCACGAGGAATTTCTGCGCGGCACCGCTGAGCAGGTGCGCACGAACCTGGCCGGCCGCGCCAGGGTCCGTGGCGAGATGGTTCTGCTGTTCGCGCCCGTCGCACCCGATATTGAAGTGGATAAGCCTGCCGCCAGCATCGCCCAGGAGGTCCGCGAACTCATGATAAAAGAGGGGTTTACGGAGAAAGATGCGCTGAAGCGCGTTGCCAAGGCCCGTGGCATGGGCAAGAGCGATGCCTATCGTGAGATGCAGCGCGTGCGCGGCAAGGAACACAACCGATAGAGGCCGGTGGCAGCGCGATTATGCGTGGGCCGGGATAGCGAAGAGGGGTTGCTCGTACGGGGCCACGCTATTGGCCGGCTTGGCGGTACTGTCTGCAAATGCCGCTTTCCCAGCGCCCAGCAGGCGGCCACACTCTGCCGCCGGGACCGCGGGGCTGTAGAGAAAGCCCTGGATCTCGGAACACATCTGCGCCTGGAGATAGTGGAGCTGCTGCTCGGTCTCCACTCCCTCGCCAATGCACTCAAGGCCGAGGTTGTGAGCCAGGCCCATGATGCTGCGAACGACCGCTTCTGCTGCCGGTTGGGAGATGACGTCGCGCATGAAGGAGCGATCGATTTTGAGCCGATCAAGGGGGAAGCGGCGGAGGCAGGACAACGACGACCAGCCGGTGCCGAAATCGTCGAGCGACAGGCTGGCCCCGGTCCGTTTCAGGTCATGCATGATTCGGATGGTGGCATCGGATCCATCCAGGGTCAGGCTTTCGGTCAGCTCGAGTTCCAGCCATTTGGGATTCAGTCCGGTCTCGTGCAAGACTTCCTCGACCGCGGCGACGATATTGCCGCGATGGAACTGTTGCGCGGAGACATTGACGGTGACGCGAACGGCCGGGAGACCTTCCCTCTGCCAGGCGACGTTCTGCCGGCAGGCGGTGAGCAGCACCCACCGGCCTACCTCGGTCATCAGGCCCAACTCCTCCAGCAGGGGGATGAACTGCCCTGGGGAGATGAGCCCGTGTTGCGGGTGGCGCCATCGCAGGAGGGCTTCTACCCCGGTAATGGAGCCGGAATCGGCGGAGACGAGAGGCTGGTAGTGCACGACAAACTCGTCGCGCGCGCTGGCCATACGCAGGTCCTTCTCCAGGACTTGACGGCGCCGGGTATCCTCGTTGAGCTGGGGCGAGAAGAAGCAGAAGGTGCCGCGTCCTTTCCCTTTTGCCTCGTACATGGCTGTATCGGCTGCCTGCAGCAGGGTTTCCGGACTTTCGCCGTCTTTCGGATACTGGGAGATGCCGATGCTGGTACCGATTTGCAGCTCGTGGCCTTCGATCTGGAAGGGCTCGACCAGGGTATCCAGAATTTTCTGCGCGACCTGTTCGATGTGCTGGCCGTCGTCAGCCATGGGAAGGACGATCACGAACTCATCCCCGCCGAAGCGCGCGACCATGTCGCTCTTGCGCAAACATCCTTTTAGCCGGGCCGATACTGCTTCCAGCAGATGGTCGCCGATATGGTGGCCCAGTGAGTCGTTGATGGTCTTGAAACGGTCCAGATCCAGCATCAGCACTGCGATCTGCTTCTGATTGCGACATGCGAGGGCGACGGCCTGGGTCAGGCGGTCCTGCAGCAGAAAGCGATTCGGGAGCCCGGTAAGGGCATCGTGCAGCGCCATGTGGTGGATGCGGGCTTCCGCCTGCTTGCGGTCGGTAATGTCGTGGGAGATGCCCATGGTGCCGACGATGGCGCCGCGCCGGTCGCGCAGGGGCATCTTGGTGGTCAGCACCCACCCCTCGCGGCCGTCGGGCCAGGTCTCCCTCTCCTCGATGCCTACCTTCGGCACGCCCGTGCGCAGTATCTCCTGTTCATCGGCCAGGGCTTTAACAGCATGCTCGGACGAGAATATGTCGGAGTCGGCCTTGCCGACGGCCTCGTCCGGGTGAGCCTGACCAAAATATTTGGCCATATTGCGGCTAATGCGGATGAACCGGCTGTTGCGGTCCTTGAAAAAGATGTTGTAAGGGACGCTCTGCAGGAACATCTCCAACAGGTCCTGCTCCGTCTTAAGCCGGCGGTCCGCCAGCCGTCGGAGGATAAGGAGCGACGTCAGAATCAGAGAGATGGCACCTGTACTGGCCAAACGTAATGCGAAGTGGCCGCGCGAGGCACCCGGAAAGAAGGTCTGGCCGACGAGGATACCCTGCAGCAGCGCGAAAAAGACGATTGCTGTTCCTAGGATCCTTGGTGTTCGGGTGTGGACTGTCATAGATGGCCCAGAACCCTCGGGTATATACCGAGGATCCAATGGCTCATTCTTCGGCATATTCGGGCAAAAAATATAGGGCTAAACACGAATTTTTCTATGACTTCCGGCCGATACCGCGTGCGGCGCACCGCTGGGCGGCCTGTGCCTCGGGGAAGGAATGCTCCTCGGACGGTGAAACCCTACTCCCGCCCTTTGACCCGGTCGTACAGATAGCGGTCACTGGTGGTTCCCAGCGATTCGTTGTACAGGCTGGTGGCGCCAGCTGCCTGTTTCAGCTCTTCGCTGAACTCGTGGATGGCGTGCAGGTGGTCTGCCGTCGCCGGAATCTCCATCCTGGGCGTTTTCAGGAACTTCTGGTAACCGCGGTCCAGCAGGCGCGAGATCTGGCCTCCCAGCAGCCAGCCTGGCCGCGCCAGCACCATGGTGGTGCCGTCTGGAGCAGCGGCGATCTCGGCCCCCACCCCGTACTTGCGGACCTGGAAGGCCTTGGACGCGGCACCTGAACCGTCGCGGGCAGAAGACACATCGAATTGACTGCCGGCGAGTGTTGCCAGCGCATCGGCGAAGGTTGTGGGCGGGGCGGGCTTGGCCATAAGTTTCGTACCAGTTAGACTCGATTAACTGTCGCACATCCGGTGCCGGGCTTCAATCGGCTTCCCGGTGCGAAGGGTTAGCCCACCGCGCAGGGTACTTGGAAAGGGAAAGCACTGATGATTGCAACGGCCCGCTCCTTTGGGGCGACCCTGCTGGAACGTATCGGCAATACGCCTCTGATCAACCTGGAGCGGTTGACGGCGCATATGCCGGGCATCCACATCGTAGGCAAGGCGGAGTGGGCCAACCCCGGCGGCTCCGTGAAGGACCGCGCCGCGGCCGCGATCGTTCTGGACGCGCAGAAGCGGGGGCTGCTGGAGTTCCACCAGAAGTCGCGCGGTCGCGGCCTGCTGGACGCCACGAGCGGCAACACTGGCATTGCCTATGCCATGCTGGGCGCAGCCCTTGGTTTTCCGGTTACGTTGTGCGTGCCGTCCAACGTCTCGCCCGAGCGCAAACACATTCTGGACGCGTATGGCGCGCAGGTGATCTGGACCGACCCGGCCGACGGCTCCGACGGTGCGATTCGCACCGCGCGCGCGCTGGCTGCCGCTGAACCCGGCAGTTACGTTTATGCCGACCAGTATGGCAACGAGCAGAACTGGAAGGCCCACTACCGCACCACCGGCAACGAGATATGGAGGCAGACTGAGGGGCAGCTGACGCACTTCGTTGCCGGCCTGGGCACCAGCGGCACATTTATGGGCACCACGCGGCGGCTCAAGGAACTGAATCCGAAGATTCAGTGCATCTCCATGCAGCCGGATTCGCCCTTCAACGGCTTCGAGGGACTGAAACACATGGCCACAGCGATCGTGCCGCCGATCTATGACCCTAGCCTTGCGGATGTCTCCATGGAGATGGAGACGGAGCGCGCGTATGACATGGCGAAGGAACTCGGCCGCAAGGATGGCCTCCTGGTTGGCGTGTCTGCTGCCGGTGCTGTCGCGGCGTCGCTGCAGATCGCGGAGCAGGAGGCTAAGGCCGGCCGCGAAGCTGTGATCGTGACCATCCTGTGCGATTCTGCGGACAAGTACCTTAGCGAACGTTTCTGGCGGGAAGGGTAAACTGCATCATGTTGAAGCTCCGATACCACGATTATCAGGCCCTGCGCGCGCACGGCGAAGAGACCTATCCGCACGAGTGCTGCGGCGTCCTGCTGGGGAAGGCGGAGGCGGACGGCAACCATGTGCACCAGACCGTCCGCGCAGGCAACACCCGCAGCGACCGCGCCCACGACCGCTACAACATTGCGCCGGAGGAGCTAATCAAGATTCAGCGCCAGGCGCGTGGGCTGGGCTTCGATATTGTGGGCTTCTACCACTCGCACCCGGACTGTCCGGCGCAGTGGTCGAAGACGGACTTCGATGAGGCCCACTGGGTGGGCTGTTCGTACATCATCACGCGCGTCAACGAAGGCAAGGCCGACGTGACCAACTCCTTCCTGCTGACGGGAACTGGCGAGGAAGATAAGCAGTTCGTCGATGAGCCGGTCGAGATAGGCGTATAGAAAACAAGCCCACAGTATTTTGAGTAGATAGAGAGAGGCAAGCAAATGAAGATTCACATCCCCACGCCGTTGCGCGCGTATACCGGCGGACAGCAGACCGTTACCGTCCCGGGCGCAACCGTTGGCGAAGCATTGGAGCAGTTGACCGGCGCTTATCCCGAACTGCGCCCCAACCTCTACACCGGCGAGGGCAAGCTGCGCTCGTTCGTCAACATCTACCTGAACGACGACGACATCCGCTACCTGCCCGCGAAGGAAGCCACGGCCGCCAGCGAGAGTGACGAGCTGACCATCATCCCGTCCATCGCAGGCGGGCTCTGTTGTCGCTAGCTGGACTCGCACCGAACGAATTTGTAACTTTCCCTGACCAAGCGACTGGAATTTGTAACCGGAATGGATCGATCTGCCCGCCACGCGGGCGAAGGACAACGAAATGGCAACCGCAACTCTTCATGAAGTCGAACTCCCTAAGCTCTCCAACGAAGAAATCTCGCGCTATTCGCGCCACCTGATCCTGCCCGAAGTCGGCATGGAAGGACAGCAGAAGCTGAAGGCCGCGAAGGTCCTTTGCGTGGGCACAGGCGGCCTGGGCGCTCCACTCGCGCTCTACCTCGCTGCGGCGGGTGTGGGCACGCTGGGCTTGGTCGACTTCGACGTGGTCGATGCGAGCAACCTGCAGCGCCAGATCATTCACTCCACCGCGACTGTCGGTAAGCTCAAGGTCGACTCTGCGGAGATCATGCTGAAGGGCCTCAACCCGTTTATGAACGTGGTGAAGCACAACACCATGCTGACCAGCGCCAATGCGCTCGAAATCTTCAAGGACTACGACGTCATCGCCGACGGCACGGACAACTTCCAGACGCGCTACCTGGTGAATGATGCCTGCGTGCTCAGCGGCAAGCCCAACGCATATGGGTCCATCTTCCGCTTTGAAGGTCAGGCCAGCGTCTTTGCCACTGAGACCGGTCCGTGCTATCGCTGCCTCTATCCCGAACCGCCGCCGCCGGGCCTGGTGCCGTCGTGCGCGGAGGGTGGCGTGCTCGGCATCCTGCCTGGCCTCGTCGGCGTCATCCAGGCAACGGAGGTCATCAAGCTGATTCTCGGCATCGGCGACTCGCTCGCCGGACGCCTGCTGCTGGTCGACGCGCTGGGCATGAACTTCCGCACGCTGAAGCTGCGCAAGAACCCCAACTGCCCGATGTGCGGCACGCATGAGATCAAGGAGCTCATCGACTACGACCAGTTCTGCGGCATCGAGAAGCCCGCCAGTGTCGGTCCGCTCGAAGTGGCGCACGACAAGGCAGTCGCTGACGCGCCGATGGTCGACGGCATCCCGCAGATCACGGTGGAGCAGCTGAAGAAGAAGATCGATGCGAAGGAAGACTTTTTCCTGCTGGATGTGCGCGAGCCGCACGAGATTCCCATTGCAAACCTGGGTGCGCCGTTCATTCCAGTTGGCCAGTTGGAGAAGCGCATTGGCGAACTGGCCAGCGAGAAGTACCGCGAGATCGTCATCCATTGCCGCTCCGGCGCACGCAGCCAGAAGGCCGCACTCATCCTCAAGAACGCCGGCTTCCAGCACGTCGAAAACCTTGCCGGCGGCATATTGGCGTGGGCCGACAAGATAGACCCGACGATGCCGAAGTACTGATCAGTTTTCCGTCGGGCGTTCGAGGCGGTCGATTACGATTACCTCGAACGTTCGCTTTTGCGCCACCAGCTTGAGCCCCAGTTGGCGTTTGAGCGCCTCGGCAAGTGTGGGCCCGCCAGGCATCGAGTCCCAGTCGGCATCGGGTTGCGCGGACAGCTTCACCTCCGGCGCAAACTCAAAGTGCAGGTCGAAGGTCCCTGACAGCCCGGTCTGGTCCACCACGCGGCGGTCGGTAATGTTTGCCGCTCCGCCGATTGAGGCGGCAATATTATCCATGGCGATGGCATATCCGGCAACCGCGAAATCTCCCGGCGTCTCCGGCGAAACAGAGGCTGCTGCACCGCACGCGGACGGATAGGCTCCGGCGACCGTAGGCGGCAATGTGACCTTTGCGCAGGTTGGATCGTCCGCCGGATGCGGTTTCAGATGCGGCCCCAACGCGCCCGGCCTCACCAACTGGACCGCGTATACGATTTCCTCGCGCATCTCGCGATGCACAGCCATGTGAAAGCGCTCTGCCAGCAGCGACTGCATCATGAGCCGCATATCGTCCTTGGTTGGGCTGCCGTCCGCCCGCGCTTCGATATCGAAGTGGCTCGTCCGTGCCCACTCGGGCAGCTTCGACCGGAACTCGCGTATTTGGAACATGTCGGGCTTGTAGGCGAAGACGATGTACTGCAGCAGCACCATGTCTTTGGCTAGCAGCAGTCCGCCCTTCGCGTCAAACTGCGGGCCGGAGTTCAGCGGGTAGTTCGAGTAGCCGGGTTCGCCGGATATGTTCTCGCGCACCGACGCCACATCGAACGCAAGCTTCTTCTCTTCCACCTGCGCGTGCAGCAAACCCGGCAGTGCCAATAGTGCAACGACGGACGCGAGTCCCTTGCGCCAGGCCATAGCGCTCCTCCGGTTATACCGTCCGCTCGTCGAAGATCAGGATCTGCGCCACTCCGAGCGTCTGTGCGTCTGCGGCTGCGGCCTGTCCCTCTGGACTGGCGAGTGCAGCCTGAATGGCGGCGACGGAATCGAAGTGCAGCGTGGCGACCAACTGAAACGGCGCGGGGCCAGCAGGGCCGAGCACCGGACCCTGGCTCGTCTCATACTTCTTCAAGCCGGGAATCTTCTTTGCCAGCGGCACGTGCTGTTCGAAGTAGTACTTTTTGAATATGGCTACATCTGGAGCATTGTTATAGAGCACGATCAAACGGGCCATGGGTTTTATTCATCCTTATCGTCCAGCGTCAGAATCTGAAGGCACAGCGGGCGTTCCAACATGCAATCCATCTTCGTGATTGCCGCCACCGCCTTCTCCATTGTGGAGGTCAGGCAGGGCTCAGTCGTAATCACAAACGGCAGCCGGTCCTTCGGGTGTCCTGGGTGCTGCAGCAGGGAATCGATATTCGCTCCTACCTTGGCCAGCGCGCCTGCAATTCCGGCTACGATTCCGGGCTTGTCGTCGACTACAAAGCGAAGGTAGTGCGGTGCCATGAACTCGCCCGTAACCTGCCGCTTCCGAACCGGCAACTGCACCGCAACCGACCGTTGCGCGACTGCCAGTATGTCGCTCACCACGGCCACCGCCGTGGGCTCGCCGCCTGCGCCGTGTCCGCTGAACACCACGTCGCCGCCATACCGCCCGCTCGTCACCACCATGTTCTGCGTCCCGTGCGACCACGCAATGGGGGACTCCAGCGGCACCAGCATGGGCGCCACTCGCGCATGCACCAGCGTGCCCTCCATCTGCGCGCGCGATACCTGCCGGATGGTGCACTTCAACTCTTTGGCGTACGCGAAGTCGATGGCCTCGACGGTAGAAATCGTCTGCGTGGCCACGGCATCCGGATCGAGCTCCGCGTGCATCGCAATGCGCGACAGGATGCACAGCTTCGCCCGTGCGTCGAAGCCGTCCACGTCCGCCGAAGGGTTGGCTTCCGCGTAGCCCATCGCCTGCGCGTCGGCCAGCACGGCGGCGTAGCTCGCGCCCGTCTCCATCTTGCTCAGGATGAAGTTGCAGGTTCCGTTCACAATCCCGCTGATCTGTGTAATCTTGTCTCCCGACAGGCCTTGCAGTAAGCCGGCAATCACCGGAACTCCGCCGGCCACGGCCGCTCCATACATCAGTTGCACGTTGTGCTTCGCCGCCAGCCGCATCAGCCCGGCCCCGCGGCATGCAATCAACTGCTTGTTCGCGGTGACCACGGACTTGCCGGATGCCAGGCACTTGCGCAGCCAGCCCTCGGCGGGGTCCAGTCCGCCCATCAGTTCCACGACGATCTTCGTCTTGGAGTTCAGGATGTCCTCGAAGTTCTCCGTCCACAACACCGTGGGGGGTACATACTTGGCCGCGTCCGAGTTGCGTTTGCGCGCCACATCGCGGTTGAAGATGTGCGTCAGCTCGACCCCCGGCAGCTTGGCCGTAGCCAGTACACGGGCCACCGAACTGCCGACGGTGCCGAACCCCACCAGCGCGATCTTTACCGGAGCGGCTGCGGTGGGTTGCTTGCTGGACTTTGCTGCGGGCCTCGGGCGTGGGGTGCTTCGCTTGGTTGCCATGTCAGTATTCGATCTTATTCGTCTGCGCGCGCCATGTGTCGAATGTTTCCATTGCCTGGTCGCCCAGCAGGCGTTGGGTGGGAATTTTGCGCTCGCTGATTGGGCGGCTCACCTCTGCGTACAGGAAGGAGTCGTCGAATCCGGCGGCCGCCGCATCCGCCGCAGAGCAGCCATAGAAGATGGCGTCGCAGCGCGACCAGTAGAGCGCCGCCAGGCACATGGGGCAGGGCTCGCAACTGGTGTACACCGCGCACCCATGCAGTTGAAAGTCTCCCAGCACCTGGCATGCCGCGCGGATGGCCACCACCTCGGCGTGCGCCGTCGGATCGTGGGTGCTGGTGACGCGGTTCACCCCGGTGGCGATCACCTTGCCGTCGCGCACGACCACAGCACCGAAAGGGCCGCCCGCGCCGGCGCGAACGTTCTCCACCGCCAGGGCAATCGCCTGCTGCATGAAGTTGGGATTGCCTTCGATGGCTGGCCTCCTTGGCCGCAACAACCGCCCGCCGGGCTGGGCTCTCAACCCTTATACTCATGCTTTCGTTAGCGGATAATAGCGATTATGGCACACGCATTCATCGCCGACCGGGTGGTGACTCCGCAGGGTACGCGGCGCGCCGCCGTGCTGCTGGAAGATGGCCCCGCAGGCTCCGCAGGCATTGTGCGCGCCGTGTGCGCCGTGGGCGATCTGCCCGCCCGCGCCACGGTGACCGACTTCGGCGCATCCGCACTGCTGCCCGGCCTGGTGGACACCCATGTCCACATCAATGAGCCTGGCCGCACGGAGTGGGAGGGCTTTGCTACCGCGACCCGCGCCGCCGCCGCCGGCGGGTATACCACGCTCGTGGATATGCCGCTCAACTGCCTGCCGGAGACGACCACCGTGGCCGCGCTGGAAGCCAAGCGCGAGGCCGCAGCTGGACAATGCCTGGTGGACTGGGCCGCGTGGGGCGGGGCCGTGGCAGACAACCAGCAGCACATTGAGCCGCTGGCTCGTGCCGGCGTCCCCGGCTTCAAGTGCTTCCTGATCTATCCCGGCTGCGACGGGTTTACCTGCATCGACCGCGAGCAACTGGAGCGTTCGCTGCCCGCCATTGCGGAGTCCGGCCTGCCGCTGCTGGTCCATGCCGAACTCGCCGGCCCCATTGAAGCCGCAACGCAGAGCCTGGCTGATGCCGACTGGAGCAAGTTTTCCACCTATATGGCCTCGCGCCCGGACGAGGCTGAGCTCGCTGCCATCCGCATGATGATTCATCTGTGCCGGCAGTATGGGGTTCGTGTACATATCGTCCATCTGGCGTCCGCGCTGGCGCTGCCGTTGCTCCAGGCCGCTCGCGCAGAGGGCCTGCCCATCACCTGCGAGGCCTGTCCGCACCACCTGCATTTCGATGCCGAGGACATCCCCGACGGCGCAACGCTCTTCAAGTGCACCCCGCCCATCCGCAGCCGCGCCAACCGCGAGGCCCTATGGCAGGGTCTGCGCGACGGCATCATCGACCTGATCGCCACAGACCACTCCCCCTGTCCACCGGAGATGAAGCGCCAGGAAGAAGGCCGCTTCGACCGCGCGTGGGGCGGCATCTCCGGCCTCTCCATCGCGCTTCCCGTCGTCTGGACCGACGCAGTCCGCCGCAGCTTTACGCTGGACAACGTGGTCCGCTGGATGTCGTCCGCGCCCGCTGCCCTGGCCGGGTTGAGCGCCCGCGCCGGCGCGCTGCAGGCCGGCCGCGAAGCCAACTTTGTCGTCTTCGATCCCAACGCGGAATTCGTCGTGACGCCCGGCCGCCTGCACTTTCGCCACGCGATCTCGCCCTACATGGGCGAGCGGCTGCGCGGGCTGGTGCAGGCAACCTATCTGCGCGGCGAGCCGGTGTATCGGGCAGGCGAGTTTAATTCTCGCGCGCGCGGGCGCGAACTCACGCTATGCTAGTGTCCTGAGTCTGAGGCTGTAA
>Ga0302282_1000247_pt1 | contig 42219 bp, 32 predicted proteins | sample III_Fen_E1_3_FD_198763 | JGI IMG/M metagenome (GOLD analysis project Ga0302282, IMG submission 198763) | Peat permafrost microbial communities from Stordalen Mire near Abisko, Sweden - III_Fen_E1_3 | ecosystem: Environmental > Terrestrial > Soil > Wetlands > Permafrost | place: Sweden: Abisko... | reverse complement strand
GCATCGCTCTACAGCCCTGCCGAGGTGAGCTCTTTTGATGGGCTTGAATACGCCCCCTTGTGGAATCTTCTCATGGCAAGGATGAAGTCGATCTAAGTCAGCTTTCCCGTGACCTGAGGTCAGGTCCTCGAACCATCGCAGGAGCTTGTCCCATCCGTTTCCGCTCAGAAGTTGCCGGGCGCCTGCAACCGCAGCCTGCGAACAGGCACCCCACCTACTTCTTCATCAAAAACACCACCGTCACCAGCAGCCCAACAAGCAAAAAGATAATCAGCATCAGCAGCAGCGGCACGTATTGCTGTAGCTTTCCCATTCCGCCAGCCGGGGGCGTCATCGCTGGCGCTTTGGGAACAGCCGGTGCCGCAACTGTAGGGACATGCACTCCCGGAACATGCGGTATCCCTCCGCCGGTCGCCGGCACGGCCCCGGCGTGCCCGCCAGCGCTCACTGGGTAGCCAGCCATATGTGGCGCTTGCGCTGGCGGATATCCGCCCGGCTGCCCTCCAGTTGCCATTCCCGGCACCGCGCCCATGTGTGGCAAAGCAGAAGGCGCATAATTCGGCATCTGCATCTGGGGGGCCCCGGACGCGGCCGGAGCAGCCGGTACTTGCGCTTGGACATTTGGTGCCGGCGAAGCGCCAGCGCCCTGGTTACCGTGCAGACCCATCTCACGTATCCGCGACGCATCCAATATCCGTGTGAACTCGCTTGGGCCTGAAGTCGCTGGCGGAGGCGGCGCGGATGGCACGGCGCGCTGACTTATTCCCGTGGCGGAGCTAGATGCGGTCCCGGCAGGTGGTCTATCCGCATTTTGCGGCGGCTGCTGAGTCGATCTACCTGCAGGCGCTCCAAGCTTGCCGCCGAAATCGCCCGGCTGATCTAGAGACGCGAACATCGCTGTCAGCCCTCCCGATCCTCCAGTTGCCGCTGGCGTAACCGGCTCTGGTTCCCTGCGTGCTTCAGGAAGCGGGTCCGGCTTGGCTCCCGGCGAATCCAACCTGCGCAACAACTGCGTCACGCTGTCTCTTGGCCCCGATGGAGTAGTCGGCGCAAACGGCATTTCCTCCGTTTCCTTCCCCGCCATCGGGTCATGAATCGAGGTCAGTTGCCCCGCCGCAAGCTGGCTCAGATCAAGACTGCCCTTATCGGTTGACGGCTTATAATCTTCTCGAAATTCCGACCCCGAAGGCGCCGACGGAGCAGCCGATGAAAACATCCGGGTAAATGCGCCTGGTTCTGCTGCCGGAGCGGCACTTGGCGTGCCTCGGCTGGCTTGCGGTTCAGAAGCTCCTGATGCCGGAGTTCCAAGTGAGTTGAAAAGACTGGTAAATGCGCCTGGTTCTCCCATGGGAGCCGCGCTCGGCATGGTCCGGCTCGCTTGAGGCTCTGAAGCTCCAGAATCCGCACCTCCCATGGAGTTGAAGAGACGGGTGAATTCGCCAGGCTGTCTATCGGGCGGAGCGGACGCGTTCGCCCGCGGTGCCGGAGACGGCGCAACCGGAGGGGCCGCAGCACTTTGCTCCGGAACCGCTCTGAAGGTTCTGCTTCCACCTACCGCGCCCGAGAACTGTTTTGTGAATCCAGGTTGATCTTGATTCTGGGACACACCCGATCGCGGCTCCGATACTTCCGGCGCTGGCGCGACACCAGCCCCGGAGTGCTGATCCGCTGCCGGTCCGCTGCCGGCTTGTGTCGTGCCGGCGAGTGAAGTGAAGGATGAGATCATCGCGGTGAACCCATCCCCCGAACCGGAGCCCGGCGGGGTCATCCGAGTTGCCGGCTTTGCCGAAGCCTGCGTCGTCTCCGATTCAAGCCCCATGCTGCGCAAAATCTGAGTAAAGCCCACGTTGCCGGCACCCGCGCCGGATGCGGCATTTCCCGTGGCTGGGCCACCCCTTTGGGTGCCAATCACAGGCGCCTTCGCCTGATCAGGCTCTCTTTCGGCTGCCGAACTGCGAATGCGGTCGATCAGGTCATCTGAGGGAGCGTCATTTCCATGAGCTAACACGACGCGATGAACCACCGGTTCAGCCAATGCTGCCGAGCCCATTGCCGGGAGTTTATTTGCGGCATCAGGCTTTTGCGCTTGCTCCGGCTCTGGTCGGATCTCAATGCTCTTGGACGATCCCTTCGACACTTCAGATTCACTCGCCGCTGCAAAGATGCCCGTTGCGCCAAAACTCTGCCCGGAATCGAGATCGGGAAGCTGGGCCGCGCCTGATTCTGGAAGCTTCTTTGGATTGTCCATGGATTTTGCCTCCGGTGCGATGGGGGTAGCATAAACCATTCGCCGCTCCTCAATTAAACCAATTCCTGCAGCCAGATTGCGGTTGCGCCTCCCTCTCCGGTGCGACTAGACTCAACTTCAGATTTCTCCAGATTTGTTCGGCCCGTCGCTGCTATCAAGGCCGAGTCTCATTCAACTCCCTGGTGGTGGCTCTTCGATGAAGTACCTCTCGCGCGTAGTTTGGTCGGAAGGGATGCACCTCGGCCCCCACCACTTCCAGACTCAGAGCCGTTATTTCGAGGACACGCTGTGGTTTCTGAACTCCAGTTTTCGGAGTGAGCCATGGGGCTTGCTTCATTTCTCTCTGGATGAGGAAGCACTGCGGAACGGACAAGCTGTTTTGCATTTTGCCTCGGGCATCATGCCCGACGGGCTTATCTTTGACATGCCCGACTGCGATAGCATTCCCAGTCCAGCCAAACTGAGCTCTGTTTTTCCTTCCACCGAAAGCGAGATCGTGCTCCACCTTACCGTTCCTGCCCGGCAAGATCAGGGCCTCGACTGCGACGCTTCCGAAGGCCCTGGAACTCGATACAGCGTTGAGCAGCGCAGAATGCGCGATGATGCGGCTGGTCAGGGTGAATTTGATGTCGCGTTTGCGAGGAAAAACCTTGTCCTGGTCACTGAGTCTCAGCTAGCGAAAGATGCCCCCTCTTTTCCCCTCGCCCGCATTGTGCGCGACGGCAATGGAGGATTCGTCTGCGACCCTGAATTCATTCCGCCTTGTCTGCGCATCGGCGCAAGCGAAAGCCTTGTCCTGCTTCTACACAAGCTGGTACAGGCGATTAACGAGAGGGTGACTGCAACAAGGGAAGCGCGACGCAGTTCAGGGGGGCTGGAACTTGGCACATCTGCCCTTGATGTAGCCAACTATTGGTTCCTTCATGCACTCTGCTCGTCCCTGCCGGCCTTGCAATACCATCTTCTGGACCGCCGAAGCCATCCTGAAGATGTATACCGCGATCTGGCTCGCCTGGCCGGGGCACTCAGTACGTTTTCAATGGACTCAGGGGCTGATGAGATACCGCCTTATCGGCATCGCGACCTGGCATCGACGTTCAAGCAGCTTGACACCCTGATCCGCCGCTACCTTGAAGTCGTCGCGCCCACGAACACGGTTACACTTCAGTTCACCAAGGCAGCCCCGGACAGCCAGTATATTCACGTAGCCGACGTCAAGGACGAGCGCTGCATTCGACGTTCTCGATGGGTCTTCGGCATCCGGTCCTCAATCCCCGACTCATCCATGCTTCGCCGCACGCCGGCGCTCGTAAAAATTTGCTCGGCCGAATGGGTGGGCAAGCTCGTTGAGCGCGCATTACCCGGTATGGAATTGCGTCACCTGCCGGTCCCGCCAACCGCCATGCGCGCCCAGGCAGATATGCACTACTTCGCTATTTCACAGGGCGGACCTTGCTGGGACCATATACTTCGCACCAGGCAAGTCGGTGTCTACCTTCCCGGCGACCTCGGCGAAGCAACCTTTGAGTTGACCATCGTTTTGGAGAATTAACTATGGCTTCTGCTCCGAACTCGCCTCTTGAAGAGCTGAGAACCAGCAACCTTGCACTGGCCTTCCAAGAGGTCTTCACCGTCATTCTTCGCACGCGGTTTTCCGTTCAGCGCGTCGAAAATGCTGAAGCCTTCCGCGCTACATTGCGCAACATGATCTCTTCGGCCGTCAAGGACTGCACCGCGATGGGGTACAGCGATGAAGTTTCAAAAATGGCTATCTATGCCGTTATTGGATTTCTCGATGAAAGCGTGCTCAGCTCCAAGGATCCTGTGTTTTCCGATTGGGCTCGCCGCCCGCTCCAGGAAGAAATGTTTGGCCGCCAGCTTGCAGGCGAATATTTCTTCCGCAATGTCGCGGATTTGCTCAATAAGCCGGAGTCTTCAGAGGTTGCCGATGCGCTGGAGTTGCATGCCCTGTGCCTGCAACTGGGATTCCGGGGGCGCTTTGCGTTTGGCGACTCCTCTGAGATTCATGTGATCCTACAGCGCATTCGCGACAAGATCAACCGCATCCGAGGAGCTTCGCCGCTGTTTCAGCGTTCTGAGCCGCCAGCCGCACCACCCAGGCCCAGGCGCGATCAGTGGGTCCACCGCTTGCAAATGGCCGCAATCTCGCTCGCGGCACTTACGGTCGTCGCCTACTTTCTTTACTACGTCCTTCTCGGACAGGGTCTACCCACGAGCGCTAAGCGCGATACTCTTTTGCCCCAGGCTCTGCCCGCCCAAATGCTCGCTTCCACCAGAGTATCGAGCCCCGTGGAGTTCTCTCTATGAAGCGCATCCTGATTGGCGTCCTCATCTTTCTCGTTTACCTCGCACTCGTGATTTGGGGCGGATTTGCATTGCACTTCGCAGGGACCCGGCTCATCCTGTTCTGCGTTGTTCTCGGCCTGCTGGGCGCCCTTGCAACCTTCTTCGTCATTTGGTATCTACGCAAGCTCGACCCCGCATCCGCTGGGCCAGCCACGCCAGACTCCATCAATCTGGCTACTTTGCTTCGCGACGCGGACAGTCGTATTCGCCAATCTGGCCGTGCCAAATCGCTGGCCGCCATGCCGCTGGTCTATATTGTTGGCGACGAAAACTCCGCCAAAACGCAAACGGTCCTCCAATCAGGACTTGACCCCGAGTTGATCGCTGGAAACGTCTATCAGGACGGCGCTGTCGTCCCCACCCAGCTTGCCAACATCTGGCTCGCGGGCAACTTCATTCTGGTCGAGGCCGGGGGCGCGCTCCTGCGCCAGCCATCACTCTGGCTCAAGCTGATCAAAGCAACGCTGCCTGCCCGTCTGGGGTCCGTGTTCTCAAAAGGCAGCCGGCTTCCAGCGAGATCCGTCGTTCTCTGTGTCAGCATCGAACGACTCCTGGCGCCGAATACCTCAGAACAGATTCGCGCCCTTGCGCAATCCCTCAATGAAAGGCTGCGCCAGCTTTCGCAAACTCTTGGCATTGCGCTGCCAGCCTATGTTCTCTTCACCAAGCTCGACAACATCGCTCCGTTTGGCGAGTATGTGGGCCGCCTCTCTGAAGAAGAAGTAAAAGCGCCCATCGGACTTCTGCTCGCCGCTCTCGATTCAGGCTCAGGCCTCTACACCGAGCAAGCTACCGCGCTGATCAGCACCCGATTCGATCAGCTCTTGTTCGCCCTTTCTGAATTTCGAATCGAAGTGCTTTCTCGCGGCGGCGAATTACAAGATCTGGCGCGAGCATATGAATTCCCCCGCGACCTCCGCAAAGTTCGCCCTGGAATTGTCTCTTTCCTCGCCGAAGTCGCCCGCCCCAGCCAAATCGGCGTGAATCCGTTTCTTCGCGGCTTCTTCTTCACTGGAATGCGCGCCCACATGGTCGAGGATGTAATCGACGTCGGCCCAGCGCGCACTCAGCCGGCAGTCACCGCGGATGCTGGAGCCACACGAATCTTTTCGCTCGCCGGCATGCAAGCGGCCCAGGCGCCCGCGCCGCAGAGACGCGGGGGCATGCGCAAGGTTCCGCAGTGGGTCTTTTTGCCCCAGGTCTTCTCGCGCATCCTTTTCGCTGACAAGTCCGCCCTTGAAGCAAGCCAATTGAGCACGCGCACCAGTTACCTCAAGCGGTTTCTCCTGGCCACCGTCGGAGTTCTGCTGCTGTGCCTCTTCTCGCTTTTCACAATCTCATTCTTCAAGAACAGGTCTCTCGAAGAGCGCGTAGCCCAGGCAGCCTCAGCCACTGTCGTGCCCGTGACAGTTGGCTCCTACGCTTCTGTGACCGACTTGCAAAAGATCGAAGCTCTCCGTTCCGTGCTCGACGAACTCGATCGCAACCGCAAAGAGGGTGCGCCTTTTCTATACAAAATGGGCCTCTATCGCGGCAACGCACTGTTTCCGGTTGCCTGCCGGGCCTACTCTAACAAGTTCCGTACCTTGCTCTTGTCGCCTACGCAGGCCAACATCGTCGCCAAGCTTCACGCCCTGCCGCCAATCCCAAAACCCGACGACGACTATGGCGCGACCTACCGGCCGCTCAAGGCCTACATCATGACCACAACCAACCCGGACCCTGACAACGCTCAGGACACGCAGGAGTTCCTTCCGTCAGCATTGTTCTCGGAGTGGACCGGCAGCGGTATGCCCGCATCCGATGTTTCCAGCCTCGCACAGGCGCAATTTGCGTTCTACGCCAGCCTGCTTCCCGATGCCTCAGCCTGCTTTGCAACCAGTGGCGGCGCACCCAATGATATAGCCGTGGCGCAGGCGCGAGCCTATCTCAACGGTTTCCAGGGATTCCAGCACGTTTACCAGGCCATGCTGTCCGCAGCCAACCGCAAGGCCGCGGGACTCACATTCAATGGCACGTTCTCCGGCTCCTCGCAATACATCATCGATACTTCACCGGTTGCAGGCGCATTCACCAAAGACGGATTCACCTTCATGCAGAATGCAATCGCCCATCCCGAGCCCTATTACAGCGGCGAAGAGTGGGTTCTCAAATCGAATGCTCCGCCGATGGATAAGGTTGCTCTCACAACCCAGCTGAAACAGGTCTACACCGGCGACTACATCAGGGTCTGGCGCGACTATCTGAACAAGGCACAATTCGTCGCCTACAAGAACTTTGCCGAGGCTGGAACCAAACTCACCGCACTCGATTCGAATAGCTCCGCTGTGCTTCAACTCTTCTCGCTCGTTTCCATCAACACAGGCGTCGCCGCGCCCGAGATAGCTTCCGCTTTCCAGGCACCACAAGCCATCGTGCCGCCCAACTCCACTGACAACCGCCTCATTGCAGCGCCAAACCAGGCCTACATTCAGGCATTGCAAGGGCTGGAAGTCGCCGTAAAGACCGTTGCCCAGAACCCCCTGGCAGCGAACGACCCTGCCGCCGCGCAGCAGGTCACGCAGGCCGCTATCAATGCAGAGCAAGCCTCAGAGAACCTGGCGCACGGTTTCAATCCTGATCCCACACGCGGAATCGACAAGACAAGCCTCAACCTTCTTGAAGCGCCCATCGAGTCTGCAAAGGCTCTGGCTTCAAAGGCTCCGGCAACGGCCGCCGGCGGAGGTGCAAAGACTTTCTGCGCTCAGATTGCCCCCGTGATGGCAAAGTTCCCATTCAACCCTCAATCAACAACCGAAGCCACCCCAGATGAAGTCGCCCAGGTCTTCGCGCCTGGCTCCGGAGCCTTTTCGCAGTTTTACAACAACACGCTCAAGCAACTCGTTGTCCCACAGGGCGCGCAGTTCGTTCCGGCGCCCGGATCGACTGTTCCCATCAATCCGTCCTTCCTCGACTTCCTAAACCGCGCGCAGAGAATCTCATCAGCCTTGTTCTCTTCGGGCAATCAGCCGTCGCTCGACTTCGCTCTCACTGAGGTAAAATCGCCCGGTGCTTCTGATGCCGTGCTCACTATCGACAGTCAGCAAATCACAGCCGCGGGCCAGAGAATGCAGTTCCATTGGGTATCGCGGCCAGACGGAAAAACCAGCCTGACCTCGCAGGGAAATTCTTCCGCGCCCCCTGGTGGGGCATGGTCCGTCTTCCATCTTGGTTTTGCGGCGACGCACATTCCTCCGAATCTCCTTAAATACAACCTGCAGTTGAACAACCAGACCAACGGCGTTGTGCTCTTCGATGCATCAGGCCCTGGAGCCACACTCCTTGATCCTCAATTCATGAAGGGCTTCCAATGCGTTGCAAACGTCGCTCGCTGACCGCGATCGGTAGAAACACCGGGCGCGCGGCCGGCTTTTCAAGCAGGCGGGCCTGGCGTTTAAGCGATCTTCGATTGAGTTCGAGAAGGTCTCTATCCGGGTTGTAGAGAGCGGGCGATCACCGCAGCAACGAGAATAAACATGACCGAAGAGAATCCCAACCCGCTTGCGCAACCGGTGACCCCGCAAGGGCCGACAGATGAATCCGCGCCTCATGTCAATCCGGCACTAGCTCTCCCTCCGCTTCAAGAGGAGAGTGGCCCAACACCTTTGCAACTCGTAGTCTCCGTTCTCAGCGATGTTGGATGCGTGCGCACCAATAATGAAGACGCTTGCGGCTACGACGAAGCGCACGGCATCTATGTCGTCTGCGATGGAATGGGAGGAATGGCAAGCGGCGAAGTCGCAAGTGCAATGGCCGTAACAACTATTCTCGAAACCTTTGCGAAATCCGCCCCTTCGCAGGTCCCTGTCAGCGCAAGGCTCCTGCAAGCGATTAGCGCGGCAAATACAGATGTTTGGGAAAAGGGCCAGGTGGCCGCACACAAGGGGATGGGAACCACGGCCGTCGTCGCAGCCCGCGATGGCGAAAGGTTGATTGTCGGCAATGTTGGCGACAGCCGGGCCTACATCATTCAGGATGACCAATGCATTCAACTCACCGTCGACCATTCGTACCTGAATGAGTTGATTCGCAATGGCACTGTCAAGATCGAGGACGCACACAACATTGATTTGCAGGGAATGGAATCAGTCATCACGCGAGCCGTCGGGGTTGCGGGAGACGTTGAACCCGACTTTTTCTCGATCGACCTCAAGCCCGGATCTTCCTTGCTGCTTGCTACTGACGGGCTCACGCGCTATCTGTTGCAAGATGAGATTGCCGCTATCCTGCGCGCCTCGCCGCTCGAGTCAGCCTGCGCCAACCTGATCTCCGTGGCCAAGCAGCGCGGTGGCCAGGACAATATCACTTGCCTGCTCCTGGTCGCGCTTCCTTCCCATCCAATTCCTTAGAATTGCTGAACAATGAGCGAGAATTCGCACGAAACGGTCTCTGTCGACTTCACGGTGGGCATTGGAGATGAAAGCTTCCAGGCGAAAGCGGTTGTGCCTGCCGGTCAATGCAACCTTACGCAACTCCTGCCGGTCATTCAGGCAATCGAGGACTCGTTTATTGCCGAAGTAACTGCACAAATCAGCGAAGCAGGGCTTCACGTCTCATGCAAGGCTGGTTGCGGAGCATGTTGCAGGCAAATGGTGCCGCTCAGCATTTTCGAAGCGGAAGCTCTTACAAACTGGATTCGCTCCCTGCCCGAAGAGCGCCAGCAGGAACTTGCCCAACGTTTCCATCAGGCTTTGCTCAAACTTGCCGCCGGTGGACTGATTGAACGAATGGTCACCGAGGATTGGCTAGCCGAAACCGAATCCGCCCGCAAGTTGGTGTTGGACTACTTTTATCAGCGGGTTCCGTGCCCCTTCTTGGAGGACGAGTCCTGTTCCATCCACTCCATTCGACCGCTCATCTGCCGCGAGTATCTCGTTTCGTCGTCCCCTGAACACTGCGCTGATCCGGCCAAGTTGCAGGTTGCTCCCATTCGGTTGCCGCTCAACTTCTCTCGTATCCTCAACGCCGTTGGGGCAATGGTCGAAGACGATTCGCGCGGCTGGATTCCGCTCGTCTTCTTGTTTGCCTGGATGAAGAGTGGCGCCCACCCCGGCGATGCAATCAGCGGCACCGGCCCAGCGGTGCTCTATGAATTTGTGAAATGCATGAGTGAGGCTAAGCCGCGCGGCACCACCGATTCGTAGGCTCTCCGAGTAGGTGAAGCAGCGGCGCGTCATGCAAGCCGCTCAAGTGAGGGCGATGCAGCTTCTTCCGCTCTGAGCGGGAGAGGGAACCTCAGTGAGCAATCTTTCGCAACAAGAGTCTTTTCATGTCGGAGACGCTGTTTACATTCCCGGTCGTAGCCAACTGCTGTGAAACATTCTCATTCCAAACATATCCCTGCGAGGCTGCGTTCCAATCCAGTACCACTGGCTCATCTTCGATATCGTGAGGGCTGTTCGCGGAGTAAAGTAGGATAATTCTCGGAGGCCCCCCCGCCTCTCCCGCAAGGAAGCCGACCGCTTCCAGACTGTTGCAATTGAAGACGTCCAACCACCCCATCCCCACAGTTTGGATGAACTGTCGCACGCTCTCGGAGCGGATCAGGAAAACTCCGCACATATCCGAATTTGTAGGGCGCGCTGGTTCCTTGTCGTGCCAGGCATATCGAACCGGCACCATCAGGAGTTTCGCAAAACCGCTTCCCTCGATTGAAAATGCCTGCGCTTCATTGATGCGCACCGGGCCTGCAATCCCCGGCATGCGCACCGGATCCGCGCTGATTTGTGCCGCGTCGATCTCGCCTTTGGTGAGCAACCGCGCCTTGAACTGCGCAGTTGCGGAACTTGCGGTAACGCAAAAGAAAAGAAGGTACAGACCGCATGCGCGGCAAATCATTCTGATCTGCTCCCTAATCATGGCTGCACATCATTGGCTTGCCTGGAGATAGGCAGCGGTCAGCTTGACGTCGTAATTGTTCTCCTTATACTTCGGCCCATTGTAATCAAGCGCAAAGCTCGGCCAATCTTTGCTCCGGATCGACTTAACCAGCGTTGAGTTCGTCTATAGGAAAACCAAAAATCAAACCATGCCGAATAGGACTCGTAAATCTGGCCGTCGATTTGCAAAGGGTTGGCAATTTCATGCTCTTTGCGGCCAATCTCGGACGCTCTGCCTCATTTCGTTAGGTAACTCGCCCTAAGTCGGTACAGGGAGGATTTCAGGGAAACCTAGGAGTTTGTCGGGAATAGATTCCGGGCATCAACAAAAGCATTTCGTAGATGTCCCATCTTTTCTAAAATGTGGTTCATGGGAAAGAGTTTCCGCTCCGATGACCTGAACCAGTCGCTTCTGTTGCCTCCTTCGTTGCATGACTGGCTGCCGGAAAATCACCTGGCCCGTTTTCTCGTGGATGTGGTCGAGACACTGGATTTGAGCGCCATCCACGCCTCTTATGCGGCTGGCGACGGTCGTGGCCAGTCGGCCTATGCGCCGGCGATGATGGTGCGCGTGCTGTTCTACGGCTACGCGACGGGAACCTACAGCTCGCGCAAGATCCAGGCCAAGACGTTTGAGGATGTGGCGTTTCGATTTCTGTCGGCCGACGAGCATCCGGACCACAGCACGCTGGCGGAGTTTCGCAAGCGGCATCTGCAGGCGTTGTCGGGACTGTTTACCCAGGCGTTGCAGTTATGTCAGAAGGCGGGGTTGGTGAAGTTGGGCCATGTGGCCATCGACGGGACCAAGCTTCAAGCCAACGCCAGCAAGCATAAGGCGATGAGTTATGGGCGCATGGGCGAGGCGGAGCAAAAGCTGAAGGACGAAATCGACGCGCTGTTGAAGCGGGCCGAGGCCGAGGATGCAGCCGAGGATGCGAAGTTCGGCAAGGGCCGCAGCGGAGAGGATCTGCCGGCGGAGCTGGCGCGGCGGGAGAGCCGGTTGGCCAAGCTGCAAGAGGCTAAGAGGGAGTTGGAAGCCGAAGCCCGTCAGCAAGCCGAGGAGAAGAAGGCGGCGGTCGAGGCCCGGATCGCGGAGCGCCGCGAGCAGGAGAAACGCACCGGCAAGAAGATACGCGGGGCGGAGCCTAAGGCGCCCGATCCGGACACGGCGACGCCGGAGGCCAATGCGCAGCGCAACTTCACCGATGCGGAGAGCCGGATCATGCCCAGCGGCAGCCAGAAGGGCGCCTTCGTGCAGGGCTATAACGCGCAGATCGCCGTGGATGGGGCGGCGCAGATCATCGTGGCCGTGGACGTGATCCAGCAGACCACCGACAACCACCAGTTGGCGCCGATGCTGGAGCAGACGGAGCGGAATGTGGGAGCGTGGCCGCAGACGGCCAGCGCCGATACCGGCTACTGGAACCCGCAGCAGGTGGAGAAGCTCCAGGGCCAGGGGATCGATCTGCACGTAGCCACCGGCAAGCAGAAGCATGGAGAGACGAGCTGGCCGGTCGAGGGGAATCCGGCCGCAGCGGACGAAGAACCATCTTTGCGCGAACGGATGAAGCAAAAACTCGCGAGTGAAGCGGGCCGGGACGTGTATCGCATGCGCAAGGCCATCGTAGAGCCGGTGTTCGGGCAGATCAAGGAGTGGCGCGGCTTCCGGCGATTTTCGTTGCGTGGGCTGGACAACGTTCGCGGCGAGTGGAAGCTGGTGTGCTTGACCCACAATCTGCTGAAGCTGTTCCGGTCAGGCTACGTGCTTGAATCGTGCTAAGGAAGACAAGAAGAAGCCGCGACGGTCATAAAAGCGGTTCTCCGACGTAGGCCACGCTCACCGGCTGGCGGCGCGGCGCTTGACGATGTGAGCATCGACCAGAATCCCAAGCCCACAGAGCCAAACCAGAAAACCGCGCTCGGCTATCTCCGACAAACTCCTAGGTCCGGGGCTTTTGGCGCTTCAGTTGTAGTTTGGTTTCTAAAACTCCAGCCGCAGCGCTCCCTGCAGCACCCGAGCGTTTCGTATCCCGTCAGCGCCAGTTGCGGTCGAGCTGATCGTTCCAAACGGGATACCCGCAGCCTCGGTGATGTCGGTTATGGGTGTGCTGAAGCTGGGGTGATTGAAGACATTGAACGCATCGCAGCGGAACTTCAGATTCACCCGATCCTCATAGACCGGGAACGTCTTTCCGAGTCCCATATCCATGCCAAAGTACCCCGGCCCGCGCAGGTTGTTGCGGGTTCCGATCTCGAATCCGGTGGGCCCGGTGTATGCCCCAAGCGCCGCAGTCGGATTGTTGTAGGCATACACCGCGTTGCCTTCGCCACCGTTCACCCTCGCCTTCAGCAGGTTGATGTCCCCGATGAGAGTTGCCGGCGCGTTGTTGGCAAAACCCGCCACATAGGCATTCGAATTGGCCTGGTAGGCATTGCCCGTATGCCAGATGGGAAGTCCGCTCAGCTTCCAGCCGCCGATCACCTCATCCAGCCAAAACGGCACTGTGGCGCCATAGGCCTTGCCTTTCCCGAAGGGAAGGTCGTAGATGAAGTTCCCATTTAGATAGTTGGTCACGTCAAAGTCCGAGTTTCCTCGACATTCACGCGGCCGCACCACGTCGCAGATGTAGCCGTACCCTTGCCCGGAGGCGATGCTGTTGGCCGGGAACGACACATTGTCGATCGAGTGGGAGTAGGTGTAGTTGAGGTCAAACTGCAAACCGTACCCGGCATTCTTGTGCATGGTGATTAGCAGGCCGTTGTAGCTCGAAAACCCCTTGTTCGTCCAGATTGTGTTGCCGGCAAACTGCGCGGGCATGCCCACGTTTGGAGCGAGGCCATCATTGGAAAGAGCCTGAATGGTATCGGCAAAATCGCCGCGCTGTGGATAGGGATAGGTCGCATAGGCAATTGCCTGCGTGTTGTTGGCAAAAAAGTTGCCTCCGTATTGATTGTTCAGGTAGTCGGCGAATCCCGGCACCATATCCTCAAACCATGGCTGAGGTGAGAGGCTCTGGATTGCGCCAAAAGCGCCTAGTCCCACGTTTTGCCGTAGCTGAGTTGTAACGCCCGCCATGGCTTGCGACATGGTCTGCGACGAACCGCCCGTATTGTCAGGAAATTCGATCAGTTGGCTCGCATCTGCCTCCGCCAGCAACCGGCGTCCCTCGCGGCCCACATAGGTCGCCTTCAGGATGTATCCCTGTGGAAACTCGTGCTGAACGCCGAAGTTGTACTGGAGAGAGTACGGCGTCTTCAGCTTTGGATCGATGATGATGTTGAACTCGCCGTATTGCAGGCCGTAGGGTTGTCCATCGTACACAAACGGTTGGTAGGGTGTGGTGATCGTGGGGGCGATCGACGCCGGCGGAGGGCTGGCAATGCCTCCAAACCGCGGCGAGTCCTGAAGCGAAGATGTCGGGTCGCCAGGATCGCCAAACAGGTTGGTGATTCCAAAGGACTCAAACAAATATGAGTTCTGTAGTTGTTGGAATTGCAAAGCATTGATCACAGTGTGATCGTTGATGATTCCCGCGCCTGCACTGAAGACCGTCTTCGAATCGAACTCAGGAACATAAGCAAACGCTACGCGAGGAGCAAACAGCTTGTCCTGCGGCTGAAAGTAGCCGGGAGCATTGTTTGCCTTCCCGCCGTAGTTGTACGAGATCAGTGGAACCGCGTCGTTGCCTTGCAGTCCCGCAGCGCTCTGATTCAGCCTGGCTCCAAAGTAATCGTCGAAGTTGATGTTCGAGATGGCCTGGTTGCCGTGCGTCTCATAGGGAACCGTGTAATTCTGGTAACGAAGCCCATAGGAGAGCGTGAGCTGCGGCGTCAGCTTCCATGTGTCGCCTGCGTAGATCTCTGTCTCGTAGTACCGATAGTTCAAATCAAGCCCGGATCCGGTAGCCAGTACAACTCCCTTGTTGTTGAAGTTGAAGTTGCTGCTGACCGAGGCAAACACACCCAATGCCGTTGAAAAGAGGTTGTCGTAGATCGTCGTCGAACCTGGGTCGATGTCCGCCGGCCGCAGATTTGGCGAAAGCCCCGTCAGGAAAGTGTTCCCGGTAATGCCGACGCTGGGGAAGTTGAAGTTCTCCGCAGCGAAGGAGTTTGGAGTCTCCCACTTGAATGTTCCGCCAAACGCAAAGCTGTGATTGCCCTTCTCCCAACTGAAGTCGTCCCGGATGATCGGAATCGGATAGGTGCGGTCCTGGGTGTTGGAGCCATCCGGGTATGGTGCATCGAGTCCGCTGAAGCTGAACTGGTCATCGCCCTGCGGATTGTAGGTCTTGTCGAACCGGTAGTTCTCAAACGTCTCACCCACGTTGAACTGGTTCAGCTTGTTGCTTCCGATCGTCCATGTATGGCCCACCACCCAGGCATAGCTCTGGTCTTTGAAAAGGTAGCTCGGCGGATCGCCAGGGAACTGAATCGCGCCCTGCGTGCCGGTCGTGCGCGTAAACGTGCCGCGCCCGAACAGCTTCATCGAGCTATTCAGGTTGTAGTCCACGCGCTGCACGTAGTCGTCTTCAACATACGGAAACGGTGCGTTGAAGCGAAAACCTCCCGTGTTTACCAGGTCGCCCACATCGCCGGTCAGGTCGTTGGCGTGCGGATACCGGCTACTCATAAGGCTCTGAAGCGACGAGTTGAAGCCGATACCCAGTGGATCGAGAGCCTGAAGCTGTGTTGTGCTCAGTGGCGAGACTCCGCCCTCATTGTTCACATAGGAAACGGTGCCGCCACGATAGGAGTCGAGCGGAACCGTCCGGTCTTCAAGGTTGCTGAGCGTATCCCGGCGCCCGTTGTAGTCGAAGAAGAAGAACAGCTTGTCCTTCATGATCGGTCCGCCGACGTTGCCGCCGAACTGGTTCCGGATCAGCGGAGGACGCGGCGTCCCATTGTTGTTGTTGAACCAGTCGTTCGCTTCCAGGTCTGTGTCGCGGTGGTACTCCACAAGAGCGCCGTGGAACTGGTTCGTTCCGCTCTTGGTCACAAGCTCGAATTGTCCGCCGCCACCTTCGCCCGCGCTGGAAAGCGCTCCCGCTGTCACGCCACGGAATTCCTGCACTGAGTCCACCGGCGCATTCGCCACAATCGAGCCAAACTGGCCCGTCGCATTGTCATTCACCTCAAGACCATCGACAGTCACGTTGGTCTGATCCACTCGGGCGCCCGTCACGGCTCCGTCCAACGTCACGCCAGGCTGCTGATAGAACAACGCCGAGGGACTGTCGCGATTGGCCACCGGAAGGTCGTTGAGAAACTGGACCTCGAAGTTGTTGCCCACCGTCGCATCCGTAGTATCCAGCGTCACTTGTTCAGCAGAGGCCGAAACCTCCACCGACGCCGATGACCCGCCAACTTCCAGACTCACGTTCTGCGTACGGGTGGCATCGACGTTCAGATAGAGATCGGTCACCACCTTCGTCTTGAATCCGGTCGCGCTAAGTGTCAGCTTGTATCCCGGTCCCGGACGCACATTCTTGATCGTGTACGATCCCTCGGCGTTGCTCACACCCTCATACGTCGCCCCGGTTCCGGGGTTCGTCAGGTTGACGCTCGCATTCGGAATCAACGCCCCTGTCGAATCGGTGACTACACCGGTAATCGAAGCCACATCCTGCGCCCTCAGTTGCGTCGAAATCACCAGGGCACACACCAGAAACAACACCTTCGTCAAAATGCTCCGCATGCGCACGACCTCCCGTGTCATATCGTTTTTAGATTGGCTTGCAATTTTCATATCACCTTAAAAACTAGAATAACTTCTTGATAATGAGAAGGATAAATACTACATTGATGCCTCACAACCCCACAAACAGGTCATGAGTGGGATGGAAAACCATACCATTGCCTGTTGATCCCTTCAATAGTTCCCGCGGAAAACAGCACGGCCTGGCAAATGCGCCAGGCCGTCATTGGCTTGCTCTCAGCCTGCTGCTGCAATGTCAGATGCGCATTGGCATCAAAACGTAGCGGTATTTGTATTCCCCGTCTGGATCTTCCGGCCGCATCTGCCCGGCCGACTGCGAGTCTTTGAATTCCAGCCGAACCTCGCCCTCGTTCCCGAGCGCCTTCAGAAAGTCCAGAATATAACCCGAATTGAATCCAACCACGATCGGATCGCTCGCATAGGGGGTATCGATCGTATCTTCGCTCTCGCCTGACTCCGTCGAGCTTGAGCTGACCTTCAGCTCGTTGCCCTCGAGTTTCATGCGGATCGCGCCTGACCGCTCATCGGCAAACTGCGCCACGCGCTGGATCGCCGCCGACAACTCGCTCACCCGCACCACCGCGAACTTGGTGTTGTCGCGCGGCATAACCGCTTCGAAGTTCGGAAACTGCCCGGACAGCTTGCGCGTGCTCAGCGTCCGATGACCCACCCGGAAGAACAATGTGTGCTCATCATCGGCAAACTCCACCTTCTCCGCTTCGGTGTTGGAGAGAAGCTGCTGCAGCTCTTGCAGCGCTTTCCGCGGAATCAAAACCCGCTTCTCGCCGCTGATCCCCTCTAGTGTTTCATTGGGCTTCTCGACGTACGAGAGCCTGTGCCCATCCGTCGCCACCATCGCCAGCGACTCCGCCTTGATCACCAGCAGCGCGCCGTTCAGCGTGTAACGCGACTCTTCGTTTGAGATTGCGAAGATCGTGCGTGCGATCAGGGTCTTCAATGCAATCGTGGAAATGCTCGTAACGGCAACGGAAGGGAACTCGGGAACCTGCGGGTAATTCGCCCGCGCCATTCCCACCATCTTCGTGTTGGACCGGCCGCTGCGGATCTGCACCCAGTGGTTCTCGAGCAGCTTGATCGAGATGTCGCCCTCGGGAAGCAGCTTGATGTAGTCGTAGAGTTTCCTCGCTGGAATCGTGCACGCACCGGGCTTCTTCACCTTCACTTCAGTGCTGGTGCGGATCGCCTGGTCCAGATCCGTCGCAGTGATATTCAGACGATCGCCATCCGCCTCAATCAGAAAATTCGAAAGAATTGGAATCGTGGTCTTGCGCTCCACCACGCTCTGCGTAGCGGTGAGTTCCTTCACCAGGTCCTGGCGGCTTACGGTAATCTCCATCGCTGACCCCTGCACCGCAGGCGTTTCCGCTTCCGTTTCCACGATCGGCATAGCTCCACCCTCGCTTTAGAAGCACTCTCCTGCGTTGGCCTCAGCCTACAACACATTGCGCCCACGCGAAAGTGCCTGCGTAATCTGCTGTTTGATTGTATTCACGTTCGGCCTGTGGCTATGGGTGGAAAACCAGTCAATAATCGCTGAAATCTGGGCTGATTCAAACAAACCCCTCCAAGCTGGGTCCTCGCTGCCCTGCATTTCTCACAGGTTGCCCAACGCTGTAGCGCTGGTCTCCAGAACGGCTGTCCTGAGGGCGTCCTCGCCCTCAGAAACTCCGCTGTTCCCTAATCTCCGGGTTGTCACGTCGCTTGTCAGACATTCGGGCTCGTCCCAGCGTGGTGAATGAAACTGCCGCGTCCTCCTTGGCAGCCTCCAACTCTCTTTCTATTCTTTCCCGAGTTCCTCCCCAGGGCGCCTCTTGCTCTCCCTACTTTGGGTCTGTCGACTTTCGTAACGGTTAGGGGGGTAAAAGAGGAGAAAGAATAAAAGAAAAGACAGTAGTACCCGTAGTTCACGTAGGAAAAGTGGAAATCCAGCCGAACACCTACTGGCGGTTAGGGTTGTCTGTCTGCGCCCTTTTCTAAATCACGGCTGTGGAACTCTGGAGTATTGGAAAACCAGCCTCCTGCTCCAAACACCCTCCCCCTGTTTCCCACGTCTCCCACAGACAGCGTGAATTGCCCTGTGTAAACCGGTCCGATTATGTGAAAAGCGTGTTCGCACCCGCATGAATAAAGGTTCGCACAAAGCCTCGTAGTCCACAGCAGACAGCCTCTCCACACCTTCCACAGCGGCTTGTTTCCATGAGGAAATACCGACGCAAATCTGCCACCGGTTCCCGTCCAGGACCAACCACACTTCTGGCTTCCCATTGGTGAAGCAGAGATGTCGACTCTTCCATGTTGCACAGCTCTTTGCATCCCTTTCGCCAATACACTTAGGGTGCCTTCGGAATCTCTATAGATCTCCCAGCTCCATCCTTTCTGCGGTATTTCAACGAAAGACAGCAGAAAAGGTGGGATGCCATTGAACTTGTGATCCACAGGGTTTCTGAAAATGCCTTAGGCTGCGGAGGAGCGAATCTTGAGCATCGATCTCGCCCACCTTGAAGACCTGCTCCTCCAGATGTCTAGCGATGGTGCACCTGGACGAGAATTCAGCGACGCAATCGCCGAGCTTGCAAGGACCGGCCGCTTTGAGGAGTTGCGTGCCATTCTGCCGGAGATCGTCTACGACGAGCTCTGGACCCGGTATCAGCTCGCACCCCAGGCCTTTGTCACTGAATGGCGCATGCTTGCCCACGAGATGCGCCATGGATTTATTCAGCACGCTCGCCAGCGCCTCACTTCGCTCACCCGGCTCCAGCGGACCTCGAACTCTGCCGCCACCCCTGCGTGGCAGGAGATCCAGCGCGCACTCGACTCACAACAGAACGATCTGCTCCGCACCGCCTTTGCCATCGAGCTGCTCGAGTTGGTCGAGCCGGCGGTGGCCCGGGCCGCCCACCTGCGTGAGTGCGTTGTCGCCGCGCCGAGCTCAGAAGATGCGGACCTGTATCTTGACGAAGCCACTCGCTGCTACTTCTTCGGCCTCTTCACGGCATGCGCCGTTATGTGCCGCTCGGTTCTTGAAGAGGCCATCAAGCAGAAGCTGCCCGCCCCACTGGCCCGCCTGGTCCGCACTCGCTACCGCAACGCCGCCACCCTCGGCAACCTACTCCACGAGGTCAACAACAACCTCCAGCTCACCGGCATCCACGCCGACTTCCCCCGCATCGCCAACCAGGTAAACGACACCGGCAAGAAAGCCGTCCATCAGGGTCTATTGTCGGAAGACGAAGCCCGCCTCTGCCTCCAAAGCGCCCGCCAAGCGCTGCAGCTCCTCCTCGGCAGCTAAAGACCAAAGAAAATGGGGCCAGCGGCGCCTCCCATCCAACCACTTCAGTTCGGCGCCTGGGTTCCTCGCTAGCGCGGGCCCATCGCCCCTCTTCTATACTTAATCTGTTCATGTCTTACGCCGAGGCCATCACCCAACTCAACCGCATGGTGCCCGAGCTCTACACGGGAACCGGCCAGCCCCGGCGTAAGTTCTCTCTCGAAGAGATTCGCGTCCTGCTTGCCGAGCTTGGCGATCCGCATCGCCGCTTTCCTGCCGTGCTCATCGCCGGAACCAACGGTAAAGGTTCGACCGCCTCATCGCTCGCCTCCATCCTCACCAGCTCCGGCCTCCTCGCCGGCCTTTACACCTCGCCACATCTTGCTCGCGTCAACGAGCGCATCCGTCTGAACCGCGTCGAAATCCCCGACGAACGCTTCGCCGCCCTCTATTTCCGCGTCCACGATGCAGCGCAGCAACTCGTCCTCACGGACCGGCTTGCCCAGCTTCCCAGTTTTTTTGAAATGCTCACCGCCCAGGCCCTGCTCTACTTCGCCGAAGAGCACGTTGACCTTGCGGTCCTCGAGGTGGGCATGGGTGGCCGGCTCGACGCCACCAACATCGTCGATCCCCTCATCTCCGTAATCACCGATATCTCCCTCGACCACACAGAGTGGCTCGGCTCCACGATTGCAGCCATCGCTCGGGAAAAAGCCGGCATCCTTCGCCCCCAGGGAACCCTCATCACCCTCCCTCAGCATCCTGAAGCCAACCAGGTGATTGGCGAAGTGGCCATGGAGCTTGGCGTACGCGGCATCAGCGCTACCCACTACATGCCGCCAATGGCCACCCCGACCTCTGGCCCATATTCAGTCGAGGCGCTCGGAGCACCCATCCTGGTCGACTCACCTCTCTCGGGCGCCCACCAGCATCGCAATCTTGCCCTGGCCATCGCCGCGGCCGTTGAGCTGGCCAACACCCACCAATTCCCCATCACGCCCGCAGCCATCGCCGAAGGCCTGCGCCTCACTCGTTGGCCGGGCCGCATGGAGCGCATCTCCCGCAACGGCTTCGACTGGATTCTCGATGTGGCCCACAACCCCGCCGGAGCCTGGGCTCTGCGTGCTGGCCTCAGCAACGCCGGCATTCCTGACAGACCGCGCACGCTCATCTTCAGTTGCCTCCGCGACAAGCCCATCGCCGAAATGGCGCAGATTCTCTTTCCCATCTTCGACCGCGTCATCCTTGTGCCGCTCCATGCTGCCCGCGCCGCCACGATGGATGAGTTGGCCGCCGCCGCCACTGCCACCGGTTCTTCGTTCGTCGTCGCCGAAACCGTCTCTCAAGCCCTCGCCCTCGCTTCAACCCAACAACACTCCGGCCAACTGCACTCCGGCTTGATCGTTATCTCCGGTTCTGTATATCTGGTTGGCGAGGCGCGAACCCTGCTCCTCGAAAATGGCCCGACCAGCGCAAAAACTCAGACTGCCGAGCATCCCTCAGGGAGGCCCCAGCCATGAGCCGCCCTCCCACTCCCTTAACCCGCTACCACCGCTGGCGCACTAACGCGTTCAACATTCCCGTCATGACCGTCATGACCATCGCCTGCGGGTCCGTGTCGCTGTTCTTCTCCCTCTTCGAAAAGAGCGGCCGCGTCCAGCATTCGATCGCCCGCCTCTGGGCGCGCCTCCTTGTCTGGGCCGCTGGATGCACAGTGACCATCCACGGTCGCGAGAACCTGCTCAAGCATCCGGTCGCTGTTTACGCCTCGAATCACACCTCCTACATGGACACGCCGGTCATCTTTGCCAGCCTGCCATTCCAGTTCCGCATTTTGGCCAAAAAGGAGCTATGGCCGATTGTTTTCATCGGCTGGTATCTCGACCGCTCCGGACAAATCCCCATCGACACGCGCAATCCACGCGCCTCGCTCTCCAGCCTTGCGGGTGGTGTGAAGGCCTTGCGCTCTGGCATGCCGCTCTTTGTCTTTCCTGAGGGCGGCCGCACCCCGGACGGCGAGCTCCAGACATTCCTCTCCGGCGCTGCTTTCCTCGCCATTCGTGCCCAGGTTCCCCTGGTCCCCATCGCACTCGGCGGCGTCTACGATCTATTGCCGATGGGCACCCGGCATCTGTATCCCGGTCCACTCGAGCTCCGCGCGGGTGAGCCCATCGACACCACTGGCATGACTCTGCGTCAAACCGATGAGCTCACCGAGCGTCTTCGCTCTGCCATCCGTGCACTGCGCAACCCCGCCAGCATCGCGACGGCGAATGAGCTGTCTACTATTGCTCAAGCTTGATTACCGAAGTCAGAAATACTTTATCGCGAAAGCGTGTTTTGTCTTTACACTGGTGCTTCCATGTCTCTTCACATTGCCATCCCTGAACCAACCAGCAGCGACACAGAATATAACCAGAAATCGTTGCCCCCCTATCTTGCCGCCCTCCACTCTGCGGGCGTTACCGCCATCGTTGTTCCATTGCATGAGCGCCCAGATCGCATTGCCCGGCTGCTTCGAGGAGTTCAGGGCATTCTGCTGCCGGGTAGCGGTTTCGATGTGGATCCACGAAGATTCGGCGAAGACCCAATCCCTGAGTGCGGCGATGCCGATCCCGCCCGTACTGCCGTTGATGAGCTCCTCCTTCAGGACGCCTTCAACCTCCACAAGCCTGTCCTTGGTATATGCCACGGTACCCAATCGCTCAATGTCTGGCGCAACGGTTCGCTCATTCAGGACATCCAGACCCAGGTGAATCATCGGCCCGGTCGCGAAGTCGTCAATGCCCATCCGGCCCGCCTCACTCCGGGGTCGCGCCTTGCCCGCATCGTTCCTCCAGCCGAGGGACCGTTGCCCCAGGTGAATTCGAGCCACCATCAGGCCGTTCGAATCCCCGGCCACAATTTGCTCATCGCTGCCGTCTCCCCGGTGGATGGCGTCATTGAAGCCATTGAGCTCGACTCCGCTTCGCACTTTGTTGTCGGCGTACAGTGGCACCCGGAGCGCACCTACACGCAGAGCGCATTCTCGCGGGCGATCTTTGCCGCCTTTGCCGCTGCGGCTTCCTCGTGGGAACCCCAGGCCCTCGAGCACGCCGTCGCCCAGGTGTAGCTCTGGATGAGTAGCTCGGCAGACAATTCCAGCCACGACAATTCCGCCCATGCCTCCTCCATCGACGCTGCGCAGCGTCTGAATTCTGCGTTGCTTGCCGCAGGCATGCCGCCGCTCGAGCCCTTTTTGACCGCTCGCTTCGACACATACCTTTCGCTGTTTGTTCGCTGGAACCAACGCGTCAACCTGTCCGCGATTCGTCACCAGGGCGGGATTATTTCGCGCCACTTCGTCGAGTCCATCTCCTGCGCCCTTGCTCTGCCCGTCGGAATTAGCTCCCTGCTGGACCTCGGTTCCGGCGGCGGCTTTCCCGGAATACCAATCGCGCTCTGCCGGCCGGAGATATCCGTAACCCTCGCCGAATCAAATGGAAAGAAGGCAGCTTTTCTACAGGAGGCAGGGCGGCAACTCGGCCTCTCTACCAAGGTCCACGGCCGACGCGCCGAAGAGCTGGGTGAAGTCTTCGATTGCGTGACAATGCGCGCGGTGGATCGAATGGCCGATGCGGTGCAGATCGGTTCCCGTCTGGTCAAGGCCGGCGGCTGGCTGGCACTGTTGACCACAGCGCCAGAAGCTGCTGGCCTGCAATCTGCTGCAGGTCCGGGGTTCGTTTGGAATGCTACCGTTCCACTCCCCGGCAGCACCGAACGTGTCATCGCGCTGGGCCAAAAAATCGCAGCCGCTCCCAGCCCAGAGCCCTCCCTGCGAGACTAGAACCTCATTCTCTTGGCTTCCTGCCCAGAACAAACTTGACGGTCCGGGTGCTTTCGCCGCTTTGAACAGTCAGACTAATGCTGTCCCCGGCCCTGCCAAAGAGCAGCTCTGGCAGAATGCCGCCGACGCTCTCCCCCAGCGGCAGCTCGTTCACCTGCACAATCTCGTCTCCAGCTCGGATTCCCGCCTTGGCCGCCGCACTGCCCGGATTGACCGATGTAATGATCGCAGCGTCGGCCCGCTCGAGGTCGAGTTGAATCCCGGTCGTGCCCAGGTCGTCTGCCCCTACATACCCGTCCTTGGCGAAGGTCTTATGGCAACCATCGATCGCCGCAAAGCCTGCCGGGCCAGCCCCCATGCACGGAATGAACTGCCCCCGCCAATCGATCATGGGCCTGACTGCAACAAGCATTGTTCCCGAATGTGGCCCACGAGGAGCCTTCTCGGAATCGCGCACCAGGCTGAATTCCAACTCCTTGCCACCTCGCCGCACTTTGATCTCCACGGTCCCACCGCTGACCCCGAATATCCTCTCCGCAGCGATCATCCCCGGCGTTGGTCGTGTCGGCTTGCCGTCGATGGCAACGATCTTGTCTCCCACTTGAAGTCCAGCCCCCGCACCTGCCGAGCCGGGCACCACATGAATGATCCGTCCGTCGTCTTTGTCGGCGATCCCAAAGCTTAGCCCGGTCGTCCCGACATCGGCCGTCCGGATAAGGCCGGAGCTCTCCATCATCTGAACGCATTTGTTCACGATAGGCACGATGCCGGAGCAGGAGCCAGTCGTCCCCTTCGAGTCGGAGATGTTGGTGCCGCGGGCGATCAGGGGCGAACTGAGCAGAACGACAGGAACCCCTGCAAGAACCCAGGTGAGCGGCAAATTGCCCCTGCTCCGCGTTCTTGAGCTGTGTCGTGCGATAGATGGTGCGAACGCAAGGGACAATTTGGCCTCCGGAGAAGATCGAGCGGTTGCGGGCAGCTCGCCGATTCAGGTTCTCACTCGGATGCACGTTGCGCAATACCCCGGAGACCACTCGCTTACCCTGACTCGCGGGCCGGCGATACCTGCCACCGTCCTGGCCCCTTTCAGTTCGCCAGCTTGATGGCGGCCAGCTTGCGCACCGCCGCAAGGTCCGCGCTGCGCTTTACAAGTATCCGGACCCCCGTCCCCTCCGGATAGCGCGGCGCTTCATCGATCGCCTTTTGAAGCGCTTTGGAGAGAGAACTCTCGCGTGCCGACTTGACTGCCCGGTCCCCAAGCACCAGCGAGGCGCGGAAACATCCGTCGCAGGGGCCAAGATAGAGGATTGCCCGCTTCTTGAGCTTAAGCCGCAGCGCCCAGCCATATTTAGCGCCGGAAAAGGTCCATTCCTGGTCGACGACCCCATGCTCGGTTGCCAGCCAACTGACCAACTCATCCCAGAGTTCCATCGTTCCTCCCAGCGTGGCAGTCAACTCCGCGGTTGTCGGATGCGCAGTCTTACCGGTGAATGCGTTTGGATACTCCATCTCTCTCCTTTGGCTTACTCAAGGCGAGAATAGGGTTCTCTTAAGCTCATCCCCACCGCCGCGCCGGAAAGGATTCTAACGCCGCCCGCCTGTACCCGCTGTGACGGATTGGCACCTGCCAACCTGCTGCCGCCAATAAAGCAGACGCACCGATTGGGTGTTCTTGTTCCACGTGGAACATCTCGGGAATGACTTCCCACTTCAGAACTGTTCCACGTGGAACAAATCAATCGAGTCCCTTTTCGGAACAAACCTCCCTAACTCCCAATCCCGGAATCTCCGTCCCATTTCCTCCGAAACACCCCCAGAATCCCTCCACAATCTCAAGGACTTTTCCACCGTTCACCCCTTTTCGCCCCCCATCCCACACTCCATGCCGCGCCTGGCGCAACCGCTTGTGCCATAACCGCTTCCCCTCATTCCGCCCCCTTCGCCCACCGGCGCTTTCCACAGCTTTATCTCGTTCTCCACAGCGCCCTGCCCTACACACTTTCCCCTCCTCCCGTTACTCTTAGTTGCCATGGGAAAGATTCTCGGTGTTGTCAACCAAAAGGGCGGAGTTGGCAAAACCACCACTGCTATTAACCTCGCCGCAAGCCTCGCTCTCGAAGGCCTCAAGATTCTCCTCGTCGATTGCGATCCCCAGGCAAATTGCTCCTCCGGCCTCGGTTTCGTCCGCGACGACAATCGCCACTCCATCTACGACGTCCTGATGGGCGACTCCCCTGCCGAACAGGTCATTCTGCCCACTGAGATCCCCGAACTCAGCATTCTCCCAGGCTCCAAGAACCTCACTGGTGCCAATGTCGAACTAGCCTCCGTCACCGACCGCGCCGTCCGCCTTCGCACTGCTCTTGAGCCCGTTCTGCCTCACTTTGACCTCGTAATTCTCGATTGCCCCCCGGCGCTTGACCTGCTCACGCTCAATGCCCTGGTCGCCGCCGACTCCCTCATCGTTCCCATGCAGGCTGAGTACTTCGCCCTCGAAGGAATCACCGAGCTCATCTCCACACTCGAACGCGTCCGCGCCGCTTACAACCCCACTGTCTTCATCGAGGGCGTCCTGCTCACCATGTACGACGACCGCACCAACCTCGCCCAGCAAGTGACGGATACTCTCCGCGAATACTTCAAGGATCGCCTCTTCCAGACCATCATTCCGCGCAACATCCGCCTGGCTGAGGCCCCCAGCCACGGCAAACCGGTTGCGCTCTACGACCCTCGCTCCCGTGGCACAGAGGCCTATTTCGAGCTGGCCGGCGAGTATCTCGCCCGCAATCGCATCGAAAGCCCACGCAGCCTCGAGCGAAAAGCCGCCGCCGCCGCCGCCCCGCCCACCCAGATCCGCACCAAGGTCCGATTCTGGCCCTACTCCTGATCCGGCGCTTTTCCAGTCTCTCGGCGGCCATTATTAGTTCGCATCACATGACTCCTTAACCTTGCACCCCTGTTTGACCCGGCAAAACTGCCGGATTTTGAGGAACTTTGAATCATGACTAACCTTGCTACTGACACCCGCCGCCGCGCCCTCGGCAAGGGACTCGATTCGCTCCTGCCCCGCGTCCCTGCCACCGCCGTTGCCACCCCCGCTGAGCCCGAGAGCGGAAAGCCCCGCGAGATCCCCGTCGACCAGATCGATCCCAACCCCTACCAGACCCGATCCCACGTGGACCAAGGTCAGTTGGCCGAGCTTGCCGCCTCCATCACCGCAAACGGGGTAGTTCAGCCTATCCTCGTCCGGCCCCAGGCAAGCGGGCGATTCCAGCTCATTGCCGGTGAGCGCCGCTGGCGCGCCTCCCAGTTGGCCGGCAAGCTCACCATCCCCGCCATCCTGCGCCAGGTTTCTGACGAGCAGGCGATGGAGATCACCATTGTCGAAAACCTGCAGCGCGCCGACCTGAACCCCATGGAGCAAGCCCGCGCCTTCGAGCGTCTCGCACGCGAGTTCCACATGACCCAGGAGCAGATGGCTGTCCGCACCGGCAAGGACCGCGCCACAGTTGCCAACTTCCTCCGCCTCCTCCGTCTGCCCGCCTCCGTTCAGGCCCGTGTCGAGGCCGGAGACATCAGCTTCGGTCACGCCAAGGCTCTTCTAGCGCTCGAGCACGCCGAGGAAATCGAAAAGGCCGCCCAGCGCGTCGCTTCACTTTCGCTATCTGTTCGCCAAACTGAAAACTACGTCCAGGGCCTCATCCACCCGGAAAAAGCGGCAAAGAAAGAACTTAAGCCAGAGCCACCCATCGATCCCAACGTCCGCGAAGTCCAGGAGCGTCTCCAGCGCGCTCTCGGCCTCAAGGTCCACATCGAAGACCACAACGGCCGCGGCAAAGTCATCATCGAGTACGCCAAACTCGAAGACTTCGACACCCTGCTCGAGAATCTGGCCGGGGAGTGAGCGAACTGACCCTAGCAGGAGGGTCCGCTGCTCGCAGCGATCAGCTGAGTTTCACGGTATCTGCCGCGTTGACCCGGCAAACAGGAAGCCCCACGAGGTGTCTAGGTAGAGCCAGCGCTGCGTGCTGAACCAACTGGTGGGCAAGCTCGGCACGTGCAGCAGTGTATGGCCGCCCATGCACATCATCTCCGTCCCATTCCAGTCCAGGAAGGTCCGTGACGCCTGTCCCACGTGAGCCGGATGCGTCACGCACCGCATGCACACCGGGCACCGTTGCCGCTGGTCTTTGAGCACCCAGCGCAGGCCGAAAAGGCACATCAGGAAGGTTGAAATCAGTTGGATATAAACGGCTCGCTCTCGACCGAATGTTGTGAAGCCATAGGCCAGATCAAGCGACACGAGGTAGACGATCGGCAGCAGCAGCGCGATTTTGGCGCTCAAAAAGCTCCATCGGAAGATCCGTCGACCCCACGAAGTCTTCTGCGGATTCGCGCTCGCCTCGCCAAGGGAGACAGAGGTAATTGCCGGCAACGCCAGCAGGGCCAGGAACAGGGCAAACCCATAAAGAGTTTCCGGGGCTGGCCGCCATTCTTCCAGCGAGACGCCCAGCAGATCGTCTTCCGATTCATCCGGCCCATTTGCCGTGATTTTGACGCACGGAGCCCACATCTCCGCTTTGCCCATCGGCGTCAGATGCGCAATCACATAGCCATCGCCCCCTGTGCCCATCGCTGAGTCGGGCTCCAGCAGCCACGCATCTACCCTGCCCGGCAACCCCAGGGAACCGTCGGGTACGACCCCGGCAATTCTCACCATCTGCGTCCCCATACGCATTACCACGCCTGCAACACGCGGTTCCGCGCCGAAATGCCTCTTCCAAACAGCCTCGCCAAGGATTACTTCGGGCAGATCCCCTTCAGTTGATCTGCCGGGCTCAGCAAAGCGCACAGGTAAGCCTAATAGCGCAAAAGTGTTGGAACTGGCGTGCGCTACGCCCCAATTGCTTCTGTCCGGCCGTTCGCCAGGCACCCACCCAGGCTCAACGCTTTCCCGTGTGACCCGATAAAACGCAAAGCCGTCAAAGTACTTTTGCTTGCGTGCCGTCCACGATCTGAACTGCGCCGAAGAGATGGAGGGCAGCGAATCGTAGTCCGACCCCTGACCCCGAATCAGCACGAGGTTCGGGTTCACCTTGCGCGGCCATAACATGAGCTCCGCGCGGACGCCCGGCAACAGCAGTGCGATGCCGTCACTTGCAGCCAGTATTGCAACCAGAATCAAAATGCATTGCCGGGCCGTTCCCTCCATCGCCGCAAAGGCCTGCTTGGGTTGCGGTCCGGTACGCCTCAAGCAGAGTGCATCCTGAAAAGCCCCCAGGCAGAATTGCGTGACTTCGAGTTCGCCCCTCCAACCGGTACAGCCCGCAGGCGCACAGGCCTGGCGCACGTGCCACAGCTCCCCCTGCCACTCGCGACTCCATTCCGCGCGCCTGTTGCCCGGCACCAGCAGCGCAGCGCAGCGTAACAGCCCAAAGTGGAGAAGCCTCATTGCCGGTTCCCATTTCCATTTGCCTGATTTCCATGTGCCCCATTTCCAATTGAAGGACAGCCTCATACCGTTCGGGCCTCCTCCGTCGGAATCAACCTCTCCAACAGCGGATAGCGCCGCCGCGAAGCTTCCAGGGTCGTCTTCCCCGCCGCCGTCAGCTTGTAGTACTTCCTCGTCGGCCTCTGCTCGGCATCCGCAATTGACTGCTTTTCCCAGTTTGAACGAATCAGCTCATCCCGCTCCAGCCGCCGCATCGCCGGATACACCGTCCCGCTCGGCAGTCCAGTCATCTCCATGATGCTGAAGCCGTAAACGAATCCCGCATCCAGCGCCTGCAAAATCAGCGCGGCCGTATGCGACAGCTTTGTCTCCGAAGGTCGAGGTTCCCGGGCCATGGCGCATTCTACCTATGTAGCAATCTACTTGACAAGTTCGTATGCCGATTGCTACATAGGGTATGGTTATGTAGTTTCCTGAGTCTGGAATTCATCACCAAACAGCGACTGTCATCCTGAGCGAACGGGGCCCCAAACGCCTTTCAGTTTGGGGGTGGTGAGTCGAAAGCCTGCCCTGAGCAAAGTCGAAGGGGATTTGCTTTTGTTTTCAAGTGGATTCCCGGGACGACACACTAGCGCAAATCCGCCAGGATCCAAATTCGAACGCCATTCACCCGAGGTCCCCATCCATGCTCGAAGTCCAACATCTCTACCGAAGCTACCGCGGCATCCCAGCCATTCAGGATGTAAGCTTTCGCGTGGCGCCTGGCGAGGTCGTCGGCTTTCTCGGTCCCAACGGCGCAGGCAAATCCACCACAGTCAAAATCATCACCGGCATGCTGCGCCCCAACGACGGACACGTCCTATTCGAAGGGCAGGATATTGAGAAAGACATGGTCGCCTTCCGCGCCGCATTTGGATACGTCCCTGAAGAAGCCCACCTCTACACGTATCTATCCGGCCTCGAATACCTGCAACTGGTCGGTCGTCTCCGTGGCCTCAACGAAGCACTCATCGAGGCCAAGGCCACCAACCTGCTCCGCCTTCTCAACCTCGAATCCTGGCAATACTCGCCCATCTCCACCTACTCCAAGGGCATGCGCCAGCGCGTGCTCATCGCCGCGGCCCTGCTGCACGATCCCAAACTGCTCATCTTCGATGAACCGCTCAGCGGGCTCGATGTTGTCTCCGGCCGCCTGTTCAAAGATCTGCTCGAACTGCTTGCCGCTCAGAGCAAAGCCGTCCTCTACATCTCGCACGTCCTTGAAGTGGTTGAGCGGGTGTGTAGCCGGGTCATCGTCATTGCCAAGGGGCGCGTCTTAGCCGACGCTCCGCCATCCGAGTTGACCAGCGTGATGAGTCTCCCCAATCTTGAAAGCGTCTTTGCTCAGTTAGTCGAACAGCAGGACACGCGCCAGACCGCAGAGCAGATGATTGAGGTCATGCAGTATGTCTAGCTCCGACGAATTCCAGCGCCTCTTCATGATGGCGGGGCCGGAGGTACTCTCCCTGAACGCCCAGGCCGCGCTCGGCGCCGTAAAAGTGCCGCAGCGCAGCCAATTCTCGCTTCTCGTGCGCCATTTCCTCGAGCGCTTCTTCAACCACGAAACCGCCTCGCCCGACGGCGACGCCAAGTCCCGCCTGATTCTTATCGCCGTAGCAACTGGCATTCCCGGATTCATGGTCGCTATGTATCTATGGCCGGTCTATCACCCCTTCATCAGTTGGCCGCCCGGCCGTCCCCTCGACATATCCGGGCCACCCTACTGGCTCCAGGTGAATCACCATTTCTTCTTTGTTGTCTACTCATTTGTTGCCATGGGCATCATCACGGTCTTCGAGTGGGACATGTTCTTTCCCGATCTGCTCGATATCTTTGTGCTCACGACCTTGCCGATTCAAGATCGAAGGCTTTTCATGGCGCGCGTTGCCGCCATCACCATCTTCATCGTGGGTTTCCTTCTCGACGCCAATCTTCTTGTGCCCCTGGTTCTTCCTGCAGCCTTCGATCCGCCAAATCTGCCGCGCCTCCTCGCCGGCCACATGCTCGCGGTTCTGGCCGCCGGACTGTTCTCCGCGGTCTTCATCCTGGCGCTGCAAGGCTTGCTTCTTTCTATCCTTGGCGAGCGGTTGTTCCGCCGCCTCTCGCTGCTGCTCCAGGGGCTCTCAATCTCTGTCCTATTGATGCTCCTGCTGTTGTTTCCTGTGCTCTCCAGCGCGGTCCCGGTCCTGCTCCGATCACAGAGCCGGTTTGTTCTATACTGCCCGCCCTTCTGGTTCCTCGGCATCTATCAGCGCGTACTTGAGGGCCCCTCGGCACTCCCCATCTATGGCAAGCTGGCCCAAACCGGGGGCATGGCGCTGCTCATTACCAGCGCCGTGGCCGTGCACGCGTACCCCATCGCCTACCTGCGAAGGGCGCGACAACTCGTCGTCGGATCCGCCTCGCACGACACGCGCGGTTGGGTCGCTCGGCCATTGCACAAGCTGCTAAACGCCACGCTGATTCGGAACCCGATCCGCCGAGCCGTCTTTCACTTCATCGGCCAGACCATCTTCCGCGTCCCTCGCTACCGCATCTATCTTGTGCTCTACGGCGGAGTCGGCCTGTCGGTGGTCGTTGCCAGCGTCCTTCGCCTCACGGTGAAGCACGGCCTCGTCACCACGGAAATCTCACCCGACGGCGTCCGCGCCGCCATCGCCATTGTCGCCTTCTGGACCATCGCCGGGCTGCGCATGGCCTTCGTCTCGCCCGGCAATCGCCAGGGAAGCTGGGCCTTCCGCATCGTCCATGGCAGGCCCCCGAACCTCAACACAGCGTTGCACCTGCTGGGAACCGCCAGACTCTGGACACTGCTCTGGGCCAACCTGATCACATTCTGCGCCTGGCTTTTACTCCGTCCACTCGCCCCGCCGGAACTGCTCACCTGGCCCGCCACTGCCAGTCTCTTGCTCCTTGCCGCCGGCCTTTGCCTGCTGCTCACGGATGCCCTCTTTCTCAATCTCAAAACAGTCGCCTTCACGGGCGAGCCGGCCAGAGAGCAGCCAAACCTGGCCCTCACGCTTCTCAAGTACTTCACCTTTCTCCCTGTCATCGTCGGAGTCCCGGTTGCCTTTGAGCCATGGATCGAAGCGAGTCCTCTGCACTTTGCCGCAGCCGCAGCCGTCATAGCCACCGCCCACTTCGCGCTTCGCGTCCTTCACCGGCGCATCATCAACGAACACTGCAACATGCCCGCCCTCGAAGACGACGAAGACGATTTCCCCTTCAAACTCGGACTCCGCTACTAGTCTCCCAATCGTCCGTCGAGTCGCGGTTTTGAAAGGGCACGGCTTTCGCCGAGCCGCGTTGGCCGCAACCAGGCGACGGCTTTAGCTAAAGCTCAAGCCTTTTGGTCGATGCGTTTTCGGCACGACTGAAGTCATGCCCAGGCTCATGTGGTTGGCGAAGGGGCTACCGGCGCATCAAGTACTGATCTACTTGCGTTTCCAGCGGACGCCGTCTTTGGAGTCTTCGATGAGGACGCCGTTTTCGGCGAGCTGGTTGCGGATCTGGTCGGCGCGGGCGAAGTTGCGCTGGCGCTTGGCTTGGGTGCGCTCGGCTACGAGGGCGTCGATGGCCTGGTCGGTGAAGGCGTCGAGGGCGAGGACGGAGGGGGCGACATCGTCGAGGCGGCTGGTTTCGCGGGCCCAGGCGAGGGCGCGACGGGTGGCGTCGGCGTCGGTGTCGGTGAGGACGTCGAAGACAGCGTCGAAGGCGGCGAGGACGGCGAGGATGGGGGCGCGATCGTCGGCGAGGAGGCGGGCTGGATCTGTATTCGCCCTGTCGAGTGCGGTGTTGGCGGCGCGGACGAGGTCAAAGATGGGAGCGCGGGCCTCGGCGGTGTTGAGGTCGTTAGAGAGGGCATCGATATAGGTTTGGTGGGCCTGGGCGGCGGCGGCCTGGAGATCGGGGTTGGAGCCGGGAGCGAGCGTGGCCTGAGTGAGGCGCTGGTGGAAGGTGCGGAGGCGCTCGATGGCGGCGGTGGCCTCGACCAGGCCGTCGAAGGTGAAGTTGTGCTGATGGCGGTAGGGGACGGAGATGAGGGCGAGGCGGATGGCGGAGGCCTTGTAGCCCTTGAGAAGCAGATCGCGGAGGGTGTAGAAGTTGCCCTCGGACTTGGACATCTTGCGGCCATCGACGAGGAGGAAGCGGACGTGCATCCAGTGGCGGGCGAGGGGCTTGTGGGTGACGGACTCGCTCTGGGCGATTTCGTTTTCGTGGTGGGGGAAGATGAGGTCTTCGCCGCCGGCATGGAGGTCGAAGGTGTCGCCGAGATACTCCATGGACATGGCGGAGCACTCGATGTGCCAGCCGGGACGGCCGCGGCCGATGGGTGTGTCCCATGAGGTTTCGCCGGGCTTGGCGGCCTTCCAGAGAGCGAAGTCGCGGGCGGAGTCCTTCTCGTATTCGTCGACGTCGACGCGGGCACCGTCTTCCATGCCGGCGAAGTCCTTTTTACTGAGCTGGCCGTAGGCGGGGAACGAAGCGAGGCGGAAGTACCAACTGCCGTCTTCGGTCTGGTAGGCCGCGCCGACCTGGGCAAGCTGCTGAACGAGCTGGACCATGCGGTCGATGTGTTCGGTGGCGCGGGCTAGCTGCTCGGGATGCTGGACGCGGAGGGCGTCGAGATCTTCAAGGAATGCGCGCTCGAAGGGGGCGGTGTACTGGCCGATGGAGATGCCGGCGGCTTGGGCGTTGTGGATGATCTTGTCGTCGACGTCAGTGATGTTCATGACGTGGCGGACGGGAATGCCGAGGAGCAGGAGGGTGCGGCGGAGGACGTCAATCTGGAGGAAGGTGCGGAAGTTTCCGATGTGGCCGTAGTCATAGACGGTGGGGCCGCAGGCGTACATGCGAAGCGCAGGGCCTGGGGCGAGACCGGGCTGGGGGACGAGGGTATCGATTTGTCCCGTGAGGGTGTTGAAAAGACGGAGCGGCATGGAGGGAAATGACCTTTTCGATTGTATCAATTGGTGCAGCGGGGCATTCCATACCGGGATTGCGCCTTGGGCTGGCCCGCAGGAGTGCGTGCGGCAGTGGCCTAAGGCTGGCCCGGGCTTAGCGGAAAAGCGCGGGAGCGGGCAGTGGCGGGCTCGCGGCAAGAAAGCGCGCGGCACAGATGAGGCATGGGCCTGAACGTGATCAAGAGCTAGATGGATGGCGGATCGATCACGACCTAGTGATGTTTGCCGCCGCCACCGGAGTGACCGCCGCCAGAGTGGCCGCCGCCGCCGGACATTTTAGGTGCTTTGGGAGCGTGGTAGCTGGGAGCTTTGGGGGCATGGAAGCTTTCGCCGCCATGACCACCGAAGAGGTGGGATCCGCCGGAGGATTCATAGCGCGGAGAGGACTGCTGGAGTCCGCGGGATGCCGGAGCGGAGTAAGAACGCTGGTTGGCGAAGGACTGCTGGTTCCGGTAGGCACCTGAGTTGTAGCCGGGGTTGGAGTAGGACTGGGTGCGGCCGTATTGCTGCTGCGGAGCGGAGTACTGCTGCCGCATGGGCTCGGTGGGGCGTGCGTAGGCATAGTTTTCAGAGCCACGGTAGTTGGAGCCGGCGTTGCCGTAGGCACGGCTGCCGTTTTCGCGGCCGAATTGCTGGCCGGCATAACCATTGGAGGCCCGACCGTAGCCTGACTCTCCGCGAGAGTTTGCGGCGTAGCCGCCAGCGGATTCGCGGCCGAGGGGCATGGGGCGCGACGGCCCGTAGCCGTTGCCACCGAAGTTTCTACCGCGATATCCGCCGCCATAGCCGCCATGGAAGCCACCCCAATGAGCGACGGAGGTGGAGCGTGAGTAATAGGGAGCGTGGTTATAGTAGATGCCGCCGCCATGCCAGTTGAGGCCCCAACCGAGCCAGCCAAAGGCAGCGTGGAAGAATGCTCCGATTGCAATGCCTACACCAAACACCAGGCCTGCACCGACGGCAGCGATGGCGTGGCCAAAGGCATCAACGAGATAGAAGCCGGGATAGGGATTGATGGGCGCACCGTAGGCGTACCAGGGATTGTATGTGGGAACATAGACAACCTGGGGATTGGTGGGCTCGAGCTGAATGTAGCCCTGGTCGTTGGTGACCTCTTGCTGGGGCGTGTTGCGCAGGGTTCCGGCGTTCTGGGCGCGCTGGCGGAGGACCTGGATGGTGGTGAGCACATCCTGAGGCTGGTTGTAGTAGGCGTTGCCGAGGTCGGTGGTCCACTTGAGATCGCGATCCATCATGGCCAGGACCTGAGGGAAGGCTGTAAGGGCTTTGACGCTGGGGTCCCAAGTGGATTGGGCGTCGGCGGCAGCGGCGACCTGGTCGGGTGAGACGCGGCCCATGGCCTGGAGCCAGTGATCGGCGGCGACAACCTGCGCGGGATAGGTGGCTGCGGCGAGGATTTGGGCGATAAGCGCGTCGGGGTAGAGGGCGATGGGGGCGACAAGCTGTTCAAGCTGCTGAGAGGCGAAGCCCTGGTCAGGCTGCTGGTTGAGGTCGGGAGATTGTGGTGCGCCGTACTGGTCGGGATAGGCGCCCTGGTCGGCGTAATCCTGAGGACCGGGGGCCTGCTGCGGATACTGCTTCTGTGCGTAGGGCTGGGCTTGATATCCGGGCTGCTGCTGGTAGCCGGGCTGGTTTTGGTAGGCGGGCTGCTGGGGGGCGTAGCTGGGTTGCGAGCCGTAGTTCTGAATGGGCTGTGCGTAGGGGTTGGGCTGGGCGTACTGGCTGGGATAGGGGCTGTTCTGCTGGGGCCACTGCTGCTGAGCGAGAGCGTCAATCTGGGCGAGCGGGAGCAGGAGCAGTGCCATGCCGAGAGCGACGGAGCGCTGCCAGACAAGGCGCAGATTCTGTTTGGTTTCGCGGCGGGTGAAGAGCGAGAGCAGAGCGGAAGCGGGAGCAGCCAGACGGAATTTCATAATCCCTCACAGCGGCTTCAGTCGAGCCGCCATTCGTTGCGGGGCCGGTCGCCGAAGGCTGGGTTCCGGCCTTTTGGCAACTATTTCGTCCAGGCGGAATGCGGAAGGTGCCAGACCGCAGAGCCGGAGAACGGTTAGTTAGGGTAGACCCAAGTTGCAGGAGTAAGTTGCGGAGGATTTGGGAATTGCCGGGAGACTCAAGCCCAGTAGCGCGGGGAATGCCGGGAGACCAGCGGGTAATTGCTGCACCCGGGCGCTCAGGCATGTTGGGGTTTATCATCGGAGAGGTTGGTGCCGGGAAGAGCGCGCCTTCCAGAGACAATGAGGGGAAAGACAGCGCCGACCGGTCAAGTTGGCTGGTGCTCAGCGTGCCAAAATCGATGATCTGAGCGATCGAGCGACTTCCCCAAAGAAAGAAACGGACGAAGGATGCGAGCGAAGTCAGCGGTAGTGCTTGGCGCCCAGTGGGGCGACGAGGGTAAAGGCAAGATTGTGGACGTGCTGAGCGAGCGGTTCAGCGCGGTGGCGCGTTATGCAGGCGGGCATAATGCCGGCCATACGGTGATTGCCAACGGGCAGAAGATGGTGTTGCAACTGATCCCGTGCGGGATTCTGCGGGCCGGCTGCAAGAACGTGATTGGCAATGGCGTGGTGCTGGACCCGATTTTTCTGCTGGGCGAGGCGCAGAAGCTGCGCGATGCCGGGATTGAAGTGGACGAGCGGCTGTTTATCTCGAACCGGGCGCAGGTGATTTTGCCCTACCACCGGATGATTGAGCTGGCGGCGGAGAGCGCGCCGGGACGGCGGAAGATCGGAACGACGAGCAAGGGGATTGGTCCGGCGTACGAGGACAAGATGTCGCGCGGCGGCCTGCGCGTAGTGGACCTGATGCGCGCGGACCTGCTGAAGACGCACATTGAGACGGCATGCGCGGAGAAGAATGCGATTGCGCGGGCACTGTTTGGGACGGATCCGCTGGACGCGAAGAAGATGTACGAGGAGTACGCAGCGGCGGCTGAAAAGCTGCGGCCTTGGGTGGCCGATACCGGCAAGCTGCTGGGCGACGTGCTGGCTGCGGGTGGCAGCGTGATGTTTGAGGGAGCCCAGGGGACGATGCTGGACATCGACCATGGGACTTACCCGTTTGTGACTTCGTCTTCGGCGGCAGCGGGCGGAGCGTCGACCGGAACAGGCCTCGGACCAATGGCCATTGGAACCGTGATCTCTGTGACCAAGGCCTATGTAACGCGCGTGGGCGAAGGGCCGTTCCCGACCGAGGTTGGCGGGGAGCTGGGCGATCACCTGCAAAGGCGAGGGAACGAGTTTGGCGCGGTGACGGGGCGGCGGCGGCGTTGCGGCTGGCTTGACCTGCCACTGCTGCGCTATTCGAATCGCGTTAATAGCACGGAGTGGCTTGTGGTGACCAAGCTGGACGTTCTGGATGAGCTGGCGGAGATTCCGATCTGCACGGGCTACCGGATCGACGGCAAGATGACGGACGAGGTTCCGGCGGATGTGGCGGGCTTGCAGAAGATTGAGCCGGTGTACACCAGCCTGAAGGGTTGGCAGGAGAAGACCGAGGGAATAACTGAATTTGGGAAGCTTCCGAAGGCCGCGCAGGAGTATTTGCGTTTTCAAGAGAGGGAGAGCGGCGCAAAGATTGGCATGGTCTCAACCGGGCCGGATCGGGAACAGACGATGTTTCTTCCGGAGTATGCGGCGGCGCTCAAGAGCATTTGCGGTTAGGCTAGAGCGTAGACGAGCGTTGAGAAGCGCGGGCCAGGCTAAGGCCGGCACTGGAGAAGAGCAAAGTTCATGGTGAGTTTTTTGGTTCGGTTGAAGTTTGCGCAGGAAGATCGCGCCGACGCGGTGGAGGCGGCGCGGCGCCTTGCGGAGGCTTCGCGCAAGGAGCCGGGGTGTGTGAGCTATGTTCCGCATCAATGTGAAGAGGACATGGACACGATCTTGATCTACGAGCAATACGTAGACGAGAAGGCTCTGCAAGCGCATCGAGAGAGCGCGCACTTCAAGAAGTATGCGGTTGGCGGTCTCTACCAGCGGATGCGGGAGCGAGCCGTGGAGAACCTGATCGCTCTCATTTGAGCTGCTGAGTGCGTCGAATGATAGGACGGGACCGTGAGGGCGACTGGTCTCTGACCTGGGACGCGTTAGACAGGGCCAAAACGGGAGAGGTCCAGCGGTGGAATCGAGAGTGCGCTCGAAACCGATTGACCGGCATGGCGATTCGAGGCTACTATCCGTTACGCCTATGCCCGGACATTCAAGGAAGTGCCCAAAGCGAACCCGTTTGCGCCAGGCAGCGATGGTTGCCGGGGTGTTGCTTTGGCTGGCACCTTCAACGTTTGCGCTCAAGGGTGGGAGCCGATCGACGGCTTGGATGCCGGTTGGTTCGCAACAGATGCCGAAGGGGCAGCAGCACCAGAGCAGACATGAGATTGACCAGCTTGAGGATGTGTGGCGGAACGCGATCCTGAAGTCGAATACCGTTGCGATGGATCGACTGCTGGCGGAAGACTACCTGGCGATTACGGCATCAGGGCTAGTGCAGACCAAGGCGCAAACACTGGCAAATCTGAAATCGGGACGCATGCACATGGCGTCTTTGAGCGTCTCAGACCGAAAGGTCAGGTTTTACGGAAGGACCGCGGTTGTGACTTCACTGGCTCAAGTGCAAGCCAACACACCCGATGGTGAAATATCGGGGAACTATCGGTACATGCGTGTATATGTGCGGGACTCGGCTGGAGTTTGGAAGATTGTGAGTTTTGAGGCGAGCAAGATACGCGAGCCGGACGAGCGCAGGTAATGATGGGTCCGACCCTGGGCGGACGAACTGGTGTTTGGCTCCGGTTACTCTAGTTGGTCAGTGTGGGTACCATCGAAACGCTCCCTCCAATCCTGGTCGTCCTCGTCTGCCATCTCCTGGTCTACTATTTGGACAACTGGGCCCGCCAATCGGGGTGGGGCGTAACCGCATCCCTCCTCCCATTACCCATACAGCCTGGGGAAACACGGCTTCAACCCAGGTTTTGAAGTTCGATTCTTGTGCGAAGCGTGCATGCTTGAACGCAGGTGCGCATGAAGACAACTGGGAGCGAAACGAATGGAATCGAATCGCAGGGTGACGCTGAAGTTCTTCTCGCTCTTGTTTCTCTTGCCTGGAATCGCGGGGCTGATTGTTTCGGCGATGATCTCACTGAACTACGGGAACACGATGCCCAAGTGGCCGGTCCCGGAGCAGTCGCGCACGGTGCCACGCAGCATCAATGGCCAGGTGATCTACCAGACCGAGGAAGAAGATCGGCGGCTAAACGAGATAGAGTTCGCTTCAGTGGGCGTGTTTCTGGTGGGCGCGTCGCTGGGGCTGGTTTACCTGGCCAAGTGGGGCATGGCACGTGCGATTGCGTCGGATGATGAAGACGCAGCGAACGAGGCTTAGATCGCAGGGTAGTGGCGAGGCGCGGGGAACTAGAATATAGCGATGCCAGAGCTGCCCGAAGTAGAAACGATTGCGCGGGGCGTGGATGCGCGGGTGCGGGGAGATCGCATCGCCGAGGCCTGGTTCAGCAGTCACAAACAACCGTTCAAGACAGCGGCATTGACGCAAGCCAGAGGCCTGGCTGGGCGAACGATCGTGAGCGTTCATCGGACGGGGAAGCATATTGTTTGCGAGCTAGGCGAGGCTGGCACGAACGAGACAACGGCCCAGTGGATTGTGCACCTGGGCATGACGGGGCGGTTACTGGTGACGACCCCAGATGGGCCGGTTGCGGCGCATACGCATGCGCGGGTGAGCCTGGCGAGCGGGCGGGAGATCCGGTTTGTGGATGCGAGACGGTTCGGGCGGCTGGAGTTTCGCGAGCTGAAGAAGATGGAGGGATTCAGCGCCGCGGGCAGTGAGCCGATGACGATTGGAACGGCGGAGTTTGCGGAGCTGTTCCGGGGGCGAAAGCTGGCCATCAAGGCGGCTCTGCTGAACCAGCAATTGTTGAGTGGAGTGGGAAACATCTACGCCGACGAGGGCTTGTTCCAGGCGAGCATAATGCCACGCCGACGAGCAGGGAAGCTGACGCGGGAGGAGCTGGAACGCCTGCGGCTGGCCCTGAGGACAGTGCTGACGCACGCGATTCAGCTGGGAGGCTCGTCGGTGAGCGACTATGTGGATGCAGACGGAGTGAAGGGATTCTTTCAACTGGAGCACTGCGTGTACCAGCGGACGGGGCTTCCTTGCCGACGTTGCGGGACGCGGATCAAGCGGATTCTGGTGGCAGGCCGGGGCACGCATTACTGCCCGAAGTGCCAAGGATAGAGGGCCAGTTCTACGGTTTTCGGGATAAGGATATCCTTATGGCTACCAGAATCGAGAACGGCGAGGTTTTGGTGGACGTGCAAGTGATTGAAAGTAAAACGATTTAAGAACGGCTATCGGATTGCTATGTAAAGGGTGCCAGTGATGATCAGGCTGCTGGAGAGATTTCCGGCCAGCCCCAGAAAAAGGCAGAGACCCGGCAAGAGCATCCGCCAAGAAGCGGCCCTGAAAAAAGGGAAATCCGGCCGGGGGATTCTGCGGCAGGCACGGTGGACAAGACCACCGGCCACACATAAGCTGGGAGGCCAGTGACCAGCGCAGGACAGCGGACGCCACTCCGATGGAGTGGCGTTTCTGCATCTGTTGCCGATTGCATCGCAGCCGAGCAAAGCATTTGGGAATTGCAGCGACGGGCACCTCTGGGAATATCGACACTTGCCAGCCGGAACGGTTGGCTGTAGTATCGGAGTTGCCTATCAAGCGGCTGACGCGAGCCACCCGAACAGGGCAGAGCGCGCTCGCCGCAGAGCAAGGACCTTCAGCCGCAATTTCTAATATGGTCGGGCAACCGCGGCGGAGATTCCGATAGGAAAAGCAACACCCGAGGAATACGCTGACCGCACCGGACCGCAGCCGAGAATGACAGAGCCGTATGTATTTGACCGTGGAATTTGCGCGGTCACCGGCTACGGGGCCATTCAGCCGGAAATCAAGACGTACTGGGTAAATCAAAGGCGTACGGGGATCGAAGCGGAGCGGAGCTTCGGAAGAGGAAATCGGGGATTGAGAATTGTGACCGAGCCGGAGTCCGGCGGACTGCTGCGTGAGTCGGCCACAAGCAACAGGAACAGAGTGAGCCAGCAACGAAAGAGCAAGCGACTGGACACAAAGGCAGAAGAATCCAACCCAATGGAACAAAAAGCAAAGAGCCAGGAAGTACACGCATGACAACAGATTCGACGCAGCCCCAGATGGAAGTGGGGCCCGCTCCGACCAATGGGTCAGGGCAGTCGCAGGGACACCGGCGCCGTCGGCGCCGCCGCAAGAACAAGGGCAGCCAGGGGCCCGCAGCCCAAGCACAGCAGGGACAGCCCCAGGCACAGTCTCCAGCCCCGCCTCCAACGCAGGCCCAGGCTCCGCCTCCCACTCAGCAGCCCAGACCACAGCAACACAACCAGGGCGGCGGACAGGTCGGCCGAAAGAAGAAGAAGTTCTTCCAGAAGGCGTCGACGCCACGGCCAGAGCCAGGCAACAGCATCTCGTATTCGCCCGGGAACGGTTCGGGCGGCGGCAAGCGGAAGATGCGGCAGAAGGGTCCGCGCGAGTTTGTTGGCCCGATGGACCACAGCTATCGCGAGTTGAACGGCAACGTGGCCGACGGCCCACCCTCGACGATTCAGATCTCCTCGAGCAACGGCCATAGCGGCTACTACCAGCAGGACCCGTATTTCGCGCCGTTCGTCTCGCCAGTGCGCGAAGATGCACCGACCAAGATTCTGTGCTTCATCGACGATCTTTTCTTCCAGGCAAAGATCAACGAGACCTCGAAGAAGCTGGGCGTGAAGGTGGAGTTTCTGAAGGGCGACAAGGATTCCATTGCGCGGATTACTGACGCTGCGGAAGATCAATGGCCGAAGCTGGTTGTGTTTGACCTGAATAACCTGAACGCGAAGCCGATGACGCTGATACCGAAGTTCAAGGCTAAGTTCAAGAAGGCCACGTCGATTGTGGGCTTCCTGAACCATCTGCAAGGCGACCTGAAGGCGAAGGCCGTGGAGGCTGGTTGCGACACGGTGATGCCGCGCTCGGCGTTTTCGCAGAGTCTACCGAACCTGCTGCGCCGCTACGGACTGGAAGAGGAAGAAGACAACTACCCGCAGCCGGTGTAGGAGAGACAGTTCACAGTTCTCAGTTGACAGTTCTCAGTTGTACGGGCGGGTTTAGGCTTGGGTGAAGCTGAGTTAGTGATCCGCAACAAAAAGGCGTCCGCTTTGGCGGGCGCTTTTTTGTTTTTGGTGCGCCCGGCAGGGCGCACTCACTTTGGGGTGGAAGTCCCCTACACACCCGGCAAGGGGAAGTGTTAGCTGAACGGCAAGGGTGTCCGTCGCGAGGCGGAATCTGGAGGAAGCTGTAGGCAAA
>Ga0302282_1000246_pt1 | contig 42239 bp, 31 predicted proteins | sample III_Fen_E1_3_FD_198763 | JGI IMG/M metagenome (GOLD analysis project Ga0302282, IMG submission 198763) | Peat permafrost microbial communities from Stordalen Mire near Abisko, Sweden - III_Fen_E1_3 | ecosystem: Environmental > Terrestrial > Soil > Wetlands > Permafrost | place: Sweden: Abisko... | reverse complement strand
CGAGCACGTTGAATGCCTGGTGCGACGGCTCCATCACGACCAGCGAGTCGAGGTAATCCAGCACGTCGGCTTCGATTTTCACCGGCACCTCGAAGCGCGTGCCGCCGAGCACCACGCGGTGACCGGCCGCCGTCACCTTCAGGTCGGCGATGTTGGCTTCCAGCCAGGCGATGACGAATTTCAGCGCGGTCTTGTGGTCGATCGTGTGGCCTTCGCCCCACTCATGCGCATCCAGCGGCTTGCCGGCAGCATTCTTGGCGATGAAGTGCGGATCGCCCTGCATGCTGTCCACCTGGCCGCGGCACAGCAGGGGCAACGAGCCAGCGGCATCCACGCCATAGGCGCCGAACTTCAGGCTGGTGGAGCCGGCGTTGACGACAATGATGGCGTGGGGCATGGCGGGCTACTCCGCTGGCTCGGGTAGGATGTGGCCGACGCGGAGACCGCCGGTCTTGTGGTCGGCGCGCGGGTGCCGATCGTGCTGACCAGTCGCGCCGACACCGCCGCAGCGCGGCGCTTCTCGGCCGCCGCCGCGGTGCTGTACGCCGATGCGCTGACGCGCGATCCCGCCAACAGCATCGGCTTCAGCCCGCGACGCCGTTCCAGCAGCCTGCCCAACCGATGCTCCGGCACCTCGCGCCGCAGCCGCGTGGTGGGCGCCAGGACCTCCAGCGCCGCCATCTGCGCATCGAGTGCCACGCCCCCTGGTCGGCCCGCTTTTCGCGCACTACGACCTTCCCGTCAGAATGACGTCGATCGGCAGCGCCGCATGCACCTGCACATTGAGCGGACCGACGCTCCCGGGCCAGGCAGCGCGGAGCAGACCAGCGAGGTCAGCAGCGCGCAACGATGGCCGCGGCGCCATGGATTTGGCCATGCCCGGCGAGCAGCCCGGCATCGCAGAAGGTCGTCGCCCACGCCCGGTATCGCTGACGCGGATCTCGTCGAACGTCTTGTTCTCGATCGACGGCATGGTGAGTGTCTCCGAGGGTTCAGGGACAACCGTCAGCCGCCGGTCTTTGGACGGATAAACCCGGCGGCCGGATGGGTCCCGTTCAGCGCGCCTCCCGCGCCGCTGGGGCGGCCACCTTCCCGGCAGCGGTTCGCGCGGGCGGTGGCGGCGTCGGTGCGACCACCTTCGGCGCCGGCACCGCCAGCACCTGCGACAGCCGGGCGAGACGATCCCGCTCGGCCGCGGCCGGCGGACCGCTCGCGGCGACGATGGCTTCCACCTGCTTCAGCAGTTCCTTCCGCGCGTCCGCCTCTTGCACCAGCGTCGCCAGCGCCTCGACCGCGCGCTCACGTTCCAGCTGCAACACGAAGAACTGGTCGCGCACCAGCGCCTTAAACCCGTCGAGCGACAGATGCATGAACCGCTGGCGCACCACGTTCAGCGCGAAGGCGCTGCGCTCGTCGAGCGCCCGCGCGGCGGCGATGACGTACAACACGGCCCGGGTCAGCGCCTCGTCAAACCCGCCGACCCGCAGCTTCGCCGCAAAGGCGTCAGTCCGGGCCTGCTGCGCGGCGCGCTTTTCCGGCGACGTGCCTGGCAGTTCCCGCACCGGGCTGCCGTCGTTGAGGCCGAGCAGCCCCTGCACGATCGGCGAACCGTAGAAGCTGAAGAATGCCTCCTCGGCCCATTTGTCGCGCGCGTCGCGATAGGCGTCCAGCGCCGCGGTGATCTGGTCCGAGATCTGCTTCTGCAGGGCGAGGAGCGGGTTGTCGGGCGCCGCCGGCTGGCGGGCCGCCGCCACGTCGGCTGCCAGCTTCTGCACGCCCTTCATCCAGGGGTTGCTGTCGGCGAACATCGTGTAGCTCAGGCGCAGCGGGTTCAGCTTCAGCGCCAGGTCCGCCGCCGGCTGGTTGGCGAGCGCACGCACCAGCGGCTGCATCAGGGTCGTGTAGATCGAGTGGTTCAGTTCCGATAGCCGGGCCACGGCGGCGAAAGCGCGATCGTCTTCGGCGCTGTTGCGTCCCAGCGCACGGATGTCGTCGAGCGAGCGGGATTCGAAGCGGCTGATCCAGTCGCCGGTGACGAAGCCGCCCACGGGGAGGTCGGTGGGTCGCGGCGAAATGACCATCTCGTAGAGGCCAGGCGGCAGGCAGTCGATGACATCCATCATCTCCACGAATTCCTCGTCCTCCTTCGCGCCGACTTTGGAGGAGACGAAGATGGCGAGATGTCCGACCTTCTGCCCCAGGCAGTAGACGATCGTTTGGCCCGCAGCGCGGATGTCGGCCACGTCGCGATACAGATCAAGGATCCAGCCGAGGGTCTGCTGCGGCGGACTGATGTTATCGCCCATCGAGGTAAACACGATGATCGGCGAGGTTATGTTGCGGGTATCGAAAATCGTGCCATCGCTCGACCGCAGCTGATTACGCGTCAGTTTGTCGCCGATAAAGAGATTGTCCACCAGGAACTGCAACTCGTCACCATTGAGCTGGATGAAGTCGCCCCACCACTCCTCGAACTTGAGGTACCGCTGCGAGTCTGTGTCGACAGTGGTATAGACTTCGTACTGCTTGCCCCACAGCGAGTTCGCTGGGTTCAGGCTGTCGAAGTTCAGTATCAGCCAAGTCCCATCGAACTTCCCGTTGCCGAGGTCGCTGGTCAGCGCGGTCAGCCAACTGCCGGCCAGCAGGCCGCCGGAATAGCGCATGGGGTTCTTGCCGCGCACACCCTGCCAGTACGACATCGGCGAGCCTGCCACCAGGCACGGCCCGAACAGGTCCGGGCGCAGCATGGCGACCATCAGCGTCTGGTAGCCGGCCTGGCAGTTGCCGATGGCAAACGGTCGCGGCGAGTCCGGATGCAGTTGGACCACCCGCTCGAAGAACGTCACCTGACCCTCGACGACGTCCAGGAACTGCTGACCAGGCTCCGGTATTGCGTCGAACCCGATGAAGTAGACCGGATGGCCCGCACGCAGGGCGTCGCCGATCTCGCTCTGCGCCTTGAAGCCGCCGACCCCCGGCCCCTGGCCCGCCCGCGGGTCCACCACCACGACGGGCCGCTTGCGCGGGTCGATCGTAACCCCTGGCGGCGGCACGATGCGTGAGAGCCAGTAGTTGATCGGCCGCGGCAGCGCCCGGCCGCTCACCAGGATTTCGTGCTCGAACAGAAGCACGGTCGCCATCGGCCGCGACGTGATCTCGGCCTGTTCGTTGCCACGCTCGCGAAGCAGCTCAAGGAACAGCACGCTGCGCTGGAATGCATCGACCAGATAGTCCGGCCAACTCGTCATCACGGCGCCGGCGGACGCTGCAAACGGGTTCGCACCCGCGGGCACCTGGAGGCCGAACAGGTTCAGCGCCGATGCCGGTTTGGCTATTGGCTCATTTTTCATCTTCATCTCCCAACGGATCCTTCAGGAAAGACGTGCGCACAGCGATCGTCCTGGCCGGTAACCCTATCTTGCTGGCCGCGCGGGCTCAGGCCGACTGGACGCGTGGTGGAGTTGCTGCATCGCGCTGAGCTTCGCGACGTGCTCTTCCAGCAACGTCCTGTACTGCACCTTGGCTCCGCCAGGACCACGTCGCCGAGCGGCATATTGAATGCCGGCCTTGGCATACAGGCCTGCGAACACGCTGTCGCCCGACTCCCTGATTCTGCCTGATTGTCCGTGACAGAAGCGTCACCGTAGTCGGCAGCGAACGGCGGCGGTAGCACCGGAAACTACTCAGATCAGACTGGGGAAATGTCACGGACCACCGATTCAGCGCCGCTGCATGGGGACAGACCCCATGGGGCGACCGGGCCCACGGGCGAGCTCGGTCTATCGTCGCGGCGGCACTGGCCAGCCACATGCCGCTGGGCGCCGGGGGGCTACCACGGCTACAATCGCCAAGGAGGGCGGTCTCGGCGGGCGGACCGGGGACACCGGGTAAGCCTTTAACGTGAGCGACTTGAGTAGATTCCGAGGCTCCTTCGCCGAGCCCGCTCTCGCTAGCGTCCTGATTGTGGCGGCATTCGAATATGCGCACCACGCGCGGAACGCGGGTGAAGCGGCGAACTTCTCCCGCGGGCTTGTAGTATGGATGAAGTGTGGAGTGATGAAACAATGGATAGGATGCCGCCGGACCCAGTAAATCCGCCGCAGCCTTCGGGTGAAGGTCCTCGCCAGCAGAGTAGCAATTCCAGGCTGGGGTTCCTGCTGCAGCTTCTGATCCCACTGGCGATCCTGCTCCTCATCGCTGTCGCCATGGTCGCCGGCTATTTGCAGAAATGGCTGTGGATGGGCCAACTCCACTACACAGGTATCTTCTGGACGCTACTTTCGGTCCAGTGGACGATGTTCGCCGCGGCGTTCGTCTTCGTGTTTCTTTTCATGTGGGTCAATCTTCGCCAAGCTCTACGCAACAGCGGCGCGTTCGCCGTTGGCGGCGCGCCAGCGCAGGGTGCGATTTTATCCCGCGCGGACGCGGCTGACCGGATCAACATCGATCTCACGCCGAGACTCCTTCGGTCGGGAGTGGTCATCGCCAGCCTGGTGCTCGCGTGGCTGGCAGCCGCTGGTTTCTTCAGCCAATGGGATGCCTACCTGCGCTTCCGCTATGGCGGGTCATTCGGCGTGGCCGATCCGCTCTTTGGGGTCGATGTCGGATTCTATGTGTTTCAGTTGCCGTTCTATCAGTTGCTGCAGACCAGTCTGGCGGTGGTAACGGTCCTGGCAATTGTCGGGGTCAGCCTGGTCTACGGATACTTCCGATTGCTTCAGGCCGATCGCGGCAGTGTTCCTGTTGCGGGCGGCAGTGCCACGTCACATATATCGGTTCTGCTCTTCATCCTGGTTGCCAACTGGGCCTTCGGGCTCTGCCTGGATCACTATGAACTCGTCTACTCGACTCTGGGCGTCGTCTATGGCGCCGGATTTGCCGCCGATCATGTGACAAGGATCGCGCTGTGGGTCATGGTCGCCGTCTCGGCGGTGGCCTGTGCGCTGCTGGCACTGAATGTCTTCCGCCCGCGCTTGCGGGCGCTGGTTGTGGGAGCCGGCGTCTACCTCGCCGTCTATGTCGTCGGCATCTTCCTGCTGCCGGCCATCGTCCAAAAATTCATCGTGCAACCAAGCGAGTTGGCGTTCGAGACGCCTTATCTGAAGCACTACATCGACTTCACGCGACAGGCCTATGACCTGGAGGCTATCCAGGAGACCTCCTATCCGGCCCTGGCCGACCTCACGCCCGCCGTGCTGGCACGGAACCAGGACACGATCGAGAATATCCGGCTGTGGGACGCGCGGCCGCTGCTGCAAATGTACCAGCAGACCCAGGCGATCCGTCTGTACTATCAGTTCTATAACGTCGGTGTCGACCGGTATCACCTGAAGGATGGCTATCACCAGGTGATGCTTGCCACCCGCGAGCTCTCGCCAGACCTCCCCGCGGCAGCGCAAACATGGGTCAACGAGTATCTGCAGTTCACGCATGGCTATGGACTGGTGATGAACTTCGTGTCGAAGACCGTCGGCGGCGGATTTCCGCAATATCTTCTCGAGAACGTACCTGCCACGTCCACAGAGGGCCTGGCCATCACTCAGCCGGCGATCTATTACGGCGAAACAATGCCCGGGTACCGCATTGTTGCGACCGGGACCAAGGAGTTCGACTATCCGAAAGGCAACGACAACGTCTACACCAGTTATGGCGGCACCGGCGGTATTCCGCTGGACAGTTTTTGGCGCAGGGTGCTGTTCGCCTGGACGCAGAAGGACATCAACATTCTCCTGACCACCTATATCAAGCCGGAGAGCCGGATCCAGATCTGGCGGGACGTTCAGCAGCGGGTTGCCAAGGTCGCGCCGTTCCTCAGCCTCGATAGCGACCCCTATCCGGTGCTGAGCGAAGGGAAATTGTATTGGATCCAGGATGCCTACACCACGTCGGACCAGTTCCCCTATGCCAATCCCCATCGGGCCGGTTTCACGGACAACCTGAACTACCTTCGGAATTCCGTGAAGGTCGTCGCCAACATGTATGACGGGACGGTCCAGTTTTACGTCATGGACCCCAAGGACCCGATCCTGGCCGCCTATCAGCGGGCATTTCCCGGCGTCTTCCAGAGCCTCGATCAGTTGTCGCCGGACCTGAAGTCCCATCTGCGCTACCCGGAGGATTTGTTCGCCATTCAGTCCGACGAGTACAAGACGTTCCACATGACCGATTCGCAGGTCTTCTATAACCGGGAGGATCTGTGGGTGGCTCCCAAGGAGACCTACGCCGGCGAGCAACAGCCGATGCAGCCCTATTACATCCTGATGAAGCTTCCCGGCAGCGACACGCTGGAATACCTGCTGATGACTCCGTTCACGCCGCAAAACCGCGACAATATGATTTCGTGGATGGCGGCACGCTGCGACTTCCCGGATTACGGCAAAAAGCTGTTCTATGAGCTGCCGAAGGAGAAGCTGATCTATGGGCCGAACCAGATCGAAGCGATGATCGATCAGAACCCGACGATTTCCCAGCAGCTCACGCTCTGGGACGAGAGGGGATCGCACGTGATTCGCGGCAAGCTGATCGTGACTCCGATCGAGAACTCGTTTCTGTATATCGTGCCGATCTACCTCCAGGCCGCGGGGGAGAACTTTCCCCAGTTGAAGCGTGTGATCGCTGTTGCCGGCGACAGCGTCGTGATGGAGCCGACGCTCGACGAGGCGATGGCGAGCCTTTTCGCCAGGCAACAGCCGCTGGCCGTGTTTGGGACGCAGGCCGCCTCACCACAGCCGCCGGCTGCCGATATCGCGGCGCCCTCGCCAGTCGCCGTGGCGCCGGAACCGCCGGCCGCCGGGCCCATGACATCCGCAACGGGCGCACCGGTCAGCCTGGCCAGCGTCGGGAGGATAGGCATTGCCGCCGTCCAGCTTGCCTCCATTCCCAGCGAGGCCTCGGCAAAGGCCGAGTGGTTGCGTCTGCAGAAGCGTGTCCCCGGCTTGCTCGGCAGCCGCCAGCCCGACATCACCAGTAACGTGCATGCCGGCCACACCTCGTGGCGGCTGGGCACGAGCGGCTTCGAGGACACCGCTCAAGCGACGCAATTCTGCGGGCGTCTGCGTGCCGCGGGCCTGAACTGCTGGGTGACCGCGGCCCAGTAAGCCGAAAGCGGGCATGCCGGCCGTCGTCGCGGCGGCAGAATCGGCATGCCCCGCCAACCCCGTGCGATCGCCGACCCTGGCAACCACCGGAGAATGGAATGCTCCGCGCGCTTCGCCGAACTGGGTTGCTGGCCGGCGCGGCCCTAGGACTGACGGCGCTCCTCGGCGGCTGCGTGGTCTATCCAGCCTATCCCGGCTACGGACATTAGTACGGCGGCGGGGAATCGCGCGGCTACGGGTGGTATCGGTGACACGACTGCGGATGACAGCAGCATTTGGGGCCGGCCAGCACGCCGACGGTCCGATCTGGGATTAGGATTGGCTGCCGCCTGCAGGCGCGTTGAAGCGGACCTTTGTTATGGTAAATGCCCCAAATTCGTGTCGCTCCGGCTAGGCGAGCCAACGCTGGAGCATCTTGCTTGTGCGGCGGTATTGCTGCTGTCGGCTGTATTTGCTCCAAGGAAGACGGGATGGGCGATGAGGCATTCCTAATCGTGATGTCGTTCGATCCGGCGACGCGAGGCGCACGAGACGTTCTTGTGCTTGGCTTGGGGAATACCCTGCTGGCCGACGACGGGGTCGGCGTGCACGTGGTCCGCCACCTTGCCAGTGATCCGGACACGCCATCAGGCCTGCGTCCCCTCGACGGCGGGACACTGGGGTTTCGGCTGATGCACGCACTGACCCGATCGGACTGCGTCATCCTCATCGACGCCGCGCAGCTCGGCGAGCCGGCTGGCACCCTGCGCCTGCTCGACCAGGAGGCGCTCGCCGACCATGTCAGCCGAGGCGGCCGCAAAAGCGCTCACGAGGCGGGGCTTGCGGATCTCCTGACGCTCGCATGGCTCGAAGGCTGGGCGCCGGTGCGGCTGGCGCTTCTGGGCATCCAGCCACAGCGCATCAACTGGGGTGAGCGGCTCAGTGAGCCGGTGGCTCGGGCGGTTCCGGCCGCCTGCCAAGCGGTCGTGCGGATAGTGCTGGCCTGGCAGGCGGCATGACCGATTTCACCTACCTCCCCGATGAAGGCCTGGTCGACGCGCTGATCATGGAGATCGCCGACCTCCTCCGGCGGCTCATCGAGCATGACGAGGCGGGTAGCACCGATCCGCTCCGCCTGCCCTTGTCACCTTCCCGTCTGCTGGATGCCGCCGGTCGGAGCACGATCCGCGAGACGAGTTTTCCCGGCGTTTGGTGGACGACGCATGCCGACGACACAGGGCGCGTCATCGCGATGCTGATCGAGGTGGCGTTCGTGCCCCACATCGTCCGGGCGGATATCGACGACGTGGCGCGCGGGTGCCAACGCCTTCCCGGTGCCACCAACGCCGCGCGCCGCGCACGCAGGACGGTTGCCTGATGGATGACCGCGAAACAATGACAGAAACCCTGTGCGCCATGCTCGCGCGCCGTGGCTTCGGACGGCGGAGCCTGCTCCAGTTCGCGATCGCCATGACATCCAGTTTAGCGCTGCCTCCTTCCGTCGCGCCGGTCATGGCGGCCAACCTGGCCAAGGCGACGCGGCGCTCGGTGATCTGGCTCTCGTTCCAGGAATGCACAGGATGCCTGGAGACGCTGCTGCGCTCGTCCAGCCCGACCATCGACTCGCTGATCTTCGACTTCATTTCGCTCGACTATCAGGAAGCTCTGATGGCCGCGGCCGGCGACGCGGCGGAACGGACGTTGCGCGAGGCGGTGGCCGCGAACAAGGGCCAGTATCTGTTGGCCATCGACGGATCGATCCCGATCAAGGACGGCGGCGTCTACTCGCTCACTGGCGGACGCAGCAACGTCGAAATGCTGGCGGAGATCGCAACCAACGCGAGGGCGGTGCTGGCGATCGGTACCTGCGCGGCCTACGGGGGCATCCCGAAGGCATATCCGAATCCGACCGGGGCCGTTGGGGTCGACGACCTGGTCTCGGGAAAGCCGATCGTCAATATTCCCGGCTGTCCGCCGGTGCCCGAGGTGCTCAGCGGCGTGCTTGTCCACTTCATCAGCTTCGGCCGTCTGCCGGATCTCGACGACCGCAAGCGCCCGCTTGCATATTTCGGCACCACAATCCACGACCAGTGCTACCGTCGGCCGTTCTACGATCAGGGCAAGTTTGCCAAGAGCTTCGATGACGCGGGTGCCCGTCAGGGCTGGTGCCTGTTCGAGCTCGGGTGCAAGGGACCGACGACGCACAACGCCTGTGCCAGCCTGAAATGGAATGGTGGCGCCAGTTTCCCCATCGAATCCGGTCACGGTTGCCTCGGTTGCTCGGAACCGGATTTCTGGGACGCTGGCGGCTTCTATACCCCGCTCGCCGGCGGAAGTCCCCCTGGGTGGCGGAATGCCGGCATAGCCGCTGCCGTCGGCGTGGCGGCAGGCGCTGCGGCTGCGCTCGCCGCACGCGGCAGGGCCGCCAGCGCGCGGCATAAGGCCGGCCCCAGCCCGGAAGAAACGCCATGACGCTGCTGGCGTTCGCCCGCGGCCCAGCCCTGCAGGCCGCCCTTCTGATCATGATCGCCGGAATCTTCTGGCGACTCGCAGGCATTTTTTTGCTGCCGCCGCGCGCGCAGCATGCAGCGCCACGGCATTCCCTGGCCGGACGTATCGGCGGCGGAGCGCTGATGATCGTGTCGCGGTTCATTCCGCATCACACGTTCTGGCCCAGGGTCGCTATGAGTGTGGTGCTAAGCACCACCTTCCATCTCGGGCTCGCGATTATCCTGCTCGGCGGCGCCCCGCATATCCTGCTGATCCACCAGGTCACTGGCTTGACCTGGCCCGGCCTGCCAAAGGGACTGATCGTCATCAGCAGCGGCCTGACCCTGGCCAGCATGATCGTCTTGTTAATTCGTCGCATCACCCACCCGGTGCTGCGGATGCTCTCGACGGTGGACGATTATCTGAGCTGGTTGCTCGTGTTTCTGCCCGTTCTGACAGGCATTCTGCTGGCGGGCGAGACAATCGGCGGCTATGGCACGCTGCTGGCTCTGCATATCCTGAGCGTGGAATTGATGATGGTCTGGTTGCCCTTTGGCAAGCTGATGCATGGCGCGCTCGTGTTCGCCGGGCGCTGGGGTATGGGGATGAATTTTGCCCGCAAGGGTGCCGCGACATGAGCAGCGACGCGAAGGCAGCGGCACCTCCGGCTGAGGTCCCAAATGCGGGCCAGGTTGCCGCGGCCGTGCGCGGCTTCATCGCCGACATCGGTCCGACCGTGGCGCTGGCGTTGTCATCCTGCGTGCATTGTGGGCGCTGTGCGGAAGCCTGTCAGTTCTATGTGCAGACCGGAGACCCCCGCTATACGCCGATCCACAAGGTCGAGCCCTTCAGGCGGGCCTATGAACGCGAGGTCGGGCCGTTCGCCTTCGCCTATCGTTTGCTCGGCCTGGCGCCGAAGATCACCCCTGACGAACTGGCGCGCTGGCAGGAGCTGATCTACGACTCCTGCAACATGTGCGGGCGCTGCTCGCTGATTTGTCCGATGGGGATCGACATCGCGGAACTGGTTGAGCGGGCCCGTCATGGGATGTTCGCGGCTGGCTTGGCGGCGGCCGATTTTCTCGGCGTCTTGGCGGAAAAGGAACACGCGACCGGCAGCCCGTTCGGGCTGGTCAGGTCTCAGTTCGAGGACATGTTGCACGCCATCGGCCGCGATCACGGTGTCGTCATGAATGTGGACAAGGGGACAGCAGATATCGTCCCGACCGTGTCATCGATCGATGTGAAGATGTATCCGGCCTCAATGGCGGCGATCGCCAAGGTGCTGAACCACATGGGCGCGTCGTGGACATTCCGGACCGATGGGTTTGACGCGGACAATGTCTCGCTGACTGCCGGCGACCGCGCCGGACAAAGGAAGATCACGCTAGGCATCGTCAAGGCGGCATTGGCCTGCGACGCCAATACAGTTGTGATGCCAGAATGTGGCCATTCCTTCACGGAAATGCGGTGGGAGGCAGCGAACGCTTTTGGCGAGGCCCTACCGTTCCGGGTCTTGCAGATCACGGAACTGATCGCAGAGGGCCTTTCCGTTGGCCGCATTCGCGTGAACAAGGTACCGCACAGCGCGACCTATCACGATGCCTGCCAGCTCTCCCGCCGGGGGGGCGCCACGGCGGCACCGCGGGTTATCCTGGAGGCCCTTGGCGTCGAATTACATGAAATGGAGGATGCCGGCGCCACGAACTGGTGTTGCGGCGGCGGCGGTGGTGTCGCGCTAATCAAGCGGGCACAGCCGCTCATGGACAAGGCCTTCGAAATCAAGCAACGTCAGATCGAGGTGACCGGTGTGGCGACCATCTATACAAGCTGCTCCGGCTGCCGGCAGACGCTTGAGCACGGCGGCAAGGCCAGAAACTGGAACAAGACGGTCGCGAGCCTGCTGGAACTCGTCGCTGATAATCTCAAGGATTGAGCCATGACGAGCCGACGCATCGTGATCGATCCGATCACTCGCATCGAGGGCCATCTCCGTATTGAAGTGGCGGTTGACGGTGATGGCAAGATCGTTCAGGCGCTAAGCGCTGGCACACAGGTACGAGGCATCGAGATCATTCTGCGCGGCCGCGATCCACGCGACGCCTGGGCCTTCGCTCAGCGGATTTGCGGCGTCTGCACATTGGTTCATGGCCTGGCCTCGGTGCGCGCCGTCGAGGACGCCATTGGCATTCAAGTGCCGCCGAACGGCGAGCTGATTCGCGACCTGATGGCCGGCGCCCAATTGCTGCAGGATCACGTCATCCATTTCTATCATTTGCAAGCCCTCGACTGGGTCAATCCCCTGCGTGCGCTGACCGCGGATCCGGAAGCCGCCGCACAAACCGCCGAACGGGCCGGTTACCGCGAAACCTCTGTCGGTTACTTCGCCCTAGCGCAGGCACGGCTGAAGGGTCTCATGACGTCCGGTCAGCTCGGGATCTTCACGAATGGCTGGTGGGATCATCCTGGATACAGGCTGGCGCCGGAAATCGATCTGATCGCCCTCGCACATTATATCGAGGCACTGGGATGGCAGCGCGAAATCGGCGAGGTGCTGACCATCTTCGGCGGGAAGAATCCGCATCCGAACGTCGCGGTTGGCGGCGCACCATGCGCGATCGCGGGCGACAGCAAGTTGCCGGGCGGGGGTGATGCCACGGCGGTTTCCCTGACCGGGCTGATTCGGATCCGGCAACTGATCGAGACGATGCGGGGCTTCATTGACGGTGTGTATCTTCCCGACCTGATCGCGATCGGCGGCAGCTACAAGGACTGGTTCACGCGCGGCGAGAATGTGCGTAACTTCATGACCTACGGCGACTTCGAAGGATACGCCGCAGGTAATGGCTTCGGCGTACCACGTGGCGTCGTGCTTGACCGCGACCTGTCACGGGTCGAACCGGTCGATCTACGGGATCCGGCGCAGATCCAGGAATTCGTCGCCCATGCCTGGTACCAATACAGCAAAAGCCAAGACGTCGGCCTGCATCCTTATCACGGTGAGACAGTGCTCGACTACACGGGGCCGAAGCCACCCTTCGACCATCTCGATGCAGCTGGTACCTACTCTTGGGTGAAGGCGCCGCGTTGGCGCGGAAAGCCGATGGAGACGGGCCCTCTGGCTCGCCTGGTCATGCTGCACGCCGTCGGGAACGACGCCGCAAAGGCTCTGACGGCGGAGGCGCTTGCGCGGCTCGCCCTGCCGTTCGAGGCGATCTATTCGACCTTCGGACGAATCCTGGCACGCGGGATCGAGAGCAAGCTTGTGGTTGATCGCATGGCGGGTTGGCATGACAAGCTCATGGCGAACATCGAAAGTGGCGATGTGCGGACATTCAACAGTACGAAATGGGACCCGGACACCTGGCCCCGCCACAGCCGCGGGATAGGCACGGTAGAGGGGCCACGGGGCGCCCTCGCGCACTGGGTTGTCATCGACGACGGCCTGATCACCAACTATCAGGCCGTCGTGCCGTCGACATGGAATGCCGGACCAATTGACGGCCAGGGTCAGCACGGGCCGTACGAGGCGGCGCTACTGGATGGACATCGCCTGGCTGTTCCGGATGAGCCCCTGGAAGTGCTGAGGACGATTCACAGTTTCGATCCATGCATGGCCTGCGCGGCGCATGTGTTCGGGCCGGCCGGGGAGGAGGTTGTCCGGGTGAAGATACGCTGACCGCGCGGGCCAGCTTCGATGCGAAGAAGGCCAAGGTCGCCCAGACCGCCCGGTGAAGGCGACGAAAGGTAGCAGATCATGACTCCCCTGAATCCAGACCAACTTGCTATAAAGCAGGCTGCGAAGGACTTCGTTGCCAAGAACATCATTCCGCATGCAGCGGAGTACGATAAATCCGGCGAATTCCATGGCTATCTCCTGGAGGCCGCGCAGCCGAGCAAGATCTTCGCGATGGCAGTACCGAAGGAGTACGGCGGCCTTGGCTATAGCCCGTTGACTCAGGCGTTGGTGCTGGAGGAATGGGGATACGGCTGTGCCGCTATGGGAACCACACTATCCGCCAGCATCCTCAGTATGGAAGCGGTTCTGATCGCGGGTAACGACGACCAGAAGCGCCTTTTTTTCAAGCCGATGCTTAGCGCCGATATTGGAGCCTTTGCCTTGACGGAACCGGCCGCCGGTTCGGATGCCGGAGCGGGCGTGGCGACCGCGGTCAAGAGCGGTCACGAGTACATCCTGAATGGGCCGAAATGCTGGATCACCAATGGCGGGAAGGCTGCCGTCTACGTGGTCTTTGCGGCGACCGATCCGGCGAAAGGCGTGAAGGGTCTCAGCGCCTTTATCGTCGAGCGTGGCCTGCCCGGCTTCATCATGGGCGATGAGGAAGACAAGCTTGGGTTGCGCAGCTCGAACACGGTGTTCTTCTTTATGAAGGATCTTCATGTCCCCGCCTCCAATCTTCTAGGCAAAGAGGGTGACGGCATGAGAATCGCCATGGAAACACTCGATATCGCCAGGCCGTCTATCGGCGCTCTCGCCATCGGACTGGCGCAACGGTGCCTCGATGAATGCGTCAAGCACCTGCATGAGCGCTATCCCGCCACGTCCTATCCGGGGGAAACGCTGCAGTTCGATCTCGCCGACATGCAGATCCAGATCGAAGCTGCGCGGCAGGCGCAGCATCACACCATGGTGCTGCGCGAGGCGAAGCTTCCTTTCTCGATGGAATCGGCGGTCGCGAAGACGCTAGGCACGGCTGTGGCGATGAGCGTCACAACGCAGGCGATGCGCCTGATGGGATCGCACGCATACACCTCGGAATTCGGCAAGTTCATGCGTGATGCCAAAGTCATGCAGATCTATGAGGGCACCAATCAAATCCAGCGCCTGGTGATCGCGCGTTCGGTTCTCGCCCGACCCAAGGTCGCGGCTCCGGCAATGACGGCAGGTGCAAAATGACTCACACTCTGACTGATGCACAGAAGATCCTCCGGCAACGCGGCCATGACTTCGCCAATGAAATTCTCGGTCCGGTCGCCGCGGAACTGGATCGCGGCCGGGTGGTCCCCAAGGCGCTGATCGCCCGGTTGGCGGCGCAGGGCTTCCTCGGCCTCGCGGTACCCGAACAATCAGATGTGGCCGGCGCCGGCTTCATCAGCCACATCGAGGTCGTTCAGGCGTTGTCGCGATCCTGCCCTGCCATCGCCTCCATCCTCAACAATCACGCCCTGTTCGCTTATGCCATCGCCCATTGGGGCAGCGACGTCCAGAAGAAACAGTATCTGCCCGCGCTGATCAAAGGTGAAAAGCTCGGCGCGATCGCCATCCAGGAAGAAGGTCCGACGTTGGGGAATGGTCCCGACGCACTGCTCGCTACCCGACAGGGAAGTGGATTTACGCTCAACGGGACCAAGACTTTCGTGCGAAACGCCGGCGCGGCCGATACTTATTTGGTATTCGCCACCATTCGACCAGATGCCGATAACATCCGGCTCGCCGCTTTCATCGTTGACGCCGGGACAAGTGGCCTGAGCGTCGGGCCCAGGCTGGAAACCATGGGATTGAGGGCCTGTCCAGTCGCTCATCTCAGCTTCAAGAACGTCTCGGTGACTGAGGCTGGAGTCATGGGTACCGAAAACTGCGCGTCCGGGATCGCCGGTCAGGTGCTCTCGGTCGGCGCCGTGGCCGAGGCCGCGCAAACCGTCGGCATCGCCAAGGCGGCGGTTTCGCATGCCGCGGAATACGCCAAGCATCGCGTGCAGTTCCGTCATCCGATCGCCAGCCTGCAAGTGATCCAGACAATGCTGGCTGAGATTGTGACTGACAGCCACATGGCGTGGCTCGGCATCCAACACGTTGCGAGACTCATCGAGCACGATTCACCGTTTGAGCCTGAAGCAGCGATGGTGAAGCTGTTCGTCGGTCGCCTCGGCTCGAAGATGCTGGTTGATGCCATCCAGATCGAAGGCGGCATGGGAATCTGCGAAGTCGTACCCAAGCATATCAGCGGCACGCTGCCCCTGGCCCGGATGTTCCGCGACATCGCCGGAACCACCTTGCTGGATGCCCCGGATGACTTCCCGGACAAACTCATCGCGGCAGGCATCGCCTAATCCCGTGCCATGTGGTCCGTGGCGATCCCGGCCAGCGCCATGCGCCGCTCGATTCGGCGCTGAAGGGTGCCCGGCTTGTAGAGTCTGAAATCGTGGGCCGACTTCGTCCGCAGCAGCTCGATGATTTCGGGCAGCGGGAGCCCTGCCGCCGCCTGCGGAGGTGAACCGCTCTGCGCCTGTCGCTGAGCGTATTCGACCAGCGCGTACGGAATTTTCGCCGCCGGAAGAAGGTCAACCGCGCCTGTCTTGATCGCGCTGCGCGGCATGCCGTCATAGGCGGCTTCGTCAGGCTCCTGCGCGACCACCAGCCCGCCTTTCTCCTTCACAGCCATCAGCCCAAGGCTTACCCGCGCCCGTTCCCGACAGGACCACACAGATGGCGCGCGGAGCGCAGTTCTCCGCCAGCGAGTACAGCAGGAAGTCGAACGGCAGCCGCGCACCGTGGCGCGCTTGCGGTTGGGAGAGGTGCAGGGCGCCGTTGCTGACGGACAGATAGGTGCCTGGCGGAATCACATAGACGTGATTGGATTCGATCGGCACACCGTCGGTTGCTTGCTGCACCGTCATAGGGGTGTGGCCGGCCAGCAGATCCATCATCATGCTTTCGTGGTTCGGATCGAGATGCTGGATCAGGATGAAAGCCATGCCGTTCCCGGGGGCCAGCGCGCCAGGAATGTCCGGCAGGCCTCAAGCCCCCCGCCGATGCGTCGATTCCGACGATCGGGAACGCGCCCTGCCCGCGCGGAGAGGCCGGCTCCGGTTGGCCCACCCGGCAGCTCGTCCTCCCCAGGCACATCAGCCGACGTCGCCACGATCAAGGATGGGCTGGTCCGCTGAAGCAGCTTGGGTGGATTGATCCAGGTCGCAGTCGGTTTGGCCGGCGGTGTCGGCGCCTTGTTGATGAAGCGCTCCGGGTGATCGCGGCAGGCGCGGTCCAGCGTGCCCTGACGGGCGGCGTAGACGGCATCAACCTGGCCGTAATGCACCTGATTGGGCGTCATCAGGCCGATCCCGACGTGGTGATGGTCCTCGTTGTACCAGCCAAAATAGTTGCGCGAGAAACCCCTGGCATCCTCGATGCAGCCGAAGCGCTTGGGGAACTGCGGCTGGTATTTCAGATTTTTGAACTGGCTCTCGGAGAACGGATTGTCGTTCGAAGTATGCGGCCGGCTGTGCGAGCGGGTCACGCCAAGATCTGCGAGAAGCAGCGCGGTGGACTTGGCCGTCATCGGCCCGCCACGATCCGCGTGTAGAGTGAGTTGACCGGGTGGCACTTGATGATTTGCGATCGCGCCGTCCAGCAACGGCCTGAACAGCTCGGCGCTTTCCACGTCGGCCACACACCAGCCGACCACGCGGCGGCTGAAGATGTCGAGGATGAAGCGTAGAGATAGAAGTACGTCCATTTCGCCGGCCCCATCAGCTTGGTGATGTCCCACGACCAGACCTGGTTGGGGCCTTCCGCCAACAGCTCGGGCTTCTGGTAGACCGGATGCCGCAGCTGAGCGCGACGTTCACGGACTTCATCGTGCTGCGTGAGGAAGCGGTACATCGTGCGGATCGAGCAGAGGAAGATGCCCTGATCGAGCAGCGTGGCGTAGACCTCCGCCGGTGCCTGGTCGGCGAAATCCGGCGCGTGCAACACGTCCAAGACTGCCTGCCTTTGCGGGGCGGACAGCGCCCTGGCTGGCCGCGGCCGCGGGCGGGGGATCGCCGGCGGCGCGGCCAGGCCGGCGCGCCGGCGCTGAACGGTGGCGCGTGAGACGCCGAGCGCGGCACAGGCAGCCGCCGTCATGCGACTGATCGGCGCGAGCGCGACGACGGCGTCCGTCAAGGCTCGCCGTCGCTGGGCGCCAGCGGGATGCCCAGCAGTTCCGCCACTTTTTTTTGGAGATCGATGATGGCCTCGGCGCGCGCCAGGCGGCGCGTCAAACGGCTATTCTCCCGCTGCACCAGTGCCAATTCGGCTGCCAGAGGGTTGAGTTCGGCGGTTTTGGGGCCGCGCTTGGCCGGCACCAGCGCCCCGAGAGCCCCGGCATCCCGAAGCCTGCGCCAGTCGGTCAAAGCCGAGGAGTAGAGACCTTCGCGACGCAGGATGGCGGCCACGCCGCCCTTATCGGCAGCACGATCGGTCTCGGCCAGGATGCGCAGCTTGTCCTCGGCGGTGAACGTCCGGCGGCGCGGCCGAGCGGATAGCTCAGGTGACGCCGCGGCCGGAGCCGGCACGAGCGTCGGCCGACGGCCCCCGGACGGGCCGGCTCCGGCCGCGGCTGCCTCGGGGTGCTTTGGAAGCATGGGCATGACGAAGGTGATCCTTCCGCGCCCTCAAGTGTAAATTCCCGGGGGGTAAATGTCTCATCTTCATTGGCACGGAGGGGTGTGGGCGAACTGGTGCAGTTCGACGGCCCGGAGCACGCGTGGTTCGAGGCTCCAGGGCCGGTCTGCAGCCTGCTCGCATTCATCGACGACGCAACGACCAGATTATGATCCTTCGTTTCGTCGCTTTATCCCACCCTGCTCGCATCCAGCCGCAGTCGGGCGTTGCCCGGAATATGGGGGTGACCGTTTATCTGACGGTGGCCGTCCTATTAAACAGCGGTCGGTAATAAAATGAATTGGAATTATAAACGGCCCCAGGATGCCGGGAGAACTGGAGCATTAGCTCCAGTTCCCGCGGGCAGGTGGCCCTGTGCTGGGCAGCTTCAGGTCGGCAGGTCAGGCGGACCGCTTGCGGTCTGCCACTTCCTCGAACTCGGCATCGACCACCTCATCACCCGGCGTGCCGGAAGGCGTCGTTCGTTCGCCACCAGCTGTCCCGCCGGCCTTGGAGCGCTGGCTTTGCACCGCTTCCTCGATCCTAATCGCCGCCTGCGCCATTCGCTCGGTCACCTGCACCAGCCGGTCGTGATCGCTGCCCTCCATCGCCGCCCGCGCGGCCGCCACTGCATCTTCGGCCTCTGTCCTGTCGTGAGCCGGCACGGTTGCGCCGTGCTCCGCCAACGCCTTCTCGACCTGATCGATCAGCCCATCGGCGTGGTTCCTCGCCTCGATAAACAGTCGCCGCGTCTTATCAGCACCAGCATTCGCCTCGGCCTCCTGGACCATCTTCTGGATGTCGGCATCAGAGAGGCCGCCGGCGGACTGGATGCGGATCTGCTGTTCCTTACCGGTCGCCTTGTCCGTTGCCTGGACGCTGACGATGCCATTCGCATCGATGTCGAACGTCACCTCGATCTGTGGCACCCCGCGTCGGGCCGGCGGCAGCCCGGCCAGGTCGAAATTGCCGAGCACCTTGTTGTCCGCCGCCATCTCGCGCTCGCCCTGGAACACGCGAATCGTCACGGCTCGCTGGTTGTCCTCCGCGGTGGAGAAGGTCTGGCTTTTCTTCGTGGGGATGGTCGTATTGCGGTCGATCAGGCGGGTGAACACCCCGCCCAGCGTCTCGATGCCGAGGCTCAACGGTGTGACATCCAGAAGCAGCACATCCTTCACGTCACCCTTCAGCACCGCTCCCTGCACAGCGGCACCGATGGCGACGACCTCATCCGGATTGACGTTGCGGGCCGGTTCGCGACCGAAGAACTCCTTCACGGCCTCGTATACCTTAGGCATGCGAGTCATGCCGCCGACCAGGATCACCTCGTCGATGTCCCCGATGGCGACGCCTGCGTCCCTGAGCGCAGCCTTGCAAGGCTCCACGGTGCGAGCAATAAGGTCGTCCACGAGACTCTCGAGCTTAGCCCGGGTCAGCTTCACAACCAGGTGCTTCGGCCCGGAAGCATCGGCGGTGATGAACGGCAGGTTGATCTCCGTCTCCTTCGACGAGGACAGTTCGATCTTGGCCTTTTCCGAGGCTTCCTTGAGCCGTTGCAGCGCCAGCTTGTCAGTCCGTAGATCGATGCCCTGCTCGCGCTTGAATTCGGCGGCGAGGTGGTCGATCACTCTGGCGTCAAAGTCCTCGCCGCCAAGGAAGGTGTCGCCGTTGGTCGACTTCACCTCGAACACACCGTCGCCGATCACCAGGACAGAGACGTCAAAGGTGCCGCCACCCAGGTCGTAAACCGCGATTGTGCCGGCGTTATTCTTGTCCATGCCGTAGGCGAGGGCGGCGGCTGTGGGTTCGTTGATGATGCGCAAGACCTCGAGCCCGGCGATCCGGCCGGCGTCCTTTGTCGCCTGGCGCTGGGCGTCGTTGAAGTAGGCGGGAACGGTGATGACCGCCTGACTGATTGTCTCTCCCAGGAAGGCCTCTGCTGTCTCCTTCATCTTGCCCAGAATGAAGGCGCTGATCTGCGAGGGTGGAAATTTCTCGCCGCGAGCCTCGACCCATGCATCGCCGTTGTCACCACACACGATGCTGTAGGGCACCAAGCCCTTGTCCTTGGCCACGAGCGGGTCATCGAACCGGCGGCCAATTAAACGTTTCACGGCATAGATAGTGTTTGCCGGATTGGTCACCGCTTGGCGCTTAGCGGACTGGCCCACGAGCCGCTCGCCGTTGTCGGCGAAGGCGACGATGCTGGGAGTGGTGCGCGCGCCCTCAAGGTTCTCGATCACCCGAACGTCCTTGGTCTCCATGACGGCGACGCAAGAGTTGGTGGTGCCGAGATCGATGCCGATGACTTTGCTCATGAGTGTGCTCCTGCAAAGGGTGGATGCGGCGACCTAAGCGCCGTGCGCAATTCAGCGCGATGACGTGACATCAAGCGGCACGGCTGCGGCGGGCGGGACCGGTCGACAACGGGCTTCGAAACCACGATCATCGCCAGCCGAAAAAGGGCGTCCGTTGAGCGTCACGTCCGATCTCCAGGCGTGCACCACGGTACCTGACGGAGGGTTGCCCGATTCCTTCTCCTCCGACGCCTGGCGTTGTTTTGCGTCGAAAGCTGACCCCCTTCGGACCTTGATGCTTGATGCCATTCTGGTCCAGCAGTCGGGTAAGGCTGCGTCGGCTCCCGGCCTTCGGTGGTTGAACAACATCATCGACCTTCATTGCGGCGCCCTGTCAGCCTGAGCGGTTTGGGCAGGGGCCCGCGCGGGTAGCCTGCTCGTGGAGCATTCCACCTATAGCGGTTCAACAGCGGCACGCGGCAGGCTCGGAAACTACCTAGATCAAGTCGTTGCTTTACGTTGCAATAAAGTCTGTTTCAATCCGTTTACGGCGACCTGTTCGATCCCGGCGCCGAGTTCCCGCGTGCAACGGCGCAAGGGGTGGCATGCGGCTTTTTCGGTCACGCCAAGCTTACCGGCATCTCGGCGTCCGTGCCGGTCGTTCGCTGCTGCCTGATTGACGCTCGAGTGCACAACTTCAGCGGACGGCCAGACTGCCGGTTGGAGAACAGGGGGCGTCATACCCCGATCCCCTGGACGATGCGGTGAGCTATGGGAAACGCAGAGCATGATCCGGCGGCAAAGATCCTCCGCCGTAGCTGAGCGCACTAGCTGACCGACTTCAGTTCGCCTCAGCGGCGACCGAGCGGAAGCGCCAGAGTGCGAGCGCCAGAAACAACGCCGCGACCAGGCCGACCGTGAGAAACTGCGGCCACACGACGCTCAAGCCAGCGCCTCGATAGAGAATCGATTGCGCGAACGAGACGAAATGTGTCGACGGCGATACCTGCATAACGGTTGCAAGCCAGTGCGGCATGCTCTCCAGCGGCGTGTTGCTGCCCGAGAGCATATTCATCGGCAGGAACACCAGCATGAACAACAGGCCGAGCTGCGGCATCGAATTCGTTACAGTGCCCAGAAAAATGCCGATGGCGGTCGCGAAAAACAGATAGATCACAACCCCCACCATGAACAGCGGGATAGATCCGGCAATCGGCACGGCGAGGATCGCGCGCACCACCACATACAGCGAAAGGCCTACCGCCAGCGTGATGATCAGACCGTTCGCCCAGATTTTCGACATCGCGATTTCGAACGGCGTAATCGGCATGGCAAGCAGATGATCCATCGTGCCGTGCTCGCGCTCGCGGATGACGGCAGCGCCGGACATGATGATGGCGAGCATGGTGACACTGTTGATGATGCCCATGACGCTGGAGAACCAGGCGGTGGTAACGTTGGGGTTGAACGCGATCCGCACAATGAGGTTGACCGGCGACAGCGGGACGCTCTCGGTGTTGGAGAGGTAGTCGGCGATCTCCGTGTCGATGATCTGCTCGGCGTAGCCGGAGCCAAGGCCGGCCTGGATCATGGCGGTGGCATCGACATCGATCTGCAGCGCGGGCGACCTGCCCGCGAGCACGTCGCGCTCGAAATGCGTCGGGATGTCGGCCACGAAGGTGTAACGGCCGGCATTCATCGCGGGCACGATGTCCGCGACCGAGATCGGCTGCGGCGGCAGGAACAGCGGCGGCAGAAACGCATGCATGATACGGCGCGACAGCGGCGAGTTGTCTTCGTCGACCACCGCGATGGACGCCTTGCTCAGCTCCTGCGAATTGCTCCGCGCCTGGCTGATCACTGCGAAGGAGAAGGCATAGATCACCAGCACGATCAGCACGGTGTCGTGCAGGAAGCTGCGCAGTTCCTTTGTGCCGAGCCAGAAGATGGTGCCGGCACTGCGCAGGGCTCGCTTCAGCATCAGCGTTCCTGCTTGCGCAGCAGCAGCGCGCTCAGCCCGATCAGCACCGGCACGAACACGGCAAGTTTAATGAGGTCGAGCGACAGATCGTGAAAACCCAGCCCCTTGGTGAAGGTGCCGACGCTGATCGGCACGAAGTAGCTCATCGGGAACCCAAGACCGATATATTTCGCCGCCCCGGTGAGCGAGGAGACGGGGCTCATCATGCCGGAGAACTGGGTCGCCGGCAGCACCGTCAGAATGGCGGTACCGAACAGGGCTGCGATCTGGGTGCGGGTGAAGGCCGATATCAGCATGCCATACGCCGTCGTCGCCGAGACATAGATCAGGGCGCCGATCGCAAGGACGGGGAAGCTGCCTTTCAGCGGCACATGGAACAGGAACAACGCCATCAGCAGCAGCAGGCTGAAATTGGCCATGGCGATGGCGATGTAAGGCAGTTGCTTCCCGATGAGGAATTCAAGGCGGCTGACCGGCGTGACGTAGAGGTTGGTGATCGAGCCGAGCTCCTTCTCCCGCACGATGGCGAGCGCCATGAGAATGGCCGGGAACAGGGCGAGCATCATGCAGATGTTGGACGGCACCATTGGGTAGATGCTGTCGAAGTCCTGGTTGTATTTGTAGCGGATGGCAATCGTCGCCGGCGGCGCTGGCGCGGGCTGCGTGGTCGTGACCGCCGGGTCGGCGAGGTACAGTGTCTGGATGCCCTGCAGATAGCCGCGGATGGTCTGCGCCCGGAACGGCATGGCGCCGTCGATGGTCGCCGAGACGAAGGCCGGGCGCCCGCGCTTGATATCGCGGCCGAAGCCCGGCGGGATCTCGATGGCGGCCGAGACGGCGCCGCTCTGCATCTGCCGGTCGCGATCGGCGTAGCTGGTGAGCGGCGGCCGTTCGGTGAAGTAGCTGGAGCCGCGCAACTCCTCGAGATAGGCCCGGCTGGCGCTGGTCTGGTCGCGGTCGAGCGCAGCGAAAGACAGGTTGTCGACATCGGTCGAAACCCCGAACCCGAACACGATCATCAACAGGGCGGTGCCAAACAGGCCGAAGCCGAGCCGGATCGGGTCGCGCACCAGTTCAAGGCTTTCGCGGATCGTATAGGCCATCAGGCGGCGCGGGCTGAACGCGCTGTGGTGGCTGGATGGCGGCATCATGACGGCCGGAGACCGCTTGACCGGGGCTGCCGAGGTCTTGGGCGCCCGGGCCTGGATCGTTTCTTCCAGGTAGCCGATGAAGGCGTCCTCAAGCGTCTTTGCACCGCGCGAGGCCACCAGGCCGGCCGGTGTGTCGGTGGCCAGGACGCGGCCGGAATCCATCAGCGAGATGCGGTCGCAGCGGGCGGCCTCGTTCATGAAATGCGTCGAGACGAAGATCGTCACCCCCTGGTTGCGCGACAGGTCGATCAGCAGCGACCAGAACCGGTCGCGCTCCATCGGGTCCACACCCGAGGTGGGCTCGTCGAGGATCAGGATTTCCGGATCGTGCACGATGGCCACGGCCAGCGACAGACGCTGGCGGATACCGAGCGGCAGATCCAAGGTGCGCTGGTCAAGATATGAGGCAAGCCCGAAACGGGCGACCAGGTCCGCGATGCGGGCCTTGGCCGGGCCGGGCTGCAGATGGAACAGATGCGCGTGCAGGTCGAGGTTCTGCCGTACCGTCAGCTCGGTGTAGAGCGAGAACGACTGCGACATGTAGCCGACCCGCGCCCGCGTCTGCATGTCGCGGACATCGACCGGCTTGCCGAACAGCAGCACCGCGCCGCTGTTGGCGGGCAGCAGGCCGGTCAGCACCTTCATGGTAGTGCTCTTGCCGCAGCCGTTGGAGCCCAGGAAGCCGAAGATTTCGCCGCGCTGGATGGTGAAGCTGACGTCATCGACGGCGGTGAAGTCGCCGAACCGGACGGTGAGGTGGTGCGCGACTATGACCGGCGCGGCGTCGCTGGCGACGTGCGGCGGAATCACCAGTGCGGTGCGGCCGCGGCGCTGCGCCTCCGGCAGCACGGCGACGAAGGCATCCTCCACGGTTGCGGTGTGCGTCGCCGCCTTCAGGGCGGCCGGCGAACCGCTGGCGAGCGCGCGGCCGGCGTTCATCACGATCAGCCAATGCAACCGCTCCGCCTCCTCCATGTAGGCGGTCGCCACGACGACATTCATCGACGGACGGCGCGCGCGCATCAGGTCGATCAGCGTCCAGAACTGCCGGCGCGACAGGGGATCGACCCCCGTCGTCGGTTCGTCCAGGATCAGCAGGTCCGGGTCGTGGATCAGCGCGCAGCACAGGCCGAGTTTTTGCCGCATGCCGCCCGACAGTTTCTTCGCGGGGCGATCGGCGAACGGCGCAAGGCCGGTGGCATCGAGCAGTTCCGCGGTGCGCCACAGGCGTTCTGCCCCCGCCTGGCCGAACAGACGGCTGAAGAAGGCGATATTCTCGCGCACGCTGAGGTCGGGGTAGAGATTGCGGCCCAGACCTTGCGGCATGTAGGCCACGCGCGGGCACAGCAGGGTGCGATACCGCACGCTCGCCATGTCGCCGCCCAGCACCTGGACGGCGCCGGTCTGGATGCGTCTGGCGCCGGCGATCAGGCTCAGCACGGAGGATTTGCCGACACCGTCCGGCCCGATCAGCCCGACCATCCCGCCGGCGGGGACCACCAGCGTCACGTCATCCAGCGCGAGCACCTTGCCGTAGCGGAGCGTGACGGCGTCCAGGCGCGCGGCCGGGAGGCCTTCCCGCGTCATTTCGGTGCATCACCCTGCAGCGTCGCCGGCCAGACGGTGTTTGGATCGGTGCGAACATACGCAACGCCCGGCAGCCCGCTTTTGACCGGCGTGGTGCGGGCCTGCAGCCGGGCCGGATCGATCTGCACGCGGACACGGAACATCAGGCTGTCGCGCTCGTCCTTGGTCTCGACGGTCTTGGGGGTGAACTGTGCCTGTGCGGCGACGAAGGTCACCGCGGCGGGGATCGGGTGGCCGGGATAGGCGTCGAGCACGATACGGGCGTCGGCGCCGATCCGGGTGCGGCCGGCATCGGCGGTCGACAGATAGACGTCCATGTAGACGTCGCTCTTGTCGAGCATGGTGAAGACCTTGCCGCCCGCCGGCAGGACTTCGCCGATATTGGCGATACGGTATTCGATCGTGCCGGCCCGCGGTGCCACGAGTGTGTTGTAGCCGATATTGACCTGGTCGAGAGCCACGTCCTGTTGGGCGGCATAAAGCGCCTGCGCTGCCGCTCCGGCCTGCGCAATATCTGCCTTGACGGCATCGACGGCCCCGTTCAACGCCTGCTGTCGCTGATCGACCATCTCGCGGGTCTCAAACCCTGATTTGACCAACGTTTTGGCCCGGTCCAGCTCCTGCTGCGCGAACACCACCTGGGTTCTCTGCTGTGCGAGGGCCGCCATCGACTGCCGGACGGTCTGCTGTGCCTGCAGCACGAGCGCCTGAGATTTGGCCAGCGAAGCCTCGAGGTCTTGGCTGTCCATCAGGCCCACGGTCTGTGACGCCGTCACGACGTCGCCCTCGTCGACAGTGAGCTTCGCGATCCGGCCTGCGAATTTCGTGTCGATGTTGATCTCGTCCGCTTCGAGCCGCCCATTGCCTGATGCAATTCCCGCGGGCAGCCCGGGTGAGCGGTGCAGCCACCAATACCCGGCGCCGCCGGCAACTACGAGGAGCGTGGCAAGCAGCAGCAGAGGCCGCAGCCATCGCTGCTTTCGCGGCTCCGCCTTTGGCTTCGGGATGACGGTCGGCAGGTTCGGCGCAGGCGGCACGACGACCAGCGCCCCTGGCATGGACATGCCGGTTGACGCCGCGCTTAGCTCTGTCCTGGGATCGGAAGCCATTAGGGAGTCCGGATCGCCCGGGAACTCAGACGTCCGCGGCGTTGGCTGATATGCATATTGGTTAAACTATCAGTGCCACCGTTTGCGGCGGGAGGATCGGAATCTACGCACTTTGCGGTTGAGGAAATCTTGCCTATCCGGTTGACGCAGACACCTACCAGCGGTAGTGTTCGTCTATGGGTAGGGTGCGCACCGCGGTCGACGAACAGAACCGGCGAAGTGCGCCATGACCGGGATAGATGTCCATGGCGGGGACGATCTGGCCTTCCCGCAGTCCCTTCCTGAGTTCCAGCGGCTTTTCCCGGATGCCGCGGCTTGCGCCGCCTATCTGGAACGCGCCCGCTGGGATGACTGCTTCGTGTGCCATACTGCGGCGTCGTTGCGGAGCCTTTTCGCATCGCGACGCGGCCGGGCATCCTGGAATGCCGAACATGCCGTCGGCAGACTGGCCTTCTGGCTGGCACCGTCATGGAGCGCAGCCATACGCCGCTGAATATTTGGTTTTGGGCAGCCTATCTGGTCGCCAGCCAGACCCCGGGAATGTCCGCCGTTCAGTTTCAACGGCAACTCGGGCTGTCGCGCTATGAAACGGCCTTCGGCATTCTCCACAAGCTGCGCGCTGGCATGGTGCGGCCTGATCAGGACCGCATCGGCGGTAAGCTTGGCCAGCATGTCGAGGCTGATGAGACCTACGTCGGCGGCCGGACCCGCGGCGAAGGCCGGGGCGTCCATCACAAGGTTCTTGTCGCCTGCGCTGTCGAAGTCCGCCACCGCAAGCCAGGGACTGCGCAGGATAAGCGGAAGGATGGCAGGTACGCCGGACGAGTCCGGCTGGCCGTCACGACAGATCGCAGCGCCGAGTCACTCTGTGGATTTGTTGAGAGCGCCGTTGCTCCGGGAACGCTGGTCGTCACGGACGATTGGAGCGGCTACGCCGGATTGCGCAAGCGCGGCTACAACCACCACGCAATTGCTGAATGTGGCGATCCCGACGTGGCCGAGGATTTCCTGCCTATCATCCACCTCGTATTCGCAAACCTTAAAACGTGGCTGATCGGCACCCATCACGGGGTCAGCGCGCAGCATCTGCAAGCCTACCTCAACGAGTTCACGTTCCGCTTCAACCGGCGCTTCTACCCGTTCAACGCCTTCCGTTCTTTGCTCGGCATCGCGGGTGACACGAAAGCGCCAACCTTTGCCGAGCTTTATTCGGGCGACTGGGTGCACCCTACATGTAGTGGGTGTCTGCGTTAACCGGATAGGCGTGGAGGAAATGTCTTCTGTACGCGGGTCTCGTCATTCACTGCTGTTCCGCGTCCTCCCGCCAGACCGTCCCGGCGGCGTTAGATCAGACGACTTCGATGTCGTTCTCGGCGGCAGTGGTGCGCCGGGCCGAACACGCGTGCCGATCCTGGGACCGGCGGTCGGCGTGGCGTTCTTCCTGATAGCGGCTGTTCTGACAATCGGCGTCCTTGGTGGGCGGTGCTGCCGGCCGGCCTCTATTTGGATGGCACCGCAATTCGGCAGCGGCATGGGCGCCAGGAAGCACCGCGGCCATCCGGCTCAGACGCACCGACTCGACCATGCAGGCCAGCTTTTTGCCGTGGGCGGGCCGGGAAGCTGAATAATTGCATCGGACGCATAGCTAGGCAAAGGGGACGGATGCTGGTCGCGTTGCATGGCGCGCGAGAAGGTGGGACCCCGGCGCTCCGCGCCGGGTCTCCGAGACCAGCGCAGTCACTTTCCGCCGACCAGGCGGCGGCCGTGACTGCTCTTCGGAGGTCAAATCGGACGCCGCCGGCCGGGCGGCCCGCGAGCACTTGCCAGCGATTTCCTTAATATTCCGGCGGCGGTTGCCATGATGCGCGATTCTGCGACCGGCGGTCGGATACCCGCCCGTCCCGGTTGACGACCACCATCACCACGATGGTGGCAATGGTGACGACCACCACGACCATGATGGCCGCGCGGGGGGCAGATCATGACGTGGACGCGGGCGCAGGCGGTCCACTGGAGGGGCGCGTCGCGCCGATCTGTCGGGCGATGAATTCGATCTGGTCGCCAAGGCCAGCCGAGCTGTCGCCTGGGGAATCAATCCGGCCGGAAACAGTCAGGCCATAGCGGTCAGTGGAAGCAACTGCCGGGCGCCGCACGACGTCCGGCAGCCGTCCGCAGCGGTTAGTACATATGCTGGCCGCCGTTGATCGACAGCGTCGAGCCGGTGATGAAGTCGGCTTCGTCCGCGGTCAGGAAGGCAACCCCCCGCGAGATATCGTTCGCATCCCCGATCCGGCCGCGCGGAATGCGCGCGATGATCTTTTGCAACACGTCAGCCGGCACCGCGCGCACCATTTCGGTATCGACGTAGCCCGGTGCCACGGCGTTCACCGTGATGCCGAAGCGGGCGCCTTCTTGCGCCAGCGCCTTGGTGAAGCCATGGATACCGGACTTCGCCGCGGCATAGTTGACCTGGCCATACTGACCGGCCTGGCCGTTGAGACTGCCGATATTGACGACGCGGCCGAACTTGCGCTCCCGCATGCCTTCGAAGGTCAGCCGGCAGAGGTTGAAGCAGCCGCCGAGATTGGTATCGACCACCGCGTCCCACATCTCCCGTGTCATCTTGGCGATCGTGGCATCGCGCGTGATACCGGCATTGTTCACCAGGATCTCGATCGGCCCGACCTCGCCGACGATACGGGCCAGCGCCTCCTGGCAGGCTTCGAAGCTTGCGACATCGAATTTGTAGGCGGGGATCCCGGTCTCGGCCGTGAATGCCTTCGCAGCCTCGTCGTTGCCGGCGTAGTTAGCCACCACCGTGCGACCCTGCTTCTGCAGGGCCCGGCTGATTTCCGCACCGATCCCCCGCGTCCCGCCACTAACCAATGCGATTCGCGCCATGAAAGTTTCCTCTCGTTTTTTAGGTTTTTATCTGTAGATTTGCTACGGTGGCTGTCGCGGCATTCTCCCGCAGCGGGTTATGCACCGCGTTGCACATGATCTTGATGGCGATGAGTCGGTCTTGTTTCCGCCTTGAGCTTCGACTGGAACAGCGAGGCGCAGGCGAATTCCCGCCGCCGCCCGGAACGATAGCTTCCTCAACCGCAGCGCAGGCGGCGTGCGGTGTTACCGACGCAGACGGCTTGCGTATACTGCCCGCCGACACAAGCCGAAAGAAAGGCTCGGAATCTACTCAGCGCAGGCGCCCGGGCGCGCTCGATTTGCGGGCTGCAGGCAACTATGCCCCGCGCGCCTATCCGTCATTCCCGGGCGCCCCCTCAATAACACGGGTTAGGTGCCTGTTGCAGAATCCGCCCCCGCAACGGGATTTGTGTCGCTCACGCAGCATTTTGCCGTTGACCTTGGCGACTCGTCAGGATTCACTCGGTGTCACCCACCGACACGGACCGACCAATGGCCCACCACTTCCGCGAACCCGAGCGACGCCAGAAGGCGCTGCTGCCAGCCGACATGATGGAATGGCTGCCGGAAAACGACATCGTCCATCTGATCGTGGAAGCGGTCGGGATGATGGACCTCGCAAAGTTCGAAGCGGGCTACAAGCTCGGCCACGCCGGGCAGGCGCCGTTCGCGCCGCAGGTGCTGCTGGCGCTGCTTATCTACGCCTACGCGCAAGGCGTGCGCTCCAGTCGAGCAATCGAGCGGCTGTGCCACCGTGACGTCGGCTATCGATTTATCGTCGGCGACAGCATCCCCGACCACACAGTGATCGCGCGGTTCCGCCAGCGCCACAGCTCGCAGATGAAGACGGTGTTCCTGGCCGTGCTGCGGTTGTGCAGGGAGGCGGGGCTGGTGAAGTTGGGTCTGGTTGCGTTGGACGGCACCAAAGTACAAGGCAACGCCTCGCTGGAAGCCAACCGCACGGCGGCCAGCATCGAGGCGGAGATCGAGAAGATGCTGGCCGAGGCCGAGGCGACCGACGCCAAGGAAGACAGACGGCCGCAACAGGGCGTTGCCTTGCCGAAAGCGCTGGCGCGGCGGGAAGAGCGTCTGGCGCGTCTGCGCAAGTGCAAGGAGAAGCTGGAACGCCGGGCGGCCGCGGCGGCTGCGCGGCAGCAGGCGAAGATCGATGCGCGGGAAGCGGAGGAGCAGGCTACCGGCAAGCGCAAGCGCGGCCGCAAGCCGAAGGCCGCCGATCCCAGCATCGACCCCGACACCAACGCCAACGTCACTGACCCTGACAGCGGCATCATGAAGACACGCCGCGGCTGGCTGCAAGGCTACAACGCCCAGATCGTCGTCACCACCAACCAGATCATCATCGCCAACGACGTCACCACGGACGCCAATGACGTGCAGCAGTTGACCCCGATGCTGACGCAGGCGCAGGCCAATGTCGTCGCGGTGGCCGATGCGGACGAGAAGGATACTGTCACGCTCGGGGCCGTGGTGGCGGATGCCGGCTATTGGTCGGAGGCCAACGCGACGACAGAGACCACGGACTGCGAGCTGATCATCGCTACGCAGAAGGACCACAAGCAACGTGCCGCCTTGCGCGATGCGCCGCCGCCGCGGGGCCGCAAGCCGAAGAACATGACGGCACGCGAGCAGATGGACCGCAAGCTGCGCACCGGGCATGGGCGCGAACGCTATCGCCGGCGCGGCGCCTCCGTCGAGCCGGTGTTCGGGCAGATGAAGGATTGTCAGGACGCCCGCCACTTCAGCATGCGCGGGCTTGAGCGCTGCCGCGGCGAGTGGGACTTGCAAGCTGCCGTGCACAACATCAGGAAGCTACACTCTGAATCTGCCCGGCGTGCCGCAAAGACCAGGAAACAGGCGGCAGAAAGAGCGAGGAAGGCCGCCTGAGGCGGCTGACTCGCCCCTCTGCGTCACCTCCGCAGTGAGCCGCCCGCTAGGTTGTTGCGCTACCCAACGGACGGATCGATGCTGCTGGACGCTTCCACGCTTTCAGCACCCCTTCCATCCAGCAAAAACCGCACCGGCGCCGATTTCGCAACAGGCTCTCTGGATCATAAAATGGGCGGTAAGCAGATCACGAAGTCAGCCGCCGACCTCATAATGAGGTCCCCGGTAATCGGGCGGACCGTCGAAATGGCCAACCACCAATGGATGGCCCGGGGTTTCGCGGATGGTGCCTGGAACCCGAGATCGGCGAGCGTGACCCGCCACCACTCGGGCGCGTTGACACAGCTGATCGGCCCTGCCCCTCTCGAGGGGAACGTGAGAACATCCGGGCGACCTCCACCGCGGCAAGGTCAGGCAGCAGACAATCTGGCGAGGCGACTGTTGCGTCGACCAAAAATGCTCCCCTAGCCGATTGTCGTCGGACACGTGGCGACGTTCCGCCGCCGAGGCGGGGGGGGGGGCCCCCCCAGACACGGGCGCCGCCGCCCGTCTATTTTGGTCCGTCCGTTACGGCGTATCGAGATTTGTGATGGATCAGCCGGCTAAAACGGATTTCCAATCGCCGATACCGCGCGAATTCTTGGCATGCTTGTTGCTACGATGGATGACGCCCGGCCGTTGACCTTTGACTGGCATCCGGTGTGCCAAACAAACCTAGGAGTAACACCATGGCTCGCCTTCAGAAGTCTACCGATTCCTCCAGCCTTGCTGAAGTTGTCGACCGGATCCTCGACAAGGGAATCGTGATCGATGCGTGGGTGAAAATCTCGCTCGTCGGGATCGAGCTGATCACCATCGAGGCTCGTGTGGTCGTCGCCTCGGTCGAGACGTATCTGAAGTACGCCGAAGCCGTTGGCCTTACTGCATCGGCGGCAGCCCCAGCATAAGTTTAGACCAAAGGCAAGGCACAAGACCTGCCGGGAACGTGCCGCGAGCGGCGACACGGCGCCCGGCAGATTTCTTCAACGGACGGAAACACATGCAAACCTTGACGAATGCAATGAGCGATCTTGCCCACTCCATCGTACAGCTCCGCCAAGACCGGGCGGCGGCGGCGACGCTGCGCGGCAAGGAAGTACCCAAGCTGGCCACCGACGTCGATGGTTTTCTCGCGCTCCAGCAGCGGCAGCGCCTTGACCACACTGCCGCGCAGCGCCGCCAGTTGGCCAGCTTCATGTCAGACCTCACCGCCAGCGTCAGTACCATGAGAAATCGGTTTCGTGCCGAGTTGGGAAGCCTCCGCGAGGCGCTGGAGGCGTCGGCTGATGGGATGCATCGCCAGTTGGACCTCCACAGGCGTGACCGTCACGGCGCCGACGAGGCCTGGCATTCAACCAAGCCCGCACCGGCAAGTAAGCCGACGGCTGACCGCACTCAGAGAGCTGAGGGTTCCGATTATAAAGGCCGCTGAGCCAGCGCCAACTGTCGCCACGCATCAACCGCACGCGGCGCCGCAACCCGTGTCGCGGCCGTCTTCGAGTCAGCAGCGCGGGCACGGCGGATCGTTTAGCGCGACCCGAGGCGGCAACTCGTCATGAATGAGATACGTGCTACGAGCTTCTGAGGCAGCGCAGTGTCTTGAATGTACCCCTGCGACTGTTCCAGTCGATAAGGTTATCAGCCTCATCCAACGTGTCTGGAAAGGGGCCGCCCGATTCTCGCTGGACGCCTATCGCAAGGACTTCTGTTCCGCACCCGCCGCAGATACCGCGGCGAAACCGGTTTGCCACACCCGCGACCGGAAATGGTCACTTGCTCGCATCCAGCAGCAGCACGGTGCTCAGCAATAGAGCAAACCGAAATCATAAAAAGTGCGGTAAGCACATCACAAAACCAGCCACCTACGTTGCGGGTTCCATGCTTTCTACACATGTGGGAATGGGCGTATTCATTTCGTTTATCCCTGGGCACATCAAATGAGTAATGCAGCCCCCCACCGTCATGGAAGCCTTCCCGGGGGGCACGCGCGGGAATGCACCGCAGCCGCAGCCGCGGCCGTGAGCGAGGCTAGGCTTCGTCTCGCCCAGGAAGCGGCCGGTATTGGCTTCTGGGAATGCGACATTGCATCGCAGGCGCTGTCATGGTCCCCGGAGCAATACTGCCTGCATGGGCTTGTCCCACCGGACGCGCCGTCGACTTTCGGGCAGTGGCTCGGCCTCGCGGAGCCCGAGGATCGGCTGGTGGCCATGGCCGCCGGCGAGGCGTCCCAGCTGTCCGGCGCAATCCCGCTGCATATGGAGTTCCGCTTCAAGCGCGCATCGGACGGCGCAATCCGATGGCTCGCCAGCCTAGGCCGCGTGATCGTGGACGATGCCGGGCGGCCCAGGCTCATTGGCGTGACTCTGGACGTCACCGGGCAGCGGCAGGCGGAGGAAGACCTTCGTCTGGCTAATGCCAAGCTGCACGCGCTCAGGAATCTCCCCCAAGCTGCCGTCGCAGTGAAGCAGGCTGGGAGACACTTTTCAAAGGCCGGCGTCATGTCCGGCTACACCAGACACGAGGTGTTCGGCCGCGGCAGAGCGGATCGAACCCGCGATCTGGGACAAGCCGCCCCGGCGGAGGCCGATGCCCGCCGCCCAGCCGGAGCCGGCCATGCGAAGGAGGGTGGATTTGGGAAGGAAGCCCACTGGCCAAACATCGCCGCGGGGACAGCGCCACCTGACATCAAGAGGCTAAACGGCGGCGACGCGTCGCGAAATAGCGGGGGACGCTTGCGCCCCGCTGCCGGGCGGGCGGTTTTCGGAATGGCGAACGTCGACCTCGACGGCAACTGGACACTGGTAGACGGCCGCTTCTGCAAACTGCTCGGCTACACGCGCCGGGAACTGCTCGCGAAGACCTTCGTGGAAACGACGCATCCGGATGACATCGCCGGAAACCTGGAAGTCATCCGCCACCTGCTGACGGGTGATTCTGCCGTTCTGGGCATGGCAACACGGTACCTCCAGAAGGACGGTTCGCAAATACAGGCCACTCTGACGGTTTCGCTGACACGCCATCGCGACGGTACGCCGCGGCACTTCACCATGATGGTGGAGGACGTGTCCGATCCCGTGTCCGCCGAAGCGTCGTTGCTCGGGAGCGAGCGGGGCTTCTTTCAGATCTTTGAACACGTGCCACTGCCAAGCTACCTGATCGACCCGTTCACCGCGTCCATCGTGGACTGCAATGACGCCGCCGCGGCGATGCTGGGCTATGAGCGCAACGTGCTGCGGAGCATGCGGGTGGCTGACATCGATGCCGCCATGGGCGGCGACGGCGCCGACACCGTTTCGCGCCAGCCCATGCTGGCCGGACAGCCGGTCCAGTCCGAGACCAGGCACCGGACGCGATCGGGCGAGGTCCGCGACGTCATCGTCGCGGCCGTCTCCATAGATATCGGCGGGCGTCCGCTAGCGCACTGGTTGGTCGTCGACATCACCGAGCACAAGCGGACGGAGGCCGAACTCAGGCGCCTGGCCGGGGACTTGGAAATCCGGATGCGCGCCGAGGCGGCAGCGCGTGAGACGGCACAGAGCCGCGTGTCCCGAATCGAGCACCTGGCGGCGCTGGCGCAGATTGCGGGCGGCATAGCGCACGAGTTCAACAACTTGCTCCAGGCCGTGCAGGGCAGCGCCGCCATGATCGCGCGCCATCCGGAAAAAACAGAGAACGTGCGCCGCTACGCGCGCATTGTGGCGGAAGCCGCGAGCCAGGGCGCATCCATCACGGCGCGGCTGCTGGCATTTGCGCACCGTGGCGACCTGTGCGCCGAGGCAGTCGATGCGGCCACGATCATCGAGGGCATACACGATGCACTGGCGATCACGCTCGGTCCTGCCATCACACTCCAGGTTGAAACGGAGGCCGCCCTGCCGCTTCTTTTGGCAGACAAGGCTCAACTGGAACTTGCGCTGGTGGCCTTGGCGGCCAATGCCGGCGACGCGATGCCGCACGGGGGGATACTGACCCTGTCGGCGGCAATCGAAACAGCCGCAATGAATCAGATGCACTGGGCCGGCATCTCCCCGGGCAGCTATGTGCGCATCGTCGTCGGCAACGCAAACGACTTGAACGCGAACGGCACCACGCACGGCTTCGAGCCGTTCTTCACAACGAAGCCTTTGGGACAAGGCGTTGGCCTGGGCTTGGCTCTGGTGAAGGTTTTTGCCGAGCAGTCCGGCGGAGGCATGGCCATCGACACCGCACAGGAGCATGCCACGCGGGTCGCCATCTGGCTCCCGCTGGCCCGTAACGTGCCTGAGCCATACCAGACTGTGGCCGCCCAACAGCGGCAAACGCTGGCCGGCGGGACACCCGTTTTGGTTGTCGACGATGATCCGCTCGTCCTCGAGACCGTGGCAGCCCAACTGGAGGACGAGGGCTTCATGGTCACCACTGCGACGAATGGGATACAGGCGCTGGGTCTGCTTGATGAAGGACTGCCGGTGCGCGCGCTCGTGTCCGACCTGTCGATGCCGGGCATGGACGGCGTGAGCCTGATCAGGGAGGCGCAGACCCGCCGTCCAAGTCTACCAGCGGTGTTGCTGACAGGCTATGCTGAAGAACCTGTCCTGATGGCGCTGGGCAACAGGATCAAGGGGCGTTTTGCGCTCGCCAGGAAACCGGTCCGCGGATCGGAGCTGGCAGCCCGCCTGAATGCCATCACCGCGGAGGCGGAGACGGGGGGCGATAGGACCGGATAGCCGGGCGGGTTCTCCGCGCTGAAAGGAGCAATTCCCGCGTTCGTTACCAAGTGCGTAGACTTATATCAGCTGCGCTCTTGGCTATTGTGAGAGCAGCAGGGGGCTATCCATATCGCTAGACGGCGGCACGCCCACGGCGCACCGGGTTACGCAAACGTCTTCAGTTTGACGCGGAACGTCTTGTAGTCGATGCCCAGCCGTCGCGCCGCCGCGGCCTTGTTCCCACGAGCCTCGGCAAGAGCATTCAGGATCGATTCGCGTTCGACCTGCTGAACACGTTGCTGCACGAGATCCCGGAGTGGCGCATCGAGGATCGAGGACGACCGGGGAATAGTTGTGTGTATGAGCGGCGACTTGGGTTGGCGGGCGCGGCAGGCAAGCCTGGATATCCTGCGCCGTGACCTTGGTCGCCGCAGTCAGACAGGCGCGCCGTACCACGTTGCGCGATTGCCGGACATTTCCGGGCCATGAGCAGCTTCGAAGCAGATCCAACGCATTTTCGCTGATATCCCGTTCCCCGCCTCCAAGCGCTTTTTGACTCTGATGGAGAAACCGGCGGGCCAGGAATTCGATATCTTCCGGTCAGCTGCGCAACAGCGGGACGACGATCGTGTACTCCGACAGCCGGTAAAACAAGTCAGGGCGGAACGTGACGCCGCCTTCGTCGCCCGACAGCGCCCCGTTGGTCGCAGCGATCACCCGAGTGTCGAGACGGATCGGCGTCGAGCCGCCGACGCGGTAGATCACCTGCTCTTCGACAACGCGCAGCAACGCCTGCTGCCCCACCGCAGACAGATTACAGACCGCGTCCAGAAGGATCGTGCCCCCGTCGGCCGCGAGCTCGAACCGACCGCGCCGCCGCTCACTGGCGCCCGTGTAGGCGCCACGCTCATGTCCAAAAAATTCTGACTCCATGAGCGATTCGACAATGGCCCCACAATCGAACACAACAAATGGCCGTGCCGTCCGTGAGTCGTGCGGTGCAATGCCTGAGCCACGACTTCTTTTCCGGTGCCGGTTCCCCCCGTGATCAGCACCGAATAGTCCGTGTTTAGAGCCTAGAGCCACCTCCATCTGCGTGATCAAGGATTGGATCGTTGGACCTCGCCCCATCAGGCCGGTTACGACCTCTCGCAAACTGACGCTCGACGGCTGCACCGGGCGCCGTTGCGCAATGGCATGCTTGACCGCGGCGTCACCAAGATGGTCGACCTCGACGGTCGAGCGCTCAGGCAACGTGTGCTTCGAGCAATTCTTCTTCAGCAACCCCCCGTTCAGAAACACCTGCCAGCCGCAAGCCTTCGGCGTAGAGCTCGCGGTCGGTCTGCCGTTCGATCGGCGTAGCCGCCAAGAATCGCTCGACGCTAAAACCTGGTTCGAGCGCCAGCAACCGCCGGCGCACAGCGGTCGCTTCCTGGGTGCGGCCAAGATGCCCCAGTGCTGCGAGGAAGGGTTTGAAGTTCTCCGAAAAGGTCGGGTTGATATCGGTGACTGCGCGTCCCGTGGCGACGGCAGACGCGTAGTCGCGTTTCAGGAGGTGAATGAGAATGAAGAATCCATCGAACAGGAAGACGTGCAGGTCGAGTGGCGAGATGCGCTTGTAGACATTGGCGCGTCGCTCGGCCTCATCGGTATCGCCCAGATAGGCTTGCGTGACCGCCGACAGCGCCCACGCCATGGCGAGATTCGGGTTGAACGATAATGCCCGCTCGTGCAGCGCCGCACCCTCGCGCGGTCGTCGTAGCACGGACGAGCGAACGTGGCCGGCAATGGTGAGCGCGCGCGCATCGTAGGGGTCGAGCACGATGGCGCGCTCGGCCATCTGGCCAGCTTTCTCCATGCTCGCCTGGGGTTGCTCGGCCCAGTCCTGGCCGAGCAGGAAAACGTGCCAGTAGGCATACCAGGCATGGGGCGCGGCATAATCCGGCTCCAGCGCGATCGCGTTGGCCAGGTACTCGCCCGCCTGCAAAAATTGGGCGCGGTCCATGCGCCCGATCAGCAGTACGGCGCGGAGCATGAAGTCGTAGGCTGTAGCGTCGCCAAGCGGTCGGGCGGCACTGCGGCGCGCTTCGATCAGAAGGATCTCCGAATCGATCTGTGCTACTACCTCGGCGGTGATATCGTCCTGCAGCGTCAGCAGATCGGTCGCATGGCGGTCGAAACGCCGCGCCCAGACCACCTGGTTGCCGGCGCGTAAATCGAGCAGCTTGACGGTTATCCGCAGCCGATCGTGCACCTTCTGGATCGTGCCATCCACCACGAAGTCCAGGCCGAAGGTGTGGCAGATCGCGCCTTCGTTGCGGATTCCGGTCATCGTGATCAGCCAATCCAGCCGATCGTGATCACCGATTCCGGCGGATCGTGATCACGCTGCGCGCCTGTGCTGAGGAGCGCCTGGCGGGCAGCGCGGGGCGGCTCTGGCCGTTGCCACTGACGGTTGTCCCGTCTCATTTTCCCCGGGCGTTCGTCAAGCACTCTTTGCGCTGTTGGTTGCCCGCCAGCAGACCCTGGCGCTGGCTAGCCGTAATGAACTCTCTTCCTGAAACCCCAGCCCCTTGTTCGACGCCTTGGCGTCGATGTGTCGGGACGCCCCTCGTCCCGACACCCCCTGCAGGCCACGGAGCGCAAGGCGAGTCAAAAGCGCCGCGCCCTTTCTTGCGCGGCGGGAGCGGAGCCACGCGCAGAACCGACCGTTTACGGTCGGGGCGAGCATGGTGAGCACCCACCTTTTTACTCGCCTTGCGCCTCCGTGGCACCGCGGCGTTGCCCCCGCTCGCCCATGCCAGCCGGCTGAGGGCACGCTGCGCAATCCCGCCGCCAACGCGCAGAAGCCGGTCCCGTTCAAACATCGGAGCCGCTCCCGCTGGCGGAGCCGTCAGTATCGGCTGGCGGGCTGACCGCGTTGCGCTTGCGCAGGCTGGGTCCTGTCAGCTGGATCCGATGCGCGCGGTGAACGACGCGGTCGAGGATCGCGTCCCCGAGCGTGGGATCGGCAATGACTTCATGCCAGCGATTCACCGGGATCTGGCTGGTAACCAGCAGCGAGCCCTTTTCATGGCGATCGTCGACGATCTCGAGCAGGTCGCGCCGCTGCTCGGCGTTCAGCGGCTCCGGTCCCCAGTCGTCAATGATCAGCAACCCGGTGCGTTCCAGCGTCCTCAACAGCCGCGCCAGCCTGCCCTCGCCCCGAGCGGTGGCGAGTTCGGCGAACAGCCGCGGCGCTCGCCGGTAGAGCACCGAAAACCCTTCGCGGCAGGCCTTATGGCCAAGTGCACAGGCGAGCCAGGATTTCCCCGTTCCGGTTTTCCCACAAATGATCAGGTTCTGGCTGTGGCGCAGCCAATCACAGTTCCCAAGCTGAAGAAACAGCTGGCGGTCAAGACCACGCACTGTTCGGAAGTCGGTGTCCTCGATGACTGCGCTCTGTCGCAGCCGTGCTTGCGTCAACCTGCGGCTCAGGCGTTTGTTCTCGCGGCTCGTGGCCTCGCGGTCGAGCAGCAGCCCGAGCCAGTCCTCGCGCGAGAGGTCGGCTGCCGCCGCCGCGGCCTGCAACTCGAGGAAGGCGTCGGCCATGGCGGTCAGGCCAAGGCTGCGCAGGCGATCGACCAGGGGATGGGTAAGCATCGGCTTTCCTTTCAGTGGGAACCGCGGGGGTTTGCGTGCAGCAGGTCGGCCTGCTGCTCCGGCGCGCGCCTCCTGGCGGTTCTTCAGGATGGCGGCGGCCGAAGAGGATGAGCGGAGGGCATGCAACCGCCCGGCGTCGTGGCGCGGGATGCCGAAGCAGGAGCAATCCCGGTGCCGGGCTGGACGCACAGTGTGCGTTCCAGACCGTGCATTGTCCGGGCCGCTGGATGCTTTGGCGACGGCCATTATTTCAATGATAGTAGCTCGGGCCGCGGATGTTCTCGTGCAGCAGGCTCGGCTGCTCCGGCTCGGGTGGCTTTCTGTCCTGGCGGTTCTTCAGGATCGTGGCGACCGACGAGTAGGAGCGGGTGCCGAGCACCAGCGCGCGGGCGCAGGCGGCATCCAGCCGCTCGGCGTCGTAGCGCTTCGCCAGCCCGAGGATGCCAATGCACGAGCGGAACCCCTGCTCGGGATGCGGCCGCGAACGCAGGATGACCTCGACCAAGGCCTTGGTGTCGTCGCCGATCGACCCCGCTTCGCGGAGGATCCGCTCATGCGTCCAGTCGCGGTAGCGCCGGTGCGAGCTCGGCATATGGTCCGCGACCGTTGTCGGCCGATTCGGGCGCCGGCTGCGCAGGTGGGCCGCCACCAGCCTGCCTCGGTGGAATATTTCTATCGTTTTGGCAGTGGCGCGTGCCTCCACCTCGGTGCGGAGCAATCGGAATGGCACGGAATAGAAGTGCTTGTCGAATTCGATATGGTAGTCGATGTTCACACGGCAGCGTTTCCATTCGGCGTATTCATAGGGCGTGGGCGGCAGCTGCGCCAGGGCTGGCAGATCGACCTGTTCGTAGAGTGCTCGTCGTGTGGTGCCCCAGCCGCGCATCACCCGGCTATTCAATTGTACGACCAATTCCCGGATGGCCTTGTTCAGTTCTGCCAGCGAGAAGAAGCGATGATTGCGAAGCCGCGCTAGAATCCAGCGCTGTACTACTTGCACGCCAACTTCGACTTTTGCCTTATCCCGGGGCTTGTACGGCCGAGCCGGGATCACTGCGGCACCGTAATGCCGGGCCATGTCGGCATAGGTCCGGTTGACCAGCGGCTCATGGAAGCAGGCCCGGGTGATCCCGGCGCGGAGGTTGTCGCTGACAATCTGGCTCGTGACGCCGCCAAAGAACGCAAACATATTGGCGTGGGCGGCTATCCAGTCTGGCAGCGACTGTGTCCAGGTCGCTTCTGCATAAGTATAACTGGAGGCACCCAGCACGCCAACGAACACCTCTGCCCGCCGCACCTCTCCCGTAAGCCCATCTATTACTTCCATACTGTGGCCAGCGTAATCGACGAAGACTCGCTCACCGGCGGTATGCACCTGGCGCAGTGTCGGCTTCAGCCGGCCGACCCATTCGCGGTAGAGGTCGCAAAACCATGAGTAACCGAATCCGCTCTGGCCGCCAGGACCGTCGCGGTATTCTTCCCACAACAGCGCCAGCGCCTCAGCGCTCTCGAGGATTGACCCGGGTTTGCTCAGGGGAGTTGACCCACTGAACTTATTCCCATCACTCGTGACATCGTTGACGGCGCTTCCTTTCGACCGAGCTGCCCACTGGTTGGCGCGAGGCTGGCGCGCGCCAACGATCCGGGACGCGCTTATGTGCGGGCAGACCCTGAGGTGGCATCCGAGGAGGGGCGGCGGGGTGCGACATGCTGCCAGGCGGAGGCTCCCCTGCCGCCGGAATGCGCAGCCCGACCTCGCGACTGGCGTGCCCGTGGTGCGCCACGTCCCCGGCAGGCAGTGGTGCTGCGTGCTGAGGTTGTTCGCACGGGCTCCCGACGTGGGCTTCGGCAGGCCATAACGAGTCAGTGAGCAGCAACTTCAGAGTCTTGCGGGGGCTGGACTTCCCGCATCGGGCCAGACAGTGTGCCTTTATGCGCAAAGGCGAGACCTCCCTGGAGCATGGGCGAGCTGTCGAGTGGGCGGCCCAACAGGGATGTGGATCCCTTGGCGCGCGCCAAGGCGCAGCAAGGGACCTGTTGGCGCGCGCGCAACTCATTAGCCGCAACGTCAGAGTCTTGCGGCGGCTGGACTTCCCGCATCGGGCCAGACAATGCGCCTCTATGCGCAAAGGCGAGACCTCTCTGGAGCATGGGCAAGCTGTCGAGTGGGCGGCCCGACGGGCGCGCGCGGCAACTCATTGGGATGCCGGCGGGCACCGGGACTGATTGCGCATAAGCAACGGCGAAGTAACGGACGTCGGACTGGCAGACCAGATAACGTTGGCTGCGGTTGCGCGTGCGGATAAGGGAGCATCTAGCTCCTAACTGCTTATCTCGGTCGTCACATGGATTGCCAGTTCTCGACCGGGTTAGTTGCCTGAGCCCCCTGACAGCCCAAGCAATTCTTTCCACCCCTGCGTCGTGGAGGCCGCCAGACAAGTCCTCCTCGCCCCACTGCCCATTTCTGGAGCCTGCAGATGCGGGCGGCAGAGTGCGTGAGCTCCCGTGGCTGGTGGGACGGCCACCATTGCGAGGGGCTCTGCCCCTCGCGCTCCCCGGGATATTTAATCCAAAATGATGTTGGCTTGGTAGAGTGGGTTCGCGGGAAGTCGCAGCGGAAACAGTGTCTGGAGTGTCCTCGACAGTGCAGGTCGTCTATCCGCCGCTGGAGCATATTGCGCGTGAGCGATAAAGAGGTAACGGACGTTAGGTCGGCAGGCTAGGTAACGCCGAGCTACGGTTGCGCGTGCGGATGCGGGAGCATCTAGTTGATGTTGGCTTGGTAGAGTGGGTTCGCGGGAAGGCGCCAGGCGGAAACAGTATCTGGAGTGTCCTCGACAGTGCAGGTCGTCTATCCGCCGCTGGAGCATATTACGCGTGAGCGACAAAGAAGTAACGGACGTTAGGTCGGCAGGCTGGTGGGACGGCCACCATTGGGGGGGGGGGGGGGGCGCGCCCCCACCCAC
>Ga0302282_1000237_pt1 | contig 43074 bp, 41 predicted proteins | sample III_Fen_E1_3_FD_198763 | JGI IMG/M metagenome (GOLD analysis project Ga0302282, IMG submission 198763) | Peat permafrost microbial communities from Stordalen Mire near Abisko, Sweden - III_Fen_E1_3 | ecosystem: Environmental > Terrestrial > Soil > Wetlands > Permafrost | place: Sweden: Abisko... | reverse complement strand
AGCGATGATGCCTTATTTCACCGTCAAATTTGGCAACTCGGCAAGCCGCAATCATTCCTTTGGATGGGAAGCGGAAGCGGCTGTTGAAGCGGCGCGCGAGCAGATTGCGCGGCTCATCGGCGCCACCGCCAAAGAGATCATCTTCACCAGCGGCGCCACAGAGAGCAACAACCTGGCCATCAAGGGCATCGCCGAGATGTACCGTGAGCGCGGCAACCACATCATCACTCAGGTCACCGAGCACAAGGCGGTGCTGGACACCTGCAAGCGTTTGGAGAAGTCCGGCTATCGCATCACTTATCTTCCCGTCAAGGCCGACGGGCTCATCGACCTCGAAGACCTGAAGCGCGCGATGGACGACAAAACGATTCTGGTCACCATCATGGCGGCGAATAACGAGATCGGTGTCCTCCAGCCCATTGCCGAAATCGGCAAACTCTGTCATGAAAAAGGCGTGCTCTTCCACACGGACGCGGTGCAGGCGGTGGGCAAGGTTCCCGTTGACGTAATCGCCGATAACATTGATGTGCTGTCTCTCTCCGGGCACAAGATATACGGCCCCAAAGGAGTGGGCGCGCTCTACGTTCGCCGGCGCAACCCGCGCGTGCAGATCGCGGCACAGATTGACGGCGGCGGCCACGAGCGCGGCATGAGGTCCGGCACACTCAACGTCCCCGGCATCGTCGGCCTCGGCAAGGCCTGCGAGATTGCTCAGCAAGAGATGAAGGCCGAAGCGGAATACCTGACGGGCTTGCGCGACCGTCTCAAGAACAAGCTCGAATCCGAGTTGGACTACGTCCACGTGAACGGCTCCATGGATCATCACCTTCCCGGCAATCTGAATATGAGCTTTGTTTATGTCGAGGGCGAATCGCTGCTGATGGGCATCAACGACATTGCGGTTTCCAGCGGTTCGGCTTGCACCTCCGCCACGCTTGAGCCATCGTATGTATTGAAGGCTCTGGGTCTCGGAGACGATGTGGCCCACAGTTCCATAAGATTCGGACTGGGCCGCTTTAACACGCAGGCCGAAGTGGACTACGTGGCCGCGAAAGTGATTGATGTTGTCAAGCATCTGCGCCAGCTTTCGCCGCTCTACGAGATGGTGCAGGATGGCATTGACCTGACCAAGATTCAATGGGCCGCGCACTGAGCCACCTGCGAAAGCTTTTTTGATTCGGCTGGCAGGCCTACCGAATCCAACCAATGAGAACACTGCGGCTTCCCCCGCGGAAGGATGGTACACATGGCATACAGCGACCGAGTTATTGATCACTACAACAACCCCCGCAATGTGGGCCAACTCGACAAGACTTCCACCGAGGTCGGTACAGGTCTGGTCGGCGCGCCGGAGTGCGGCGACGTAATGCGGCTGCAAATCCGCGTAAACCCCGACACGCAAGTCATTGAAGAGGCCAGATTCAAGACCTTTGGCTGCGGCTCGGCGATTGCCAGTTCATCGCTGGCCACCGAGTGGATCAAAGGACGCACCGTCGATGACGCGCTGGCTATCAAAAACACTGACATCGTGAAAGAGCTCTCGCTTCCGCCGGTCAAGATTCACTGCTCGGTGCTGGCCGAGGACGCCATTCGCGCCGCCATTGGCGATTGGAAGAAGAAGAACGGCGTGGGCGAGGTGGCCGAGACTGCCACTGCGACCGCACAGTAAGAAGGCAATCATGTCCAACATCGTGACCATTGGAAGTTCAGCAACAGCCGCGCCGCCGGCGCCGCCAAAAGCGGAAACGGCCACGCCCCAGGCGTCTGCTCAGGGGTTGCAAGTGACCGAGAAGGCCATCAAGCGCATTCGGGTGGCCATGGCCAAGGAAGGCATCTCGCCCACGGAGGGCGGATTGCGCCTTGGCGTCATGGGCGGCGGGTGCTCGGGGCTTTCATACTCCATCAAATTCGACACGCAACCCCGCGAGCGCGACTGCATCTACGAGTTCGACGGCGTGCGCGTCTTCGTTGATCCCAAGTCATTCCTCTACCTGCACGGCATGACGCTCGATTACGAGGAGACGCTGATCCGCCAGGGATTCAACTTCATCAACCCCAACTCCACGCACTCCTGCGGCTGCGGCTCGTCGTTTTCGTAGGAACATTCAGTTTCGTAAGAGTGAAACTATGTTGAAGGTCCTTGATTCTGCTGTCCCCGTTGCCTGTTGGTCCTGCTCCATCGGCCACAACGACTTCACGCTTTTTTGTCCGAATTGCAGCAAGATTCAGCCTCCGCCGGGCGGCGATTATTTTTCCGTCTTCAGCATGAAGCCCAGGCTGAATCTCGATCTGGCCGCGCTGGAGGCTGAATTTCATCGCCTCAGCCGCAAGCTTCATCCTGACCGCTTTGCCCGCGCCCTGGAGAACGAGAAGCAGTGGAGCCTGGCAGATACGGCGCTGCTCAACGACGCTTATCGCACGCTCAAAGACCCCCTTCGCCGCACCGGATATCTGCTCAAGCTCGAAGGCGCCGAGGTCGGGGAAGAGCACAGCGGGAAGAATCGAGTAGACCCATCGCGCGTCCCTGCGGACCTGCTCGAAGAGGTTTTCGAGCTGAACATGCAGCTCGAAGAGATGCGCGCCGCCCGCAAGATGGGCGAAGAAGATCCTGAACTTCAAGCAAGCCTGACTCAGGCAAAGAAAAAATTCCAGGCTCTGCTGGAGGCGGTTGACAAGGACCTGCGCGCTGAGTGGACGGCTTGGGACGAGGGCAATGAGGTCGCGCGTGGCATAGCGCAAGACAAAATGGTGGCCTTGCTCGACCGCCGGCGCTACCTCAGCAATCTGCTCCGCGACGTGAATGAGACCTTGGGAGATTGAAAGAACAAAATGGCGGAAGGACGCGTAGTTGGAATTGACTTGGGAACCACGAACTCCCTGGTCGCTTATATGCAGGGCGATGCGCCGGTGGTCATCCCCGGTGCGGACGGCTTGAATCTTGTGCCGTCGGTGGTGGCGCTCGACCCAATTCCCGCCGGTGGCGGCCGTCCCACGGTCACCGTGGGCAACAGCGCGCGCAAGGCGCTCATTCAGACGCCGGAGCGGGTCATCTATTCCGTCAAGCGGCTGATGGGCCGCAGCCTTGAAGAGATTCAGACAGAGCTGAAGCTGTTTCCATTCCACCTGGCTGCCGATCCGAATGCCGGCCAGCCCGATCCCAATGAAGTCCCGCGTATCCAGTTAGGCGAACTCCGTTTTACTCCGCCGGAGATTTCCGCTTACATCCTCCGCCAGCTCAAGCGCAATGCCGAACGGTTCTTTTCGGCGCCGGTTACCCAGGCCGTCATCACCGTGCCCGCCTACTTCAACGATGCGCAGCGCCAGGCCACCAAGGATGCCGGGCGCATGGCGGGACTTGAAGTGCTCCGCCTCGTCAATGAGCCAACTGCTGCCGCTCTTGCCTATGGCCTCGATCGCGGCAACGAGGGAACCATCGCCGTCTACGATTTGGGCGGCGGCACTTTCGACATCTCGATCCTCAAACTGCGCGAAGGCATCTTCGAGGTGCTGTCCACTAACGGCGATACGCATCTGGGCGGCGACGACATCGACAACCTTCTGATGGCCGTTGCGCTCAACGAGATTCACGCCGAGCACGGCGTCGATCTGCGGCTGCATCCGGGCGCGGTTCAGGCTGTGCGCAAAGCTGCCATTGAAGCCAAGATTCTGCTTTCTACTGAGACGATGGCGCGCTTCGACATCGAGCTGCCCAATGGCGATCGCTACCAGCGGGAGATTCCGCGCGAGGTCTTCGAGCTGCTCATCGAACCGGTACTGGCGCGCACGGCAGGGCCTTGCAAGCAGGCGCTGGCCGACGCCGGCATCACTCCCGAGCAAATTGATGAAGTGGTGCTCGTCGGAGGCTCCACGCGCATTCCCGCGGTGCGCCAACTTGTGGACGATCTTTTTCATTTAGCGGCGCGCGGCAAAAAGCCTCACGTCGAACTGAATCCCGATGAGGTTGTGGCGCTGGGAGCGGCGGTGCAGGCTGACATTCTTTCCGGCGCATCCAAGTCCACCGAAGAGATGTTGCTGCTCGATGTCACTCCTCTCTCGCTAGGCATCGAGGCGTTGGGCGGCACGGTGGCGCGCATCATTCAGCGCAACTCGACGGTTCCCGCTTCGGCCACCGAGCATTTCACAACCGGAGTCGATGGCCAGACGAACGTCGCCATTCACGTGGTGCAAGGCGAGAGGGAACTGGCCGCCGATTGCCGTTCGTTGGCGCGCTTCGATCTCAAAGGCATTCCGCCCATGAGTGCAGGTCTGCCGCGCATCGAGGTAAAGTTTCTCATCGACGCCGACGGAATTTTGCACGTCTCCGCGCGGGAGCAGCGCAGCGGCCAAGCTGCGCAGATTGAAGTCAAGCCGACCTATGGCCTCACCGATCAGCAGGTCGAGAGCATGATTCTGGATTCATTCGACAATGCCGAGGCGGATTTTGCCAAGCGGTTGCTCATCGAGGCGCGCAACGAGGCGGAGACGATTCTTGCGGCAGTCGAGCGCGCGCCGCGCAGCCCCGCGTGGGCGCAGTTGACCAGCGACGAGCAGAAAGCCATCAGCCTGGCCAGCGACTACCTGAACAAAGTTAAACTCACAGAGAACTCAGGCGCGATCCGCGAGGCGACGCTTATCCTCGACCACGCCACGCGCCGCTTTGCTGAGCTGATGATGGATGCTGCTGTATCCAGCGCGCTTCGCGGCAAGACCATGGATTCAGCCGGCGAGGAGTTGGACGAGGCCGTAACCGCGCCCCATGCAATGGCCCCCGCGGAGTTCAAATGAAACCCGATGCAAAGAACCCGGAAGCAGGCAAGATTCAGGTTCGTTTGATTTTTGGAACCGTTCCCGGTCCACTGCATGATGGAGAACTGACAACCTTCGGCCTACAGACGACCGAGCAGGACATCATCCCCGGACGCGAACAAAGGAATAAGACCATCTTCGAATGTGAACTAGCGATGCGCATCTCGGAAGATGCGCAGCCGGTCTTCTCTGGCCCATGTGCGAATGGTCCGGCATCGAGTCGGTTTCTATATCTGAGTTGGAAACGGTTGAACAATTCACCAACGCCCTGGGTGCAAAGAATTAAGATTCCATTGTCAACGGTCACACGTGCTCAGGCACTGGATGCACTTAAACCGAACCGAGTTTTGCATGCAGACGTCACAGGGCGCAGGCCTCATGAAACTACACCTGTTGCGTGGCGAGTCTTGGAAGGACCAATTTTATGAGCGATCCAAACGAAAAGAACATTCCCGCCGACAAGCTCGTGCGCGTCACCTTCCAGCCCGAAGGCCGCACAGTTGAGTTTGAATTCGGCACAATGCCGTATGAGCATCACGGCAAGCCAATGTCGTTTCTCGATGTGGCGGAGAACAACGATATCTTTCTCGATCACGCGTGCGGCGGCGTCTGCGCCTGCTCCACTTGCCATGTGCTGATCAAAGCAGGCGAGAGCGGCCTCAGCGAAGCGGACGACGACGAGTTGGACCGCCTGGACATGGCCGCCGACCAGCAATTGAATTCGCGCCTGGGCTGTCAGGCCGTCATCACACGCCCCGGCAACTATGTGGTCGAGATTCCCGCTTGGAATCGCAATTACGTCACCGAAGGCAAGCCGCTTGCATTGGCGGAAGAAAAATAAGGAGACCCCCGATGCCGCGCGAGATTCTGTGGACCGACGCCGAGGAGATCGGCATTCAACTGCAAGAGAAGTTTCCCGCCATGGACCCGTTGACGGTGCGCTTCACCGACATGCACCGCTTTGTGACGGAGTTGGAGGGCTTTGCAGACGATCCGGCAAAATCCAACGAGTCGCGGCTGGAGGCTATTCAGATGGCCTGGCACGAGGAGTTTGAGGACGCACAGGGGTAATTATGTCAGCAGGAACTTGCTGGTGAACAGCATTGCCGGTAAAGACTCAACCAAGCAAAAAATAGAGAGGCTATCGAATGATCGGAGAGAAAACTGCTCACCTGTGCCAGTACCGGAGCCGGATTGCAGTCTTGCTTCTTGCCCTTCCCTTGCTTGGCCACCTGGTGCTCGCACAGAACGTCGTCGCGCCTCAAACCACCTGGACCATCGACAAGATTCACTCACGAATCGGCTTCAGCGTCTCGCATTTTGTCATCACCCAGGTAACGGGATACTTCCGTAACTATGATGCGCTGGTGACCTGCACTTGCCCGGGAAATGATTTCACCGGCGGCACGGTCGAGTTCACTGCCAATACCGCCTCCATCTTCACTGACAATGAACAAAGAGACGGCCACTTGCAAACCGATGCATTCTTCAACGCCAAAAAATATCCGGAGATGAAGTTCAAGGGGACTTTGGTCAACGAAAATGGCAAAAATGTATTGAAAGGGAACTTGACCATCCGCGACATCACCCGGCCGGTTTCGCTCAACGTGACCTATGGAGGCCGCATCAAGGATAAAAACTTTGGCATTGAAAAGGCCGGCTTTAAAGTCACGGGAGTTATCAACCGGCTGGAATATGGTTTGAAGTGGAACGAGACTTTTGAAGGTGGCGGGTCCATCGTCGGCGAGGATGTCCAACTCGATCTCAATATTGAAATCGATAAGAAGAAGCCGGACGCCGCGTCAGCTTCGTAAGGATTGGTTCTGCTCAGCGCCACTCCTCCCGCTCCCACTCGCTCCATCCAAACGCGCCTTCAAAGTGCTGAAACTTCTTCTTTTCACCCGGTACAAGGTGAATGCTGGCATGAGGAGTTTGAGGACGCGCAGGGATAGAGTGGAATTATTCCAATGTGAAGCCAGCCAACTCCGCGGCTTCGCGCAATCGCTTGTCGAAGGTTAAGAATACTTTTCCCTTGGTCTTGCCTTCGCACGACTCCAGCGCCGCGGCAAGCTGTAAAGCGTCCGCCGCGCGCAACGGGTAAAGCTCAAGCAGTGAACAGGCATCAACCGCAATGCGTTTATTTGAGCCAACGGGAATCCACCCTCGCACGATTTCCATCGCGATCTGTTTGCCGAGGAGGAACCGGTCATGAGTAATCTGCCCCATCCTTTCAAGCCGGGTCAATCCGCTCATCATCTCAACCTGTGTTGCCCACCAGGCGACGATGCCGTATCTTTCATAAAGCAATCTCGCCTTAGTCGTCTGTGGCTGCGAGACACAGAGCGGTATGAGCGCACTGGAGTCCCAGAAAGCGGCGGGTTTCAGCACCGGTCCTCACGCTCTTCTTCCCAGATTTGGTCCATCACTTCTTGCGAAATCATCGGACCGTGAGGCTCGGGCAACCTGTATCCCTCTGGACGGACTACCTGAGGCGGAGTGAGAATACCCTTGGCAATCAGGCGGCGCATCTGCGCATCTTCCTCATCAACCGGTCCAGGAGAGACCAGCCGTGCAACGGGCGTGTTCCGGTCAAAGATCAGCACCTCCTCGCCATTCTTGACATATTGGATATGGGCGCTGAGTTTGGCCTTCAATTCGCTGATCTTCGCAGTTCTCATAAGCTCACTTTACCATAACATGACTAACTTAGTCACATTTTTACCTCAATTCGTAATCCTCCCGCTCGCTCCAGCCAAAAGAGCCTTCAAAGTGTTGAAATTGGCGCTCTTCTCCCGGCACAAGATACACGCTCACCACATCGAAGCGCACCGGCGGGGCAGTCTCCGCGGGCAATTGGCTGACGTACCGGCGGGCCAGGCGGCGCAGCGTGTTGCGCTTGTGCGAGTCGATTGCAACCTCGGCCGGAGAGGCATCATGTGCTGTGCGGGTCTTCACTTCGACAAAGCACAGCATCGGTCCCAGCCACGCGATCAGGTCAACGTCGCCCGGCACGTCACCCGAGGACCAGCGCCGCGCCACCATGATGTAACCCTTGTGCCTCAGATAAGAAAAGGCCGCAGTTTCGCCATCAATGCCGGTGGCCAGGTGCGCGGCCACGGCTTCGTTATGCCCTCGTTGCCGTGCAACCCAAGCCAGTCCCGCCAGCGTGCGCTCCAGCCAGCCGGTCCGCATCCTCTCCAGTTGTCCCATGGAACACCATTCTCAACCGGACGAGCGAAACGCGCAAATCCGCCTTATAGCGAGGCGTGCCAAGCCCGCTCAAGTTGCGGCGCGCCCTCTTGCCGCATCGGGGCAACCCTCCGCATTTCCAAAGTGGGACCGGCTAGTTCGCGTATGGGAATTCTCCGCAGAAATCAACGGATTCAGAGCCTCGATCTCGCCCGGCTCCGGGCGAAATGAGCGAGACTGAAATCTTGCAGGAGGAATGGTTGGTTATGTCTCAAGGTTTGCTCGGCACTCTCTTTTCTCGGCGTAATACGCAGGCTTTGCCTGTTTCGACAGATGATGGTGCGGCTCTCGAGTCCCGCGCCGATGCGGAGTTGGATCGCAGTTTTGAGTATGCGCTGGACGCACTGCCGGCCAACGCAATGTTCTGCGACAGCGAACTGATCTTGCGCTATCTCAACCGCGCTTCTCGCCAAACTCTACTCACTCTGCAAAAACATCTGCCGGTGCCCGTGGACCAGATTGTGGGCAAATCGATCCACATCTTTCACAAGTCTCCGCAGAACGTCGATCGCATTCTGGGCGCTGGCCGGAATCAGGGCGCGCATCACCTGCCCTACAAGGCGATTATCGCGCTGGGTCCGGTGAAGCTAGACCTCAATGTCGAGCCCATGACCGGCGAGGACGGGCAATTTGCCGGCGCGGTGGTCATCTGGGGCATCAGCACACAGGAGGCTGTTGAAGCGGTCCGCGCGGCGCAGGAGGCGCAGCGCAACGACATCGAACACCTCAACGGCAATCTGCAGATGGTGGCCACGGCCACGCACCAGATCGAGACCAGCATCGCCGAAATCGCCAAAAACGCCGTGGACGTATCACAGGCTGCGGAAAAATCGCGCACGGCCAGCGGAAAGAGCAAAGCAGCTATCGAGAGCCTCCGCGCATCCAGCAGCGGAGTTGCCGAAGTGGCCGGGCTGATCGCTTCCATCGCCACGCAGACCAGCGTACTCGCGCTCAACGCCAACATCGAGGCGGCCAGGGCGGGCGCGCATGGCAAGGGCTTCGCCGTGGTGGCCAGCGAAGTGCGCAAGCTGGCCGAGCAGACGGCCTCGGCTACCGCCGAAATCCAGGCGAAGGTGACCGCCATCGGCGTGGACGTAAACACCGCCATGAGCGCGATCGATCAGATCGGTTCGCAGACAGAAGAGCTTTCCGGGTTGTCGAACCAGATGGCCGCAGCCGCCGAGGAGCAGCACATGGCCGCGCAGGAGATGGCGCACAATCTGGAACGTGCCGCGCACCGCACCTCGGAGATCGCCAACATGCGCATCGACGGAAAAGCGGAGTAACAAAGCGCTGCACAGCGAACGCACAGTCGAGGTAAAGAAGAAAGGCTGGCGAACAGAGCCTGATCAATGTCTCTGTCTGCCAGCCTCATTTTTCATAGCCCAATTACAGCCGCACTCGCTGGCTGGGTTCTATTACAGTTCCTTCTCCACCAGCGTCAACGCCTCCTCGAAAATGTCGAGGGCTACGCTGGCTTCTTCTTCCTTGACAATGAGCGGCGGGCAAATGCGAATCGAACTTTCGCCGCAACCGAGAATCATCAGGCCGCGTTCGAAGGCCAGGTTCACAATGCGGTTGCGCAGGTCGGCAGCCGGCTCACGCGTCGCTTTGTCCTTCACCAGCTCGACGCCGATCATCAGGCCGCGTCCGCGCACATCGCCCACCAGCGGATGAGTTTGCTTCCAGCCGCGCACGCGTTCAAGAATGAACTCGCCCACACGCGCCGCGTTAGCAATCCCTTCGCGCTCCAGAATATTAATGGTGGCCAGCGCCGCGGCAATGCTCACCGGGTTGCCGCCAAAGGTCGAAGCGTGCGAGCCGGGCGCCCAATCCATAATCCCTGCGCGGCTTACGCAGGCGCTCAGCGGCATTCCGCTGGCGATGCCCTTGGCCATGCAAACGATGTCCGGCTCCACGCCGGTGTGCTCAATCGCCCACCACTTGCCGGTGCGCCCCATGCCCGATTGCACTTCGTCGGCCACCAGCAGAATGCCGTGCCGGTCGCAGATTCTGCGCAGCTCGCGCATGAAGTTGGTGGGAGCCACCACGTAGCCGCCCTCGCCCTGAATCGGCTCGACGAAGATGGCGGCCACCTCCTCGGGCGCAAGCACGCTCTTGAAAAGCTTTTCCTCAATGAAGCGCGCGCAGCCCAGCGCGAAAGCTTCTTCTTCCTGCGGGCCGCCGGAACAGCCGCGATACGCGTAGGGATAGCGGACATGGGTCACGCCCGGAACCAGTGGGGAAAACCGCCTTTTCTGTTGCGGCTTGGAGGCGGTCAGCGACAGCGCGCCCATGGTGCGCCCGTGGAAAGCGCCCAGAAACGCAATGATCTGCTGGCGGCCAGTGTGATAGCGAGCCAGCTTGAGGGCGCACTCCACTGCCTCGGCGCCGGAGTTGCCATAGAAGATGCGGTGCGGGCCGGGCATGGGAGCGATTGCAGAGATCCGCGTGGCCAGCTCGGTCAGCGGCTCGTTGTAAAAATCGGTTCCGGAAATGTGGATCAGCTCCGCGGCCTGTTTTTGAATGGCGGCGACTACTTCAGGATGGCAATGGCCGGTCGAAGCCACGGCGATGCCCGCCGCAAAGTCGAGGAACTCGTTTCCGTCCGCGTCTTCTATGCGGATACCGCGGCCGCGCTTGGCCACCAGCGGATACGAGCGTGTGTAGCTGGGCGAGATCAGCCGGTCGTCGGCTTCGATCGCGGCCTTCGACTTCGGTCCGGGCAATGTGCAGATCAACTTTGGTCCGTACTTCGCGTGCAGCTCTTGCTTAGTCATTTTCTTGTCTCCTCGACGGATTCGCTTATTCGAGCTTGTTCAAACTCATTCAAGCTTGTCCGGATTGCGCGGCATCGATATGATGCGCGGCCGCGGACCCCAGGTAAGTGGGATCGTCCAGTTCTGATCGCTCGTTGGAGCGGAGAAAGAGCAGGCAGGTGTCTTCGCCAGACCGGGACTAATCGCTGGCGAAGAGACTAGGTCGAGTGAGGGTGGGCAGTTCGCGAAGATACCGCCGCGGGCAGATGCTACGCTCGCGCGACCGCGACCAGCGCCTGGTGGCCGGTGCTAGCAGCCGATTCTTCGCGTGCGTTTGCATGGTATCCTCGTTCATCAGAGCATAGACCATTGCCGCAGGCACTGTACAGAGCCATCTTGCTCTCAGGCATTAGCATGGAATTAATCCATGGCGAATCCTCCGCTTCACCCGAAAAATAAAACGGCCACCGCGGCCTCCATCGTTCTGGCGTTTGCCAGCGTCTACTTCTTCTGGGGCTCAACCTATACGGCCATCCGCATTGGAGCTGCCCAGATGCCGGCGCAGTTGCTGGCTGGTACGCGCTTTCTCATTGCCGGAGCCATTCTGCTGGCCTGGTGCCGCTGGCGCGGCCTGCGCATCTTTTGGCCCGCAAGGACCATGCTGATCCTCGGCCTCATCGGGCTCTTCCTGCTCAGCGGGAGCAATGTAGCCCTGGTGTATGCGGAGAAGACCGTCCCCAGCGGACTGGCTTCGCTGGTGCTGGCGGTGATGCCTCTCTATGTGGCGCTGGCCGAGATGCTGCTGCCGGGCGGCGAGCCGCTGCCCGCACGCGGCTGGCTGGGCATAGCGCTGGGCTTTGCCGGTCTGGCGGCGCTGGTGTGGCCTTCGTTGCGCACTGGCCTCGCCGGGGATCACGCGCGACTCATCGCCATCGGCGTGCTGCTGGCAGGTGCGCTGGCCTGGACCATAGGCAGCATCCTCTCGCGGCACGCGCAGTTGCCGGTGAACAGCTTTGTCGCCGCCGCCTGGCAAATGCTGATAGCAGGCGCCTTCAGCACCTTGCTGGGCACCGCGCTGGGCCAGTGGCCCGATTTCCACGTGAATGCGGCCTCGGTAGGCTCGCTCGCCTGGCTCATCACCGGCGGCTCGCTGATTGGTTACACCGCCTTCGTCTACCTGCTCGAACACGTGCCCGTGGCCAAGGTCTCGTCGTATGCTTATGTGAACCCGGTGGTCGCGGTGATCCTGGGCATCGTCTTCCTCCACGAGCGGCCCGAGGGCGCAGAGTTTGCCGGCATGGCTGCCATCATCGTGGCCGTCTTCCTGCTCACCACCGCGCAGGTCAAAGCCAAAGGCGTGCTGCGTGACGGCGACACTCATCCTTGCGAGGAACTGGAGCCGCCTCTGGCGGAGTAATTGCTTTGAAAGGGCACCGCCTTAGCCGTGCCGTAAATGCAACAATATGAAAATCGGGCTTCAGCCCCTGAGGGATGCTTCCATGCTCAGACTTCTGGTTCAATGGTTTCTGTCCGCAATCGCCCTGCTGGTGGTCTCCAATTTTGTGCGCGGCTTCAACGTGGACGGGTTCGGCCCGGCGCTGGTAGCCGCATTGGTGATTGGCCTGCTCAACGCCACGGTCGGCTTCTTTCTGAAAGTCGTCACCTTCCCCATCAGCATCCTCACTCTTGGCCTCTTCCTGCTGGTCATCAACGGGATGATGATCATGGTGGCGTCGAACCTGGTCAACGGCTTCCACGTGCGCGGGTTTGTCCCCGCCTTCTGGGGCGCGGTCGTTCTGGCACTGCTCGGGATGCTCATTCGGGCCATCACCGAAAGCGCCTAGAAGCGTCTCGCAGGTCAATAAGGAGATCGCACAGCCGGCCATGAATCGTATGGTCGGTCAGCATGAGCGCATGAGTAGGCGCGTACCACAGGGAACAAAATCGCGTCCGGCGGTGTCAGAGTAGAGTATGGACCTCAATTGGCTCAGTTCGTTTTTTGCTGTGCCTTTGGCCAGCTTGTTTCTGATTCTGGCGCTTTGTGTCTTTGGAGTGCAAAGGCCAGAGGTTGTTGGGGTGCGTGTGCCGCTGCCAAAGGTCCGAACCGTTCCCCACGATGATTGCGAGGGCGTGGACCGATAGATCGTTGTTTTGCTGCACAAAGATGGGAGCTATTGGATCAACGACGACCAAGTGCCCGCCAGAGAATTAGGCTTGAGACTCACAGAAATATACGAAAATCGCAAATACAAGCTCATCTACATGTTCTCCGATCCTGATGTTTCCTTTGGAGAATTTGCCAAGTTCTACAGCATTGTCGAGTCATCGACCTCAGGTCTTCGGATCGGTTTGCGGACGCGCCAGCTTCAAGCACAACTTCGTCGTTGCCCTCCTGGGAGCAGTTGTGGTCTCGAATGGTCAGACGGTATGTACATCCCCTGCGTCTGGCGCGAAATTCCTCTTCGTCCACTTCGCTTTGCGCGCCGCTGATCAAAAAGGACTAAATTGAGAGGCCGGGTGCCCCATGTCCTGCCTTCGGGATTTACGAATCCGCACCCTTTCCATGGAATTCTTTGCAGAGAATTCCCCTCACCTGGCGCACAATCATCAGATGGACAACGACCTGAAGCGCAACTCCTTACTGACCCCTTCCCCCTGATCCCCGACCGCTGAAGGGCACCCCTACCCCCCTATTTATTTTTTCAAAACCTTGCAGACTAATTCAGCGGGTGGTTGGAGCAACAACCTTTTTGTCCTTCGCGATCTTGCCGCGGCGAACCGGCGTCTGAGCCGCTGGCTTGCCGGCAACGTTGGCCACTTGCGGCCCAATCGTCCCAGGACGCGCCACCACCGGCCCATTCAGCGTCTGCGGCGTGCGCATTGCTCCAGCGCTTGAAAACCCGCTCGGCATGACAACGCGCGGCAGCGCAATCCCTCTTTGCGCCTGGTTCAGTTGTACGCGCGAATAAACTCCCCAGCCGCCGCCGGCCACCACAGCCGCAATCACCGCTGCCGCCGCCGAGCGTGCCAGAGAACTTTGCAACCAACCGCTCTCCAGCCGCAGCGCCGCGGGCCACGCAAGAATCCGCGCCCCGCCCGCAGCCGGAGCTGCACGCAATCCGGCCTGAACTCGCTCGGCGAGCCCCTCGGGCGCAGGAAGGCTGGCAAGCAACCGCAGCGTAGATTCAAACTCGCCGGAAGCGGGGAAGCCGCCAGCTTCGGTCCTGGCGTCAATTCGCTTTTGATTCGAGAAACTCATGGCAACCTCCTTTGCTCGTTGAGCAAACGGGCAACTGACCACTGTTCACTGTCCACTGACCACTGTTCAACGCAAACTCCTTTGGTGATCGAGCAGTCCGGCCATCAGGTTGCGAGCGCGAAAAAGGCGCGACCGCACACTGGATTCGGTAATGCCCAGCACCGATGCGATTTCCACGCTGGTCAGCTCCTCGAAGGCCGAAAGCATCAGCACCTGGCGCTCCTTGGCGGGCAACTGCTCCACGCAGGCCAGAACGCCGGCGTGGTGTTGAGCAGCGGAGGCGCGTTCCTCGGCGCTCAGCCCGCCGGCTGGAAGTACGCGCGCCAGTTCAGCCACGTCGTCTGTCTCCGGCCGGGTCTTCGCGCGGCGCTTGCGGTCCAGCACGATGTTCCACACAATGCGAATCAGCCACACTCGCTGGTCGCGCACTTCATCCAGCGTCTCGCGATGGCGCAGCACGCGCATAAACGCTTCCTGCACTGCGTCTTCGGCGTCAGCCGCGTTGCGCAGAACCGAGTAAGCCACCCGGTAAAGCGTTCCCGAGTACTGGCTCACCAGGTCCGCAACCGCTGCCTCTATGGCGCGCTGGCGGGCTTCCTCGTGCTCAGCCTTATCTTCGATTTCCATCCAACCTGAGAATACCGCCTGACCCGCGCTCATAATTCACCAGACGCAGGCGACAGTGAAAATGCTCAAATCTGCGCTGTTCCGGCCTTCGCTCTCGTCAAAATGAAAGGACTCGCGAAGCAATAAGCCTCGCGAGTCCTTTTCGATCAATCTGCTTGCGATTACTCTTTGGCGCCCAGCTTTTGCGCGGCAATCGAGCCTGCCATGCCGTCCTTGTCGGCGTCTTTGATCTTGGCCCAAAGCGTCCGCGCCTGGTCCGTCTTGCCTTCTCCGGCGTAGAGATCGGCCAGATCGAGCTGCGCCATGGTGGCTGGCACCGTCTCTGACGGTTTGGAGGCTAGCGCGTTGTAAAGGTCAATTGCCTGGGCGTCGCGGTCCGTCTGGTGATAGAGGCCAGCCAGGGCCAACTTGGACAGATTCGCCAGATTCCGGTCCCAACTGCCCGCCGCGGTCTTGAGTTCCGTCTCGGCCTGTGCGGTCTGGTTCAACTCCGCGTAGGTAACGCCGGCAAAGTAGTGTGCCTTGGCGCCCTCGGCCAGCCAGCCATACTGCTGGGCTACCGCAACAAACTGCTGATTGGCGGCCTTCGACCGATCGCCGGCCGTCCCGTAGACTCCGCTGGTGGGTGGGGCGCCGGGCATCGCCAGCGGCGCATTGTAAACGTCCAGGGCAGCGCCCAGAGCGGAGTCCGCCTTGTTCGAGTCCCAGTTCCAGTAAACCAGCGAGGCAGCGCCTGCCACTACAACGACAACTGCGGCAATCACCCAGCGCACAACGCCGGAACGGTGGCCACTCAGCCAGCTCATGCTGCTTGCGGTGGCCTGGGCAAAGCTGTCTTGCTTCAAGGAATGACGGGTTTTAGTATCCACGGGCTCTCTTCTTTTCCTTCTTTTTCAGACTTGCATACGGCTCCCAGCATATGGATCGCCGCAACTGCAACCCTACCAGTCTATCAGCGCGCCAACCCGAGCGTCCACCTCACACTTGCCCTCCAGCGAGCCGAGCGGTAGGCTAAGGGCATGTATGAAGAGTTCCGCGTAACCGACCGATGGAGCGGCGAAGAGCTCGACTGCCGCTGGAAGGGCACCATGGTGGCCATCGCCACCCGCCACGCCGACGCCGTCGATGTGCGCTTCGACGTGAACGGACGCCCCATGTGGATCGCCCTGCCGCTGGAAGCATGGAAGCGCCAGAAGGAACTCAAGGGCAAGGTCATTACCGACCAACTGGCCGCCCAGATCGCGGGCCGTTTCCTCCGCCAATTGGTCGAAGAAGGCTACGACTCCCGGCGCGAGGTCTACACCATGACCGTCCCCGAAGTCCTCTCCCAACTCGACTCCGTGGTAGCCGAAGCCAAAGCCAAGGGGCAGATGCCCACGCTGGTGCGAGGCTAGCGAACAGAAGATCGATGCGGCCCGGAGCTAGCTCACTTTTTGCGTGCGCTAACAAGACGGCGCGTCAGGATACGGTGGCCTACCAGAGTCGAGAGAATGATCGAAGTGGAAGTTGTGCCGAAAGGTGTCAGCTTGTCAATCAGGCTTTCCAGATGCTCAACAGATTCGGCGGCCACTTTCAGCGTAAAAGAGTCGGCGCCGGTGCCGCGATAACATTCCAAAACTTCGGGCATCTCGCGTACCGTCTTGTTAAGGCGCGCCAGCACATCGCCTACAACGCTGATGCGAATCAGTGCGGCTATCGGCAAGCCGATCTTTGCGAGATCAATCTCGGCGTGGACACCGGTGATGACGCCGGCGTCTTCCATCTTGCGAACACGCTCGGCCACGGCTGGTAGCGTAAGCCCGACCCGCCTGCCCAGTTCGGCAAACGAGGCGCGGCCATTTTGCTGTAGCTCCGCGATAATTTTCCAGTTCTTTTCGTCCAGATATGAAGAATCGAAGGACATACACACATAATACATTTAGAATGTGCGCAAAAACGTCAATTTTTCTTTCGATATTGTATTTACGAAAATCGCGGTCGGCTGCCTGTTGGAGCTGAACTGGCGCGGCAAGAAGCCGGTATCGTTAGCCTGCCGGCGAGCAGAGAAGATTTCTAAAAGACGGCGACTAGGTTACCTTGCACGGGTTCGCGAGCGGGAAGGCTTCTACCGCATCGGGCGAGGTATCTGACAGGGCTTGGTCGGCAGGTGAAGGCCGCGGCCGCCTTAGGATGGTCCGCAAAAAAATCTTTCCCTTCTTGTATTAAGCATTTATAGTAAGCCGCAAGGTTTGCGAATCCCCGACCGCTTCCCCGGTTCACGAGCGGTGAATTCACAAATTGCAGGCCGAGTCCCCGAAAGAAACGCAAGACGCACGCAATCGACTTACACAAGCAGGACGCCGGGCACCAGACGTTCCGGCTGTCCCTGGCGAAAGGTGCAGACCTATGCCCTCAGGCCTCGATGCCTTGAAGCACATTGTCGTGCTCATGATGGAGAATCGCTCTTTCGACCACATGCTGGGGTCGCTGAAGGCGGTGAACCCACAGATTGACGGAGTGGACGGAACGCAATACAACCTCGACACGCAGGGAAACAAGGTCCTCGTCCAACCGCTTGCCGAGTTTCAAAGTCAGCTTGATCCTGATCCCGACCACCATTTCCCGGCCGTGGACCAGCAGATTTTCGCCGGTGACCAGAGTGCCACGCGCGTGGCCACCATGCAGGGATTTGTCCAGAGTTATTTCCAGCAGCAGCAGGATGTGGCCCACTCGCATAAGATCATGTACTACTTCAGCGCGGACAAGCTGCCTGTGCTCACTTCGCTGGCGACTAACTTCGCCGTATTCAATCGCTGGTTCGCGTCCATTCCGGGGCCAACCATCTGCAATCGCGCCTTTGCGCACTATGGCACTTCGTTCGGACAGGTAGGCATGAGTATGTTCTACCCGCAGGGCAAGAGCATCTACGAGCGGCTGCAGGACGCCGGACACACGGCAAAGCTCTATTACTTCGACCAGGCCAGCTCCACGATGGAGGTCGTCAACCTGTTGCAGCACCAGCCACAGCTTTTCGGAACCTACGACCAATTCCTTGCCGACTGCAAATCCGGCACGCTGTCCGACTACAGTTTCATCGAGCCGAACTATACGGATCACGATAGTGATGACGGCGAGCAACTTGCCTCTGACCAGCACCCGGATCACAACATTCAGGCCGGCGAGCTTTACATCGCTTCGGTCTACAACGCCATCGTGTCAAACCCCGCGCTCTGGGCGAGCACTGTGCTGCTGGTGGTTTACGACGAACATGGCGGCATCTTCGACCATGTTCCGCCGCCCGCCTGCACGCCCGACGGTCACTCCGCCGGACCCGCTGACACTCAACTAAGTTACACCTTCAACTTTGACCGTCTCGGTGTCCGCGTGCCTGCCATTCTCATCTCGCCGTGGATACCCAAAGGCACGGTCGTGGGGGCCGACAGGGTCTTTGAGCACGCTTCAATTCCAGCCACAGTTAGCAGCCATTTCATTGGCAATTACACTGCGAGCACAGCACGGGAGCAGAGCGCGCAAACGTTTCTTGATTTGCTCTCGCTCGACACCATGCGAACAGATACCGTGGTCTTCAACACTCAGGGAAGCTCTGATTAAGTCCGTTCTGTCAGGCTAACCTTCCCTCAGGGCCTAAAGGCCACGTTGATTTTGCGGCATTTACGGCACGACTAAAGTCGTGCCCTTTCAAAACGTCGACTTAATCAGAGCTTTCTTAGAGCGGAGGAGGCGATTCAAATGAGTGAAACTGAAAGCAACCCTGCAAGGCCACGCAGACGCGGAGCTATCGGGCTGAGCAAACCCATGCTCGCCGGCGATTACACGGCCATCCGCATCCCGATCCCTCCAGCCTCGGCGATGAATAAAGACCGGCCTATCTCCAGCCTGATCAAGGCCCAGTTGCTGCACATTCAACATGCCGAAAGCGCGCGGCTGCCGAAGGAAAAGCGCGTTGGCGTCAAGCTCGAAGACATCCACACTGAAGCGGAAGCTGCAGCCTATATCGCCGCGGTTACCAGGATTCTTCATCCCCAAGGCCGAAAGAAATCCAGGCGAAAGCCGCGCAGTTAGGCAGTCAGGAGGATATGTGCGAAGACTACCGATCATCATCGCGCTGCTGGCTTTTTTTGCAGGCGCTGCGTGCGCACAGGAGAGCGAAATCCACGCTGACTTCCGCGGAGAAGCTACGCGCTTCAAGAAGAGCTGCGAGGACTTCTCGCTCAAGGCCATCTCCGGATGCGCGGAGCTTCTCTTCACCGATCATCCTCTGCATATCGCCGTGGGCAGCCTCGCCCCGCAAAATGGATTCGGCGCAGGTGGCGCGTATGTCGGCCACTACACGCCCAATGAATTGTGGCGCACGAGCTGGGACGCGGACGCCATCGCCACGGAAAACGGCTCCTGGCGCGCCGGTTTCTATTACAAAGCCATTCACACGCCGATTGAAAAGATCACCGTAATCACCACGTCTACCGGTTCTGCGCCCAAGGCGAAGCTCGCCGTGCATCCCTATGCGCTTTTCAATCTCTATGCGCAGTCCATCTCGCTTGATCAGTCGTTCTACTACGGCCTCGGGCCTGACTCGCTTCAGGCCAACGCTTCTGTCTTTGGCATGACACAAACCATCGCCGGCGCCAGCGCGATTGTGCCCGTGTTCCACGCGCTGAATGTCTCACTGCTCGGCGAAATCAACGGACGCTTTGTCAGTGTGCAAGAAAACCACCACGAGTCCAGTCCTTCAATCGAGCAGGTTTTTACTGAAGTCACGGCTCCTGGACTCGCCACACAGCCGGCATTTGCTCAACTGGGCGAAGGCGCACGCATCGAACCCACGCTGCTCAACGACCATCTGCAACTCGATTATCTTGCGCAGTTTCAGGAGTACATAGCGCCGTCCGATTCGCATTATTCCTTCCGGCGCTTCACTGCGGACCTGGATCACACCATCCCGCTTTATCGCAATTCAGGATCGTACGGCGCGAAGACCTTTAATGGCCCCGATGAGTGCGCCGCTTCACTGGGCGCAACCAAATGTACCGCCGTTCAACGCAATCGCGAAGGTTCAATTGAACTGCGGTTGCGCATCGTTGAGTCAGTTGCCTCGGCGGGAAATGTGGTTCCTTTCTACTTCCAACCGACGCTGGGCGGCTCGGACATCAACGGCACCCCCTGGCTCCCGAGTTACAACGACTATCGTTTCCGCGCGCCCAACGCATTGCTGCTGAGGGAAGGTCTTGAGCACTCAATTTGGGGACCTGTTGGTCTCACGTTTGCCGCTGATCAAGGCAAGGTTGCGCTCGCGCGCGGCGATATTGCTTTCAGTCATCTGGCTCACAGTTTCTCCGCGGGACTTACACTGCGCGCGGGAGGTCTGCCCGCTCTGTCACTGACCTTTGCGTGGGGCGGGCCTGAAGGGCCGCACACCATTGCCAATGTCAACAACTCGCTTCTCGGCGGATCTGCCCGTCCTTCACTATTCTGATTCGCGATCAGACTTGGCAAACATCATCTGTGACTGTCCCATCCAGAAACGGTTGCTGGCTCGTGTGAGCGCATTCACGCGGAGGCCAAGCAAACGGCTTTGTGCTTCCTGGTATGGCCCTACAAATCGCAGAGACGCCGGAAGACACCTGTAGATTCGCGGAAGCCAACTTCGTGCCCTTGCTACTGTGCGGTCCTCGCGCTCGCCGTAGACAAGTGAAAATTCACCGCGGAATCGCTCGGGCATTGAGGCTGCCGTAAGTGCGCGATACCAGTTCGGAATCGGAACCCACGACCCGCGACCATGCAAAATGCCGTGCACCATCTCGCGTGAGAGCGTATTGACTCCCAGCGCATCGGACACAAGCATGGCGCGCATCCAGGCTTCGAATGAAGTCCAGTCCGCAGGCAGGGCCTCCGCCGGAATTCCGAAAAGTGCAGCCAAGGTTCTGCTCTCGGCGTAGTAAGTCTCCCGCTCGAAAGATGAAAGCGGGGGGAGCACGATTTCATATGCCTTTAGCGCACTTTCTATCAGCGTGGCGAAGACCCAGACGAGCGCGTTCACTTCATTCGCTTCGTAGCGGGAGCCCCGCGCATATGCCGCGACGCTCTCGGGGATTTCTCCCTGGATTCGCGTGTGCAGGTGGTAAAGGTGGCGGGAAGCTGCCAGCGCCTGGTCGAGAGTCCCGAAAACCATCGTGAATACAACGCGGAATGTGTTGTGGAATCTGGCGAGTGGATCGTTGAGCAGATTGGAATGTTGATCAAGCGCGGTTGCAACCCAGGGATGCGCCAACTGAAGCAGCGCTGCCCGGCCTGCTCCGAGAAACAACGCAGATTCGCGGTTGACCTTCCAACTGACGGAATCTGGCCCGAAGATCCCCACTCGCGGATTGGCCGTATGTCTTGCGACCGATTCCCAAAGGCGCTCAATTTCTTGTTGCGAGACGGGTTGGCCGCGAGCGTCCATGCATTGTCCAGACCTATTGGATCCGCGTGGCGGAATTGAGAGTCTCGTTGCGGCTGCCGCCCGTGGAAGTGGTATTCATCATCTTCAAGAGGGTGACGAGGCGGGAGAAGGCTTGTTCGCGGGCGGTCTTGTTTCCGGGAACGGTATTTGCGGGGTCTTCGCCTGCGCGCATGAAGCCATGGCCCGCGCCCTCATAAGTTACGGGCTCATATTTCCTGCCGGCGGCTTTCATGGTTGCGACAGTGGCCGGTACTGTGGCAGTAATGCGCGCATCGTTGACCGCGTAAAAGCCGAAGACGGGAGCAGTAATCGTGCTCACGTCTGAAGGCGCGGGACCATAGAAAACAAAGGCGGCGGAGATGTCTTTGCGGTGGGCGGCGAAGGCGAAGGACTTGCCCCCGCCCCAGCAAAAGCCAACCGGTGCGATTGCGCCATTGGCCGCCGGAATCTGCTTTGCATAATCAGCGGCGGCGTCGAGGTCCGCGAGCACGGCGTTCGGATCAAGAGCGGAGACGGCTTTTACGGCAGCGTCCTGGCTGGGAAACTCGCTCGAGCCGCCGCCACTGGCGCCCAAGCCTGAGAGCAAGTCAGGTGCGACTACGATGAAGCCCTGCGCGGCCAGTTCATCAGCCATCTCTTTGGCCCAGTCGGTGAGCCCGAATATCTCGTGAATGAGGATCACGACAGGTGCCTTGTCTTTCACTTCGGGGTAGACGACGAAGGCCTGAAGGGTGCGGCTTCCGTGGCTAAGGGCAACGTATTCATGGTGGCGAGGCGAGGCTTCGAGACGCGCTTTCGCCCAGTCCTGCGCCTGAATCATAACTGTAGCGAGGCACAGGAGCGAAACGAAAGCGAAGAGCCTTATGGTGCGGGGAATCGTATACATCATGCGCAGAATTCTACTTACATAGGAGCGCGAGTTACAAGTGCAATCAGGCCCGGCGTAGTCCAAACCTGACCGCACATTCGGCGAATCGGTTTATAGTGAAGTTCGTGTAGAGATGCGGTACAGCACTAAGCCGAGCTAAGTTTCCCCGATGATTCAAAGGAGGATGTCATGCGTCGTCGCACGTTTCTTCAGACGATTCCACTGGCCGCAGCGGGGTCGGTAGTTTCCGCACAGAGCAAAAGCGGCGGTCCGACGCAGATCGGTTCGGGTGAAACTATGCCCGCCAGTCTTCCAAAGTTCCAGGCTCCGGGCGCCGAGCGATTTATCCGCCCTGACGTTCATGCCGGCGACCGCCCCTCAGGAGCCAGCTTTGCCTCGCGCTCACCAGCGCTTGGCTGCTCGGGGGCCGCTGGAACCGCGCATCCGCTGGCCACGCAGGCCGCCATTGAGATGCTCAAGCGCGGAGGCTCTGCTGCGGACGCCGCCATCGCCGCCAACGCTCTGCTCGGCTTTGTCGAGCCGGTCAGCTCGGGCCTCGGCGGTGACTGTTTCGCCTTCGTTTGGGATCCCAAGGCAAACAAGCTGGAGGGCATGGCCAGCTCCGGCCGCTCGCCTAAATCGCTTTCGCTCGACACTGCTCGTTCACGTGCAAAAGATGGCGTCCTGCCAAAGCTTGGCGCGGTCACTGTCTCCACGCCTGGCGCGCTCGATGGCTGGTGGGCGCTGCACCAGCGCTACGGAAAGCTCAAGTGGGCAGAGCTGTTTGAGCCGGCAATTCATTACTGCGAAATTGGCGCTCCCGTGCCGCAGATTATCGGATTTTATCTCAAGCGCAATATGGCGGCGTTCCTCCGCCCCGGCTCGGGCGTTGAAGAAACAGCTAATGCCGTGGCGACCTATACTCCCGGTGGCATCGCGCCCAATGAATACGATGTTCGCCGCAATCCCGATCTTGCTCGCACTTATCGCATGATCGCCGAAGGCGGACGCGACGCCTTTTACGACGGCCCGATTTCCAAAACCATCGACGCCTATTTCAAGCGCATCGGCGGCTGGCTGTCCGCGGACGATCTCCGCGAACACCGTGCGGAGTGGGACGAGCCGCTCGTCAGCAACTATCGTGGCGTGGATGTCTACGCCATGGGCGCGAACACACAGGGCCTCGCAACGTTGCAGATGCTCAACATCATCGAGCAGTTTGATCTGCGCGAGTTCGGCTTCCAGTCAGCACAATCGCTCCACGTGCAAATCGAAGCCAAGCGGCTCGCCTACGAAGATCGCGCCCGCTTCTATGCCGATCCGCACTTTGCGAAAATTCCCATCGACTGGCTCAACTCGAAAGACTACGCGAAGCAGCGCGCGAAACTCATCCGCATCGACCGCATCCTGGAGCCTGTTTATCCAGGCCAGGCTCCGAGTCACGGCGACACTACGTACTTCTGCACCGCCGACAAGGACGGCATGATGGTCTCGATCATTCAATCGAACTTTCGCGGCATGGGCTCAGGCCTGGTCGCGGATGGCCTCGGCTTCATGTTCCAGGATCGCGGAGAGCTTTTCTCCTTGCAAGACGGCCACCCCAATATCTACGCGCCTGGAAAGCGTCCCTTCCAAACCATCATCCCCGGCTTCGCATCAAAAAACGGCGTGCCCTGGCTCGCATTCGGCGTGATGGGCGGTGACATGCAACCGCAAGGCCAATCGCAGATCATCATTAACCGCGTGGACTACGGGCTCGACGTGCAGGCCGCCGGCGACAGTCCGCGATGGCACCATGAAGGCTCCTCGCAGACAATGGGAGAAGATCAGCCAAACCTTATACCGCGTGGCATTCTTCGCCTTGAAGCCGGCGTTCCCGCAGATACTCGCAAAGCTCTCGCCGATCTGGGATGGCCGATGGGCGTGAGCGATGGAGGCTTCGGCCGCTATGAGTGCATCGAAAATCGCAAGCTGGGCGAGGATCGCGTCTATGCGGCAGCCAGCGAGATGCGCGCCGACGCTGTAGCTCTCGCTTACTGAGCAGAAGCGTACATGGCGGTGGAATGCGCGCCCGGCTTCTAAAGTCGAGCGTTCAATCATTCCAGCAACTCGCACCGGGAGGACATTTCCTCATCGAACCCCGGCTAGTTTCGCGACCGCATGAATTCGTTCCTTTTGCGTTAGTGCTATCCCACCCATTCCGCAAAAAACGCGAAATGGATGGGGCACGGAAGGTTCTTCTTCAGGCGGTCACAGACCTGGTCCAGGAGCCAGGAGATTATGGATTCGCCGGCGCGATCTGTGTCGACATTAAGTCTGGCTTGATGTAAGCCGGATCGAGCAAAGCGTGCGCTGCGCGGTCGAAAACGGCAAAGGGGCAGGGCTTGCCGGCGTGGCAACCGGGAGGCGCGAGATCGACCTTCGCGGGCGGGCTGGCAAGTGTGAGAGCCTGGCCGGAGCGCAACTGATCGTAGGTCTGCGCGCGATAGAAGAGACGGACGGTGTATTCCTTCGACTTCGAGTTCTGCCACAGTTCGAAGACGATCTGCGAGTCCGGGGGCGTGTCGTCGGTGATGCCGCTGACCGTCCAGTGCAGACCGAACAAGCCGCCGATGAAGCTAAGGTCGCTATCGTGGCCGCCGATGTAAACCAGGCGCGCACCGGCGAGGCCGAAGGCTCCGGGAACCGGTTTGGCGGACTGGGCTTGCGCGGCCTGTTCGAGCGAGTCGAGGATGTGCGCAGTCAGGTTGGAGCCTCGCGAACGGGCCGATAATGGAGTGCGCGTCGCCAAGTCAAATCCCTTGACATAAAGCGGCATAAGACGGAGGAGAGTCGGTTCGTCGATGCGCCCCCAGCCGACCTCGGCCATCGGTTTGCTGTCGGTATATTCCAACAAAAAATTTTCAATCAGCCCAGACCCAGCTGCAAGTGGCCTGGGGTCGTCGAGAATAGACTTCGCGGCGGGATGCGCGGGGTCCGGCGCGAGAATATGAGCAAGTTCTTTCAGCTCGGGATTTGCCGCAAGCGAAAAGAACGCTGCCGGGTCGTTGCCCAATGCGGCTTGCCGGTCAGCCGCGTTAGCTTCCGAGGATGGCGGCGGAAAGGCGCTGGGGATCGGCGAGAAGACCGGATCGGCAACTGCGGGGGCCCCGGCTACTTCATGAACCGGCCGCTGATCGCAACCTGGCTCCAGAGCGGCGAAGGTGTTGCGCGTGCTCATGATCGTGCGCTGCTGAGTATCCGCGTAGAGATAGATCTCGCCGCTGCCGGGGCAACCAGTGGCAGGGAACAGGCCCTTGCGGGCGAGGTCAAGGCGCATGTAAGTGCCCATCTGGCGAATCGCCGCTGCGCCGTGCGGCGTCAGGTAACCGAGTGGAACCTCCCATTCGGGCCAGGCTTCGGAAGAGCGAAGGCCGAGAACCGAAGCGGCGGTGAGAGGTGGACGGACGCCATGGCGGGACAAAATCAGCGTGAAGCGAAGCTTGTCCTCACGATGGTTCCGGGATGTGATGGTTTGCGCCGGGACCAGTGTGGTCGTGAGCAGCAGAAAAGCAAATATTAGGTGTCGCATCCTGCATAGGCTACCACGGCGTACGTTACAGCTTGGCAACCTGCTCGCGAAGAGTTTCACAGTTTCACAGTCTCACAGGAAATAGGGGGGGTAGGGGTATTCACTTCTTCGGCGGCAAAACGACGTAACGCGCGGTGTTGTGCCGCGGGCCGGGTGAAGTCTTACCTCTGTTTTTCATTCTGCCTGAAGGTGAAGTAATGATCTGCAAGGCTGGCCGGGTACACTTTTTCCATGGCACTTCGCCTCTATGCCGCGACCACCAACCAAGGCAAGCTGCGGGACTTCCGCGCGGCTGCCGAGGCGCACTCGCTTCTCATTGCGCCGCTTCACGCGTTGGGGGAAATCCCCGCGCCGGAGGAGGATGGGCTGACTTTTGCCGAAAACGCCACGATCAAGGCGGTTTACTACTCCCGCTTTGCCCCTGGAGAATGGGTGCTGGCGGATGACTCAGGCCTCGAAGTGGACGCGCTCGACGGCGCGCCCGGTGTGCGCTCAGCCCGCTTTGCCGCCGATTCCGGCCTGACCGACTCGCCCGACGCCAACGACAACACAGACGTGTGGAACAATCTGGTTCTTCTGCAGCGGCTGGCCGGTGTTCCGCCAGCACAACGGACTGCGCGCTATCGCTGCGCTCTTGTAGCTGCCAGGGACGGAGTTGCCTTGCACGGATCCGAAGGCGCGGTCGAGGGACTGATTCTGGAAGCTCCGCGAGGTACGGGCGGATTCGGCTATGACCCCCTCTTCTATCTGCCTGCGCTGGACCGAACCATGGCCGAACTGGACTTGGAAACCAAGCACACGCTCAGTCATCGAGGACGCGCTATTGTAGCGCTGCTGCCCCTGTTCGGCGCGTGATTTTTCGCACCCCTTCTTCGAAACGCAAAAGGTGCGAAGCGCCTTGACGAGAGCGTGATGAGTCACCAATAATCAATTAAAAGCCGACTGGGATTTAGCGACTCCACAAACAGAAACCGCCGCCTCCCGGAACCTTAACCTACACTTGGACCTGGAGCCCTTAGGAGCTGACACTATCATGGCAACTGCTCAACAATCTGCCGCGCCGACCGTTCGTCGCGGTGCCCAGCCGCTGCGCGCAGGCGAAGGCTCATCCTTTCTCTGGCATAAGCTGCATTCGCTGCTGGGCATCATTCCTCTCGGCGCCTTTCTGCTGGAGCATCTGCTATCGAATTTCGAGGCGCTCAAAGGCCCCATCGCCTACGGCGCGCAAGTCAAATTCCTCAACGGCCTGCCAATGGTGCGGCTGCTGGAGTGGGTCTTCATCTTTCTGCCCATCCTCTATCACGCCTGTTACGGCGTCTGGATATGGCTGCGTGGCAAGTCCAACATCGTTTACTACCCCTGGGCGGGAAATTGGCTGTATGTTTCTCAGCGCTACACGGGCCTGATCGCCTTCGCATACATTTTGCAACACGTCATTCGCGAGCGGTTCATGGGCGTTATGCTGCCGGAGCATCCCTACGCGTCCTTCCATAAGGTGCAGGTGGAGCTTTCCAATCCCTGGATGATTGCCGTCTATGCTGTTGCCATGATTGCCATCTGCTGGCATTTCGCTTATGGCGTCTGGCTCTTCGCGGCCAAATGGGGCATCACCACCGGCGCGACGGCGCGCAAGCGCTTCGGCTACGTATGCGTGGCCCTGGGGCTGGCGCTGGCAATCATGGGACTGGCCAGCATTTGGGCTTTCGTTGGGCCTGAATACAAGAACGCACCCGAAGACCCGGCTCCAGCCGTTTCCATGCTGGTTGTTCCAGGAGTGGTTGTTAATCCGGCAGGCGCCGGATTTGTTTCGATTTAAGCGACGGCGCTAAAGGCCGAAAGGAAGATACTTCATGGCAGCACCCAGAATCATCGTGGTTGGCGGAGGCCTGGCCGGACTCTCGGCGGTCATCAAGATCGCCGAGGCCGGCGGCTCGGTTGACTTGTTCTCGATTGTCCCCGTCAAGCGTTCGCACTCGGTTTGCGCACAGGGCGGCATCAACGCCGCCAAGAATTTGAAGGGCGAGGGCGATACAACCTGGAAGCACTTCGACGACACAGTCTACGGCGGCGACTTTCTGGCCAACCAGACTCCGGTGAAGCAGATGTGCGAGGCCGCGCCGGCCATCATTGACCTGCTGGACCGCATGGGCGTGCCCTTCAACCGCACACCCGAGGGTCTGCTCGACTTCCGTCGCTTTGGCGGCACGCTTTACAACCGAACTGCTTTTGCTGGCGCCACCACCGGGCAGCAATTGCTGTATGCGCTCGACGAGCAGGTTCGCCGTTACGAGTCCGAAGGTAAGGTAAAGAAATACGAGGGCTGGGAGTTTCTCTCCGCCGTCATCGACTCCAAAGGCGTGGCTCGCGGCATTACCGCCCTCGACCTGCGCACCATGGAGCTCCGCTCCTTTGCGTCTGAAGCTGTGATTCTCGCGACCGGCGGCATCGGGGCCATCTTCGGCAAGAGCACTAACTCCGTGGTTTGCACCGGCTCAGCGCAATCGGCGGTTTTCCAGCAGGGCGTTTATTACGCCAACGGCGAATTGGTCCAGGTTCATCCGACCACGATCCCCGGAGAAGACAAGCTGCGCCTGATGTCGGAGTCGGCACGTGGCGAGGGCGGCCGCGTCTGGGTGCCTCGCACTCCCGGCGACAAGCGCCCCGTCAAATCCATCCCCGAAGCCGAGCGCTTCTACTTCCTTGAAGAGTGGTACCCGAAGTACGGCAACCTCGTGCCGCGCGACATCGCCACGCGCGCCATTCACAAAGTGGTTTACGAAAATCACATGGGCATCGATGGACAGCCGATGGTCTATCTCGACCTGACGCACATCGATCGCGCCACGCTGGATCGCAAACTGGGCGGGATCCTGGACATCTACGAGAAATTCGTCGGCGTCGATCCGCACGAAGAGCCTATGAAGATCTTCCCCGGCATGCATTACACCATGGGCGGCGTGTGGGTGGACTTCAACCAGATGACCAATGTTCCCGGGATCTTTGCGGTCGGCGAGTGCGAGTACCAGTACCACGGCGCCAATCGGCTGGGCGCTAACTCGCTCCTCAGTTGCATCTACGCGGGATTTATCTCCGGGCCTAATGTTCTGGCTTATGCCAAGAGCCTGCCGGCAGTAGAAGGCGACGGCGGCCATGCGGCTGAAGTAACTCGCCAGGGCGAACTCAATAACAAGCTGCTCAAGAACGAGGGCCAGGAAAATCCCTTCAAGTTATGGCGTGAGTTAGGCGATGCCATGACCAAGCACGCTACAGTAATTCGCTATAACAAGGGACTCAAAGAGGCCGACGAGAAGATTGTCGAACTTCTGGACCGCTATAAGAACGTGAACCTGGCAGACCGCAGTCAGTGGGCCAATACCAGCTTCGCCTTTGCACGCCAGTTGAAAAATATGCTCGAACTCGCTCGCGTCGTGGTCCAGGGAGCAATTCTGCGCGACGAGTCGCGCGGCGCGCACTACAAGCCCGACTTTCCTGATCGGAACGACGAGAAGTTTCTGAAAACTACCAAGGCCAGCTTCACAGGCCTGGCTGACGGCCCGCGCTTCGAATACGAAGAGGTCGATACGCAATTCATCACGCCGCGCCCGCGCCGTTACGACGCGGCGAGTTAAGGGAGACTGACAATGGCAACGAAGACTGTAGCATTCGAAATTAAGCGCCAGGCCAGCCCCGATGCTTCCCCTGTGTGGGAGCGCTTCGAGCTTGAGTGGCGCCCCGGCATGAACGTCACCACGGCGATGATGGATATCGCAGCCAGCCCGGTCACGGCCGACGGCCAGCCAACCACACCGGTCACTTACGATTCCTGTTGTTTGGAAGAGATTTGCGGCTCCTGTGCAATGCGAATCAACGGCAAGGCGCGGATGGCCTGTTCGGCGCTGGTGGACAGCCTGGAACAACCTATTCGAGTCGAGCCGCTCAGCAAGTTTCCACTGGTGCGCGACCTGCAAGTGGACCGGTCGGTTCTCTTTGAAAACCTGAAGGCGGTTAAGGCGTGGATTCCTATCGACGGCACGTATGATCTCGGTTCCGGCCCGCGTGTCTATCCACAGCAGCAAGAGGTCAATTACCCGCTCTCCAACTGCATCTCCTGCACCTGCTGCATGGAAGTTTGTCCCCAGTTCAACGAGAAGACGGGCTTTGTGGGAGCGGCGACCATTGCGCAGGTGAAGCTATTCAACAACCACCCCACCGGCAAGGTACTGATGGAAGAACGGCTACGCGCTTTGGCCGGCGACGGCGGCATTCAGGAGTGCGGCTTTGCGCAAAACTGCGTCGAAGTCTGCCCCAAACGCATTCCGCTCACCAATGCCATTTCCGATGTGAGCCGCGACGTTCTCCTTCAAAAGGCCAAGGATTTTTTCACAAAGTAACAGGGGCCCCGCACACTAATTACCGAGCCTGGGAACTGTATGAAGATGCTTATGCAGTTCCCAGGCTTTTAGGTCAGCAGATACTTCAGCAACGCCATGCGAATATATAATCCGTTCTTCGCCTGGCGGAAGTAAGCGGCTCTGGCGTTACTGTCCACATCCGGAGATATCTCGTTGACGCGCGGCAGGGCGTGCATGATGATCGCTTCGGGTCTCATCCGGTTCGCCGTCTCAGCATCGATTACATACACATCCTTGACCGCGTCATAGTCCTCCTGTGAGGCAAACCGCTCTCTCTGCACGCGAGTTATATACGCAACGTCTGCCTGTTCAATGACGCCTTCGAGCTTCTCGCCCTCGTGGAACGGAATCCCTTTTTCCGCAAGATACTCGCGGTACCGCAGCGGCAAACGCAACTGCGAAGGCGAAATAAGGTCAATCGTCAAACCACGGTACAAAGAAAGCATCGGCAGGAGTGAATGAATCGTCCTTCCGTAAAGCAAGTCTCCAACCAGCGCCACACGCAATCCGTTCAACCAGCCGAGCTCTTTCTTGATGGTGTATATATCAGCCAGCGCCTGGGTCGGATGCTCACCGCTGCCATCGCCTGCATTGATAATGGGCACGGGAGAAATCTTCGACGCCGCCTCAGCCGCTCCCTCTTCATAGTGCCGGATTGCAATGACATTGGCATAGGCGCTCACGACGCGAACGGTATCGCCAATGCTTTCGCCCTTGGTCGCCGACGAATTGGTGCGCGCGTTCTCCGCGGTCAGCACGCCGCCGCCCAGCTTCTGCATCGCGGCCTCGAACGAAAACCGCGTTCGCGTGCTCGGTTCAAAAAACAAGGTAGCGAGGATCCGGCCGCGCAACGGGCCAGTCAATGCGCGAAAGACATCATCGCGCTCCATTCGATTAGCCGACTCAAAGAGCCCTAGCAAAAACTCCGGATCGTCAAACTGTCTCGCGCTGATAACATGCTTGAGCTTTTCCATTAGATGTAGCTCCCTTAACTTGCTGGGTAAACTTTGCCGTTCAGTATGGTGTAGGTCACGCGGCCGGGCATCTTATAGCCTTCAAACGGAGACCAGCCGCACTTTGTCTTCATCTCGTCGCGCCGGACTACGAACGGCGCGTCAGGGTTGATGATTGTAAGTGAACCCACATAGCCCGGTTCGATTACTCCATATCCTTTGCCGAAGCCCTGGGGCAGAAACTCATTCACAAAAGAACCGGGATTATAGGCACACACTCGCGCAATATCCCCGGGTGAGAATCCATGCTCCGCCATGAGCCACGTCGCAAACGCTCCATAAGTGTCAAGATGAGGCATGCCGCTCATGCCATTCATCTTTTCTTCAATCGTGTGCGGCGCATGGTCCGTCGCAAGATAGTCAACCAGCCCGTCGCGCAGCGCCGTGATCAGGGCCAGCCTGTCTTCCCTGCCGCGCAGCGGGGGATTGGTTTGCAACCACTTACAATTCTCGCCTGTCAGCATTGTGTCATCAAAGAAGAGGTGGTGTGGAGCGGCTTCGGCTGTAACGCGAACGCCCCGCTCCTTGGCAGCGGCGATCTTTTCCAGGCCGCCCCTCGTCGAATAATGACACAGCTTGCCGATCAGCTCGTATCGCTCAATCAGGTAAAGCGCAAATTCTGTCGCAGTAATCTCCGCACTGGCAGGGCGTCGCTGCTCATGGGTTGCAGCGCTCTTGCTCTCTCGCAGAATCGCAGGGTCTTCGCAGTGGAAGCTGACATTCTTGCCGCGATACCTCGCAATGACATTTTCAAGTTGTTCTTGTGAGGCAAAGAACAAATCTCCCACTGACGGTCCCATGAATGCTTTGTAGGGCACATGCCGAGTAAGTGGATTTGTTGCCGGCCCAATTCCCGCGTATAGCGTTACATGCACGGCAGATTTCGCCGTCAGCTTCTCTTTTTCCGCATAACTCGCATCATCCACTGGTGCCTTAGGGTTGTTCGGCATGTCCGCAACATGTGTCACCCCGCCATGGATAGATGCTGCGGAGATCGATGCAAAGTCTTCCTTATAAACCTGTAACTGGCTAGCATCTTCTCGCGCGTGAGTATGAATATCGCCGAATCCCGGGAAAATTATCTGACCAGCAAGGTCAAGATCGCTTTTACCAGTCATTGGCCCCACGTGCTCAATCAAGCCAGTGGATGTATTAATCTCTATCGCACCTTCAAATTCGCGATCATGATTGGCAATTCGTCCCTCGACACGCAGCAGCGATGCTTTTGCCCCGACCCGTCGATCGAACTTATCCATTGCGGCGCTCATTTTCCTCTATTCAAAGCCATGCTTCTTAGCCCAGGAACGCGGTTCATCGAGCCAGTCGCGCACCACCGCCGCACCAACCTCATCGATCATCTTGCGCTCAAGCGCACTCTCCAGCACCTCCTGAAATGTGGTTGCCGCATGAAGTCTTATGCCAGCTTTCACAAATAACTCGGCAGCTTCCGGGAAGTTATAGCTGATGATAGCCAGGCAATCGCTGACAACGGCGCCCTCAGCGCGCAAAGCCTGAATCGCCGCAATACTGCTGCTGCCGGTTGTCACCAGATCCTCGACCAGGACAACCCGCCTGCCCGTGACATCGCCGCCCTCGACGCGCTTCTTGGTGCCATGCTCCTTCAGCTCTTTACGGATGAAGACCGATGGCAGGCGCATGGAAAATCCCAGCGCGGCGCTATGCGGAATTCCCGCGGCCTCAACGCCTCCAATGACGTCTACTGGAATTTGCCGTTCGGTAATCAGAGCCTCAAAACCGTGGATCACCTTCGCCCACTCTTTTGGCCAAAATGGAAACCTTCGATTGTCGCAGTAAACAGGCGACTTGATTCCCGACTTGAAAGTAATCGGCGCAGTGGGTCGAAAGCTCACGCCCTCAATCGCAATCAAGGCCTCTGCTATCTCGCTGCTTCCGGCTTCGTAACTCATGCGCGTGCCCTCTGGATATCTCCGGCATACGCGGGAGGCGTTGAATACGTATGTATTGGTTTGGTGGATTCAGAATTGAGGATCATGCCGGCGAAGAGGCCGAACAGGTCGCGCTCAAGGGTGTCCAAATAGGACTTTGCCGAGTCGTAAAACGGCTCAGAGGACATTCGCCAGACCCCCTATGCATTTATAGCATACCGCAAAGATTTCTACGCCAGCTCGGGCTCGGCCGTGAGGGCAACATGCAGATTGCGAACGGCAGCATTCGGCGGCGCATACAACGAGCTCATCGCGGGATGAAACAGCAAGCACGAGAGCTGACTTACAAGCACTGCGATGAATTACGGCTTTGTCGGAGACGTGGCCCTGGGCTTGACTTTTCGCGCCAAGCTAGTAGTCTGGTGGTGTCAGGATATTGTTTATTCCTGAATTACCGCGGGGAGTGGCTATCTACAATAGCCGTGCCAAATCGGCTCCGACGGACCCTTTTTGCTCGACCGGAGTCTAGCTGTACTGAAAGACACCGACGTGCTTCAACTTCTTTTATTCCCTCCGGCGGAGTTCTAACGAATCTCGAAGGTACTCCGGCGCCAGCCAGCCAGTGAGGAATCATGTGCGGTATTGTCGGCGTATTCGGGCATAGTCCAGTTAGCTCGGTTATCTATGAAAGCCTTTCCATGCTTCAGCATCGCGGCCAGGATGCGGCGGGCATCGCGACGTGCTTTGAAGACCGATTTTACCTCGAAAAGGGAAATGGCCTGCTCACGGACGTCTTCGATCCGGAGAACATGGCTCGGCTACTGGGCGATATGGGCGTTGGGCATGTGCGGTACCCGACCGCGGGATGCTCGTCAGTGGCCGAGGCGCAGCCCTTTTATGTCAACTCGCCTTATGGGATCATCTTTGCGCACAACGGCAACCTGACGAACGTCTCGGAGATTGTGGACAACATATTCCAAAGGGATATGCGGCACCTGAACACCAGTTCTGATTCCGAAGTGATGTTGAACGTTCTGGCTCATGCGATGGCGCGTCGCGGCGCAGTCAAGCCCAAGGAGATCGACATCTTTGCATCGGTGGAAGAGGTTCATCGGAGATGCAAGGGCGGGTACGCGGTGATTGCGATGGTTGCCGGCGTGGGCATGATTGCTTTTCGCGATCTGTACGGTATTCGGCCGTTGGTCTTTGGCACTCGAGGTCAGGGTAAAGAAGCTGAGTACATGATCGCGTCGGAGAGCGTGGCACTGCAGATGAGCGGGTTCGATTTGGATCACGATCTTGCTCCGGGCGAGGTGATCTTCATCGACATGGCGGGCACGGTTCACCGGCATGTGAGCCCGCAGGCTCATGAAAAAACTCCTTGTGTATTCGAGTTTGTCTATCTGGCGCGGCCGGATTCGGTGCTGGATGGCGCGTCGGTGTATCAGTGTCGTATCAATATGGGCACGAAGCTTGCGGAGAAGATCAAGCGAGAGTGGGCGCACCTGTCGATCGATGTCGTGATTCCCATTCCTTCAACGAGCAGGATTGCGGCGCAGGAGATTGCAGCGCGGTTGAACCTTCCGTATCGGGATGCGCTGGTGAGAAACCGCTATGTGGGCAGGACGTTCATCATGCCAGGGCAGGCGCAGCGCAGGCAGTCGATTCGCCGCAAACTGAACCCGATTCCTTCAGTCTTCAAGGGAAAGAGCGTGCTGCTGGTGGATGATTCGATCGTGCGCGGCACGACGATTAAAGAGATTATCGCGATGGTGTGGGAGCAGGGCGCGAAGAATGTTTATGTCTGCTCAGCGGCGCCGCCAGTGCGCTTCCCGAATGTGTATGGAATTGATATGCCGGCGCGATCAGAACTGATCGCCAGCGGACGGAATGTGCAGGAGTTGGCAAAGGAAATTGGGGCCGACGAGTTGATTTTTCAGGACCTGGAAGATTTGGAACAGGCAATTAGCGACGTCTCACCTGGGCTCACGCACTTTGATACGGCCATCTTCGATGGAGTTTATGTCACCGGAGATATCACGGAAGAGTATCTCAACACGCTGGAACGAAAACGGAACGACGCTGCCAAACACACTGAAGATGTCACGAGCCATATCGCAAGGAATCTCACGGCCCATATCTGACGGCGCGGCGGTGCGGGTGCTGCCCGGCCCATCGGCGTTGACGGAGTTCGAGGCTATGCGGACGGCCGCCAAACTGCGTGCGATCGACGCAGGCGTGGCGACAGTCGAGGCGTCGTATCTGTACTTGCTGCTGCTTCGCGAAGAAGCTGAGAGCGGCATCGATCACCAACGGCTGAACGAATTGCTGGGCGCCGGCGTGGAGATAGCGGCGGGACAGCGCGTATGGATCGCGCCGCGCGTGGGTACGCAGTCCCCGTGGTCGAGCAAGGCGACTGACATTCTGCACAATACGGGATTTGGAGCGATTGAGCGGATTGAGCGTGCGCGCGTGGTGCGCATCGTTTCTTCCGGCAAGAAGGGCGCAACGAATCTTCGCGCGCTCGCTGGGGCGTTGCACGATCGCATGACTGAAAGTGTATTTTTCGAGAGCGCCGATGAACTGCAGGCACTGTTTGCGCCGCGAGAGCAGAAGGAACTCGGGCATATAGACGTGCTCGGCCTGGGAGCGGCTGCGATTGCCGTGGCAGATCGCGAGCTGGGGTTGTCGCTTGCGTCGGATGAGATCGAGTATCTTGTCGCGGAGTTTGCGCGGTTGGGGCGGAATCCTACCGACGTCGAGTTATATATGTTCGCGCAGGCCAACAGCGAACATTGCCGGCACAAAATCTTCAATGCGAACTGGACGATCGATGGGGTGGTGCAGCCGCGATCGCTCTTCCAGATGATTCGCAACACCAATGAGGTGTCAGGCGAAAATGTTCTGTCAGCTTATCGCGACAATGCCGCAGTGATTCGCGGCGGACGCGGTGGCAGGTTCTTTCCTGAACCAGGCAATGCAACGTACACCTATCACGAAGAAGATATTCATATTTTGTTGAAGGTGGAGACGCATAATCATCCGACGGCGATTTCGCCATGGCCGGGCGCGGCGACGGGATCGGGCGGCGAGATTCGCGATGAAGGCGCGACCGGGCGCGGAGCGAAGCCGAAGGCCGGGCTTTGCGGGTTTACAGTGTCAAATTTGAATTTGCCGCAGGCGCCGCAGCCGTGGGAGCGAGCGTATGGGCGGCCTGCGCATATTGCTTCGCCGCTGGACATCATGATCGAAGGACCTCTCGGCGCGGCCGCGTACAACGATGAGTTCGGCAGGCCGGCGCTCGGCGGATACTTCCGCACCTATGAGCAATCGAGCGTAAACGCCGGCGGCGAAGCCACGGTCTTCGGATATCACAAGCCGATCATGCTGGCGGGCGGGTTGGGAAATATTCGCGCCGGACATGTAGAGAAGGGCGCAATGAAGGCCGGCTATGCGCTGGTTGCGCTGGGCGGCCCGGCGATGCTGATTGGGCTTGGCGGCGGGGCGGCTTCGAGCAGCGTGGGAAGCGGAAATACAGATCTGGATTTTGCCTCGGTGCAGCGCGATAACGCGGAGATGGAGCGACGCGCGCAAGAGGTCATCGATCGATGCTGGCAGCGCGGTGACGCGAATCCGATTGCGTTTATCCACGATGTGGGCGCGGGCGGGTTGTCGAATGCGTTTCCGGAGTTGGTCAAGGACGGCGGATGCGGCGGACGTTTTGACTTGAATGCGATTCCGCGCGGCGAGGCTGGGCTGAGTCCTCTTGAAGCGTGGTGCAATGAGGCGCAGGAGCGCTACGTGCTGGCGATTGCGCCGGAAAATCTTAGTGTGTTTGAGGCCATCTGCGAGCGTGAGCGGTGTCCATTTGCCGTGGTCGGAACGGCGCAGCAGGAGCCGCAACTTACACTCAGCGATCACGTGGGATCCGCCGAAGCGGCGAAAGTGATTGATCTTCCGCTGCACGTTCTCTTTGGAAAACCGCCGAAGATGGATCGTGAATTTTCGCGGACGAAGATTGCCGCGGAGCCGCTCGATCTTGCGCGCGTAACTATTGCCGATGCCGTGGAGCGGCTGTTGCGCCTTCCGGCAATTGCGTCAAAGTCGTTTCTGATTACGATTGGCGATCGCAGCATTACGGGGATGGTGGTGCAGGACCAGATGGTGGGACCGTGGCAGGTTCCTGTGGCTGACTGCGCCGTAACGCTGGGCGCGTACAAATCATTGTGGGGCGAGGCGATGGCCATCGGCGAGAGAACGCCGCTGGCGGTGATTGATGCGGCGTGCTCGGCGCGCATGGCTGTGGGCGAGGTGATCACCAACATGGCTGGCGCAGCGATCGGTTTAGAGGGAGTTGGAAGCCTCGGCGACATCAAGCTCTCGGCAAACTGGATGGCGGCGGCAGGCGAGGGGCAGGAAGATCAGAAGCTCTTCGACGCTGTTCATGCGGTGGGAATGGAGTTTTGCCCGGCGTTGGGAATGACGATTCCGGTGGGCAAAGACTCGATGTCGATGAAGACGAAGTGGGTTGGCGAAGATGGCACGACGAAGGCCGTGGTGTCCCCGATGTCGCTCCTCGTGTCAGGGTTTGCGCCGGTGAGCGATGTGCGCCGAACGCTGACGCCGCAGTTGTGCGAAGGCGATGCGTCGCTGATTCTGATCGATCTTGGCGAGGGAAAACTGCGGCTGGGCGGATCGTGTTTGGCGCAGGTCTACGTGCAGGTTGGAGATGACGCGCCGGACGCACCCGCGGTTGACGTGATGAAGGCGTTCTTCGCTGTGACACAGCAGCTCAACCACGAAGAGAAGCTGCTGGCTTATCACGACCGCAGCGATGGCGGATTATTCGTGACGCTGGCGGAGATGGCGTTTGCCGGGCGGATGGGCCTGGAGATTGATTTGCCAATCGCGGGGCTTGGAGAACTATTCAGCGAAGAGCTTGGCGCGGTGGTGCAGGTTGCGGCAAACGATGTGGCCGAGGTGCTTGCGCGGTTCAGCGCCGCTGGCGTTGCAGCGCAGGTGATAGGCCGCGGCGTGCCGGGCAATGAGATTGTGATTCGCGGCGGCGGCGAGATTGCCTATCGCAACACGCGCACGGTGCTGCACGCGATGTGGGCGGAGACAAGCTTTCATGTCCAGTCGCTGCGCGATAATCCAGAGAGTGCGCGGCAGGAGTTCTCGCTGCTGGAAAATGCCGAGCGGCCCGGACTTTCGGTGAGTGTGCCGTTCGATTTGGCGGAACGTGTGAGTGCGCCATTTGTTCATGCTGCGCGGCCGAGGGTTGCCATTCTGCGCGAGCAGGGTGTGAATGGACAGGTCGAGATGGCTGCGGCATTTGATCGCGCAGGTTTTGCGACCGTCGATGTACACATGAGCGACCTGCTGGCAGGACGCACGGACCTTGCACAATTCAAAGGACTGGCTGCATGTGGCGGATTCTCCTATGGCGACGTGCTGGGCGCGGGAAGCGGGTGGGCGAAGACGATTCTCTTCAATGATCGCCTGAAGGAGATGTTCACGGAATTCTTTGCGCGCCCGGACAGCTTCGCGCTGGGCGTTTGCAATGGCTGCCAGATGATGGCGCAGTTGCGCGAGATCATTCCGGGAGCCGCGAGTTGGCCGCATTTTGGGCGCAATGTGTCGGCGCGGTTTGAGGCGCGGCTGTGCATGGTGGAAATTCAGAAATCCCGGTCGCTGTTTTTCGAGGGCATGGCGGGCGCGCGCGTTCCGATTGTGGTCGCGCATGGCGAGGGCCACGTGAGCACCGTCGCACAGGACTCGCCGATTGCGTTGCGCTACATTGATACATATGGCAAGGTCACTGAACTTTATCCGCTGAACCCGAGCGGGTCTGTGCATGGCGTTGCCGGATTGAGCAGCGCGGATGGGCGCGCGCTGATTGTGATGCCGCATCCAGAGCGTGTCTTCCTCGGTGTGCAGCATACATGGGTACGCAACAAGATGCACGAGCTGAACGATAGTCCGTGGCAGAGAATGTTTGACAACGCACGCAAGTGGGTTGGGTAGGAGAGAGCGTGAGTTCAAAGGTGGATTACAAGTCCGCGGGCGTGGACATCGAGGCCGGCAACGAGGCGGTGCGGCGTATCAAGCGGCATGTGGCCGAAACGCATAAACAACATCCTTCGGCAGTGCTCACGGGGCTTGGCTCCTTTGGCGCGCTCTTCGCTCTGGGCGATGCGCTCAAGGGGCTGAAGGATCCGGTGATGGTGCAGAGCACAGACGGTGTAGGCACCAAGAGCAAGGTCACAGTGATGGCCGGTCGTTATGAAGAGCTGGGGCACGACCTGGTCTCTGCTGTTGCGGGCGACATCGTGGTGATGGGAGCCAGGCCGCTTACCTTTCTTGACTACCTCGGCTTCCACAAGACTGAACCGGATATTGTCGAGGCGCTGGTGCGCGGAATGAGCGCCGCATGTGTCGAGGCGGGAATTGCGCTGATAGGCGGCGAGACCGCGGAGATGCCTGCGGTGTATGCGGAAGGCGACCTGGACGTGGTTGGCTTTGTGACCGGCGTGGTGGATCGCGAGCGCATGCTGACGGGCGAGAACATTGTTGCGGGCGATGTTCTATACGCCATCAACTCAAGCGGCCTGCATACCAATGGATTCTCGCTGGCGCGCAAGTTGATCTTCGAGATCGGCGGTTGCGCGATCGATGCGCGACCCGAGGAGCTTGCAGGGCAGTCGATTGCGGATGCGCTGCTCGCGCCCCATACCAACTACGTTGCGCCGGTGAGGAACATTCTCGACGCCGGGATTCCAGTGAAGGGTATGGCGCATATCACGGGCGGCGGGCTGGTGGAGAACGTGCCGCGCATTTTGCCGGATGGGTTGGGTGTGGTGATCGATAGCGCGACATGGAAGCCGCAGCCTGTTTTTGTGTTGATGCAACGCCTCGGGAATATCGACGATCTCGAGATGCATCGCACTTTCAACATGGGGGTGGGATTGGTGCTGATTGGGCCACCGGGGTTGCAAGACGAGTTAGCGGCGGCGACAGCAAACTTTCCCGCGCTGCGCGTCTGGGAACTGGGGCGCGTGGAAGCGAATGCAAAGGGCGTGCGTTTTGGAGGAGTGAACTGAGATGGAACGGCAAATTCTACTGGATGCGATTCCGAATTGCCTGACGGCAACCGATCTCTCGCTGACGGCGAAGTCCTTGACTGCCAAGTACACGGGCAAGGTGCGTGACACGTATGAATTGAGCGATGGACGCCTGCTGCTGGTGACGACAGACCGGCAGAGCGGATTTGACCGCTTGCTAGGCGCGATTCCATTCAAAGGACAGGTGCTGAATCGCACGTCGTTGTATTGGTTTGAGCAGACGCGCGGCATTGTCGGCAACCATGTGATTTCGAGCCCTCACGCCAATGCTCTGATTGCGCGCAAGTGCACGGTGCTGCCCATCGAGTTTGTCGTCCGCGGGTATATGACCGGGTCCACCGATACGTCAATTTGGACACAGTACAAGAATGGCGTGCGGAATTATTGCGGCCACGCGCTGCCCGAAGGCATGAAGAAAAACGAACGCCTCGCGAAGAACATTGTTACGCCAACCACGAAAGAGAAGGAGCACGACAGGCCGATTACGGCGAAAGAGATCGTCGCCGAGGGCTGGCTGACAGCAGATCAATGGGAGTTTGCATCAGCCAAGACGCTTGAGCTATTCGCGTTCGGGCAGAAGCTCGCAGCCGAGCGCGGGTTGATCCTGGTGGATACGAAATACGAGTTTGGCGTGGCCGATGATGGCGAAATTTTGTTGATCGACGAGATCCACACTCCGGATTCGAGCCGCTACTGGCTGGCCGATAGCTATGCTGAACGGCTGGCGGCTGGACAGGAACCCAACATGATCGACAAGGAGTTCTTCCGGCTGTGGTTCCGCGAACGTTGCGATCCGTACAAGGACGCGGTGCTGCCGGTCCCGCCCGACGATCTGATCGCGGAGCTTGCGGCGCGATACATTCAGCTATTTGAAAAGATCACAGGAACGGCATTTGAACCGGACCTGCGGCCGCTGGAAACAGCCGTATTGGCGAGCCTGGCGAAATGAGTGTGAAGGTCGGCGTTCTTGGTTCAACTCGCGGGACGGCGCTGCAAGGTATTCTGGATGCGGTCGCGGCGGGCACGCTCGATGTCGAGATCGTGCTGGTAATCTCGGACAAGAAGAATGCGCCGATTCTCGATCGAGCGGCAAAATACGGAGTTCGCACTCTGTTTGTCTCGCCGGCTGGATTCGAACGCGAGGCCTATGACCAGCAGGTGAGCGATGCGCTGCGGGAGGCTGGTGCGGAGCTGGTGCTAATGATCGGCTATATGCGCATCGTCTCCGCCAGGTTTATTGAAACTTGGCGGGGAAGAATGCTGAATGTTCATCCGTCGCTGCTGCCCGCGTTTGGCGGACTGATGAACCGGAGTGTGCATGAGGCGGTGCTTGCCGCGGGCGTAAGCGAGACCGGGTGCACTATTCACCAGGTGACGGAAGAAGTCGATGGCGGCCCGATTGTTTTGCAGAAGCGTTGCCCGGTGATGCCGGGCGATACAGCGGAGATGTTGAAGGACCGCGTGCAGGCGCTGGAGCAGGCCGCATTCGTAGAGGTATTGAGAGGCTGGAGGGTGTGATGACGGAGGCGAAGAAAAGAGTGGACGTTGGGATCATCATGGGATCGAAGTCCGATTGGCCGACGATGGAAGCAGCGGCCAAGGTGCTCGACGAGTTAGGAATACCGAATGAAGCGGAGGTTATCTCCGCGCACCGCACTCCAGACAGGGCGATGCAATACGCCGAGAGCGCAAAAGCGCGCGGATTGCGCGTGATTATTGCCGGAGCGGGCGGCGCCGCTCATCTGGCTGGATTTCTGGCGGCCAAGACAACTCTGCCGGTGCTGGGCGTGCCGATGAAGAGCGCGTTGAATGGTCTTGACTCGCTGTTATCGACCGTGCAGATGCCCGGCGGTATTCCGGTGGCGACGTTTGCCATTGGGGAGGCGGGGGCTAAGAACGCGGGCCTTTTTGCTGCATCGATTCTGGCGTTGGAAGACAAGACGATTGCACAACATTTGGAGCAGTTTCGCAGCAACCAAACAGAGACGGTCTTGAAGGGGTCGGACCCCCGCGCATGACGGCGGCACCGAGGTTTCGCGTGGGCGCTGGGTAACTCGCCGGTGTTGGAGTTGAGCGGCAGTGGGGCAGGCTCTGCCAGTACGCCAATTTGAAGCGCCACAGTAACTGGATTTCTCTCGTACGGTATTGATTGCAGGCAGCTTGCTAGGCTAGCTTGTTGCCCGGTATGCCATCATTTGAGTCATATTGTTTGCTGCAAGCAGCCGGCCATTTCCTACGCGGGAAGAGGCTGGATGCGCCTCCATAGTGTCTCGGGCGACGCCGATTTTATCTGCCAGCGAGTACCGAGTCTTTCCCTACTTTGCGCTTGTCAAGGGTCTATGGCCGTTTGACCAGACGTGCGGTGTACCCTGATGCGGACAAAGCAACTTGCCAAACGCGCGCGTCTTGCCAAATGAAGGAAGGGGATTTATCCTCAAGACCGTAGCGAATGATTGGAAAGCCAGCGCAAACGTCCCCTTATCAGAGCGCAGATGTCCAATTTTATGTGAGGCTTGAAACGATTCGCCGGCTGCGGCCACTATGGAAGTAGAACCTCACTAGAATTGAGATGCTCGATAGCGTTTTTGCCCGGCTTGCACAAGAGTGTTTCCAGCTCTTGATGGTTTCGTTGCAGTGTTCATTTTCCCCGTAAGAGGATATTGCCTTGGTGATCTCTGAGTGGAGGGCTTAGCCTAGCGTTTCGCTAAGTCAGCATGGCGGAGCCATGCGCAGATCGATAACCAACAAGACGGCAAGTACTCCTCAATTCGTCCTTAAGCACACCAGATCGTTGCGGGCTGCTGCTTCTGCAGCACGCCGGTCACCCCGGAGGCTTCAGGTGAATCTACGGGCGACATTTCAGACATACGACGGTCAAGCCTTCCTGAACCCGGCAGTCACGGGTCCCGTGCGCGATCGCAATTGGCACGCGGTTTACACTGTTCCCCAACACGAAAAGTCGGTAGTGAAGCACCTTGACCTGCGGGAGATTGAGTCGTTTCTGCCTGTCTATGAAACTGTCCGGGTCTGGAAGAAC